>Ga0114931_10010918_pt1 | contig 10764 bp, 13 predicted proteins | sample 2SBtaG_FD_89579 | JGI IMG/M metagenome (GOLD analysis project Ga0114931, IMG submission 89579) | Deep subsurface microbial communities from Kolumbo volcano to uncover new lineages of life (NeLLi) - 2SBTROV14_V59a metaG | ecosystem: Environmental > Aquatic > Marine > Volcanic | place: Kolumbo...
ATTAAAAACATGTATCCTTGTGTTGGTGTGATGTATGTCATTTTTTTACCTCTTTTTATGGCTTTTATTATCTGTCAATCAAAACCACTTCTTGTTACTACTAGTTAGTAAATAAAGTATTTAAATGTTGTTGGGGGGATTTCCCCCACAATTCGTAATCTTTTTATAATATAAGAACAAATATATCTTCATGTATGAGGAAATATTAACTCGATTCGGATTAATACCTAACGAGGCAAGGGTCTATGAATCATTACTAGAATTGGGAGAATCATCAGTACAAAAAATAAGTCTCAAATCAAAAATACATCGAAGAACAGTATATGATGAGCTAAAAAAATTAATTGATAAGGGATTAGTAAATGAGTCAATTGTAAAAGGAGAAAAAAAGTTTATCGCAACTGACCCTCAAAGATTAATTGAAATCTTAAAAGAAAAAGAAGAGATGATAACAAATATCTTACCTGAGATGAAACTAAAGTATAAATCCTTACAGCCAAATCAAGAAGCAAGATTTTTCAGAGGAATTGAAGGATTTAAATTATATCTTCAAGCAATTTTAGATGAAGGAAAAGATGTTTATTTTATTGGTGCAAAAGCTTTTTGGTTAGACCCAAGACTTCAACATTACTTAAGACATTTTGATAAAGAAAGAAAAAAACGAGGAATAAAGTTTTTTCACATATTTGATGCTGAAATAAAAACTCAAAAATCTGAAATTTTAAAACTAGTTGGAAAACCATACAAGTTTCTACCAAAGAAATATTCATCATCAACGGCAATAGATATATTTGGAGATTATGTTGTAACATTTGTTGGAGTAAAACCAGGAGAATTAGAAGAAGAACCAATACAATTCATGCTAAAAAGCAAAAAATTAGCTCAAGGCTATAAAAAATATTTCGAATTCATGTGGGATAATTTAGAATAATTTAATTTTTAACGTTCAGAAATTGTTTAGCAATTTCTGTCTTGTTTAAAATGTTAATTTTTAACGTTCAGAAATTGTTTAGCAATTTCTGTCTTGTTTAAAATGTTAATTTTTAACGTTCAGAAATTGTTTAGCAATTTCTGTCTTGTTTAAAATGTTAATTTTTAATAATCAGAAATCGCCTAGCGATTTCTGTCTTGCTTTTGCTTTTTTAATTTCAATCTCATCAAGTTCTAATTCTCCGTAAACTCCGTCGTATCCTGGATTGACGTTAAGACTAGAATGTCTATTATTTATTATTGCTCTTGCAATCTTTGGATGAACAACACTTCCTAAAGATTCTTCTTTTGCATCTAATAAGATTTTGTACTCTGACCCAAAACTCTTTATTAGTTTATTGTATTCAGTCCAAACAGTTTTTGTTGCAAGTGCTTTTCCCGTCATCTTTGACAATATTTCAGATATTGGAAGTAAAGTATGATACTTCTTTGCATTTTTTGGTTTGTAACCAATAGGTCTGTCTGCTAATTCTTCAACTCTATGTGCCACTCCAAGAGTCATTGGTTTTTTACACACAGGACAAATATTATTATTTGCAATTGCTTTTGATGGGTCCATTACAATATTACAATTTCTATGTCCATCATAATGATATTTTCCATATGAAGGATCGACTTCCACTGTTCCAGTAAGTCCTTCACCCACTCTTAGAGCTCTAAGAATATTTGAATAAGTCAAACTCTTCATTTCAAGTAATGTTGCTTCTCTTCCAATTCTCCAAGGCCAAAAACTATGCGAGTCAGAAAATGAAACTAAATTATATCTATCCAATTGTTTTAATCGCCAGTTCATTGGCGGGTCACTTGAAAGACCTGTTTCAACCGCGTGAATATATTTTTCTTGGTCTTTAAAACATTCATGAACAGAGTCAAATCCTGATTTTGAGCCAAACATTGCAAACCAAGGAGTCCAAATATGTGCAGGTATTACTTCAATGTTTTCTGATATTTTTCTTAATTCATAAATAAACTCGTGTGATGGTATTTTAAATATGGGTCTTCCATCATAATCTACTCGTCCATGTTTTTTTAGATACTCTGTTATTTGGTCAACTACTTCAAAACTTGGTGCAAGGACAACATGATGCACTCTTCTTCCTTTGTCTGCTTGAGAATAAATAAGAGAAATCTCTGTTGATAAAACAAAATTAAAACCACTCTGGGTTTTTAGAATTCCAGTTTCATCTTCTGTTAGTTTTTCTTTTAAGTGTTTAATCCATTCTGGATGTGTAAAGTCGGCTGTTCCAAGAAGATTAACTCCTTTTATTCGGGCCCATTTTTCAAGGTTTGGAATATCTAAGTTTGCAGAACAAGCTCTACTATATTTTGAATGAATGTGCAAATCAGATATTATTCTTTCGATTTTTTATCCACCCCTCAATTTTTTTATCGTCTGCAAATTTATAAATGTATTGTTGTGAATTAAAAAAAGTTATAAACATTTTAGTTTAATTTGTTTTTATGAAAGAAACTGAAGTTAAAATTATTGATATAAATAAAGAAGATGTTATTGCACGGCTAGAATCTCTTGGTGCCAAAAAAATATTTGAAGGAATTTTGGATGGGATTAATTTTGACTTTGATGATAGACGTATAGTTAGCAAAAAAGATTTGCTTAGACTTAGACGTGAAGGTGATAAAGTAGTTCTTTGTTTTAAAAAATCCCTTGTAGAAGTTGGTTTCAAGCAAACTAAAGAAACTGAAATTGAAGTTTCTGACTTTGATGCTTGCTTAAAAATTCTTGAAAGCCTCGGTTTAAAACAATTATGGCGTCTTGTAAAATATAGAACTTCTTATGTTCTTGATAATCTTCGTGTTGAAATTGAAGAGCTAAAAGGAGAATATGAAGGTGTGCCACCATATATCGAACTTGAGTCTGATGATAATCCTGAAGCATTATTTGCTTTTGTTCAAAAACTTGGGTTCAAAAAATCAGATTGTAAGGCTTGGACTGCAAGAGACGTTCTAAAGCATTATGGTCGCCTTTCTACAACAAGCTTTAAATAAACATCTTTTTTACCTTTTATTATGGCTTCAGAACCAATATTCATACCTGATAACTTTGTTGCTTATTCTAAAGAACAAATGCATGTTCCTGCACACTATGATGAAGATATAAAATCAATTATTATTCCAAGTGGAACTATCTCAGATAGAGTTGAGAAACTTACTAAGGATATATTTGATGATTATCATGATAAGAATCTTCATTTCTTATGTGTTCTAAAAGGTGGTTTTCAATTCTTTACTGATATAAATCATTTCTACAAGCGTTTTCAAAGAAATAATTATCAAGTTTCAAATCCTTTTTCTTTTGATTTTGCAAGAGTAAGCAGTTATCATAACACTTCTTCAACAGGTAATGTTAAGATATCAATGACTGAGGATTTAAAAAATATTGAAGGAAAAGATGTACTTATAATTGAGGATATAGTTGATACTGGAAACTCCATGGTTGAGTTTATGAAGGAATTAAAGCAATACAATCCATCTTCTGTTGAAGTTGCATCTCTTCTTGTGAAAAGAACTTCGCTTTCAAATGGTTTTAAACCAAAATATGCTGGCTTTTCAGTTCCAAATGAATTTGTAGTTGGTTATGGGATGGATGTTAATGAAAAGCTAAGAGATATTGATCACTTATGTATTATTAGTGATAAAGGAAAAGAAAAATATTCGAATTAATTTTGATGTGAGTTCATATATGTTTCTTAACAAGAACCATTAACCAAAATGATACAAGACCTAGGACTAACATTGTCCAATAAATATATCCTGGTGAGTAAATGAACTCTATTTGTCTTAATAAAAGTCCGCCTGCTCCAATAACTATAAATGCAACAGATATTATTTTGTTTACTGCTAATTTATCTCTTATTTTAATTTCATAGTAACCAAATATTGCGATTATCCAACCCGCTGATGTTCCTGCAAGAATTGAGACCCCTAGTTTTACATCAAAAATCATGACAATAATAGATACTAAAACTGCTAGTGGTATGGCTATTTTCATTCTATGAAGAATTCTTTCAGGTTTTTCTTCAGGATCGTGTAGTATGTGGCCAATTCCTTCTACATAAAATAATTTTTGAGACCAAGTTTTTTCTTTCATTACTTTTTTTCTTGTCTTTATCCTATTTAAATTTTCTGACAAGTTTTATAAAACAAAGTACACTTGTTGTTTTCATGGGTTTTTCAGAAATTCCTCCAATTGAAAAGTACGATTTTTACCTTGACATAGCTTTTGGTACTGCTAGGAATGCAATCAATGCTAAGCGCTCAAGTATTAGAGGAGATAAGATTAGAAAGGCTAGAAAACTTGAATATGATAGATTATTTATTATTAATAAAACTATTAAAAGCAGACTTGTAGATATAGCAAAAACTTTTCCAAATTTTGACGATTTATCTGAATTTTATGAACAATTGGTTCGTACAATGCTTGATTTTGATAAAATAAAAGCATCTTTAGGTGCTCTTAATTGGGCTAGTAACAAAATTTCTACATTTACAAGAGAGTATCAAAAGAGACTTTCATCAGTTGATACCCCTGCTAATATGAAGTCCGTGGCATCTCAGTATTCTGGTCGTGTAAGCTCTGTTATGAGACAGATAGCTAAGAATCTAAGATATTTAGAGGAAACCAGAAAAACAGTAAAAGACTTTCCATCTATTAAAGAAGATTATTTTACTGTTGCAATTGCAGGCTTTCCAAATGTTGGCAAATCAACTGTTTTAAGCAAATTAACCGATTCAAAGCCAGATATTCAGCCTTATGCGTTCACTACTAAAACTCTTAATGTTGGTTATATGAAACATGGTGTAAGAAAAGTCCAGTTTATAGATACTCCAGGAACCCTTAATCGTATTGATAAAATGAATAAAATTGAAAAAATTGCTTATTTAGCTATGAAATACTGTGCAGACCAATTAGTTTATGTTTATGACTTGACTGAGAGTTATTCTTTAGAAGAACAGGAAAAACTGCACAAAAAAGTTTTAGCCTTTAGAAAACCAACATTAGTATATTTAAGCAAGACAGATATATTACCTAAAGAAGTAGTTGATTCTTTTAAAAAACCAGCTATTAAAGATATTGAAAAGTTAAAACAAGAAATAATTAGTTGTTCTTCTTAAATTCTACTTTGCATCCACATGGAATCTTATGTTTTATCCTGTCCATTGCTTCTTTTGCAAATTCAAGGAAGTTTTCATCAACTGATGCTTGAAATATTGTTTGTCCCTTCTTGACTTGTGCTGCAAGACCAATTGCTTTTCCAAATGATTTCTTCATACCTGTACTCATACGATCTGCTCCTGCACCTGATGCAAGTGGGTTTTCTCTAAGAATGTGATGAGGGTAAACTAATATTTTTAATTTATAACCAGATTTTCCGCATTTCTTCTCTAAAAGTCTATTACTTGTAAGTCTAGCTGATTCTAAAGAATTATGTCTAAGTTGTATTGAATCTTTAACTTTAAGAGAAACAGTGTATCCAAACTTCTTTCTTAAATCTCCCATTTCAAATTTAACTACTTTGTTATTAGGAATTGCTCTAACATATTGTAGTATCCTATACTTTGACTTCCTTGTATAAGGTCTTTCAATCTTTCTGTATGCTACTGCTTTTCTTAGCTTTGCCATAAGTACTGAGAAAAAGCAATCTATTTAAATAGGTTACTATTTTTTAAGCTTTAAATCGGCACTTAATTCACGATTCTTTTTTAGCCCTGTAGTGTAGCGGCCAAACAAGACTTACGTCTTGAAGACCAAAGACGTAACTTCGGTCAATCATCCAGCCCTCTGGAGGCTGGGACCTCGGTTCAAATCCGAGCAGGGCTATATTAATATTGGGTTATATATGTTTGCCCAATTTTTATCACTTTATAAATAACTTTTACAAATAATAATGTCTTCTTCTATGCAGTTTGAGAAGTTTTGGATGTTTTTTTAGAATTATGCTATTCCTTGTTCTTTGAGATATTCGTACATCTCTTTTGCAACTAGTCTGTGTCCTAGTTCATGTAGTTTAAATTCTATTATCTTAATTTTTGTTTGTTCTTTTTGGAATAGGCAGTATCATTTACTACTGATGCCGTAGAAGTACAAGTTTTTTTTTCTAAATCTAAATAGTTTTTTAGGTGCTTTGTAATATGTTTATTTTCAAAAGACTTAAAAATAACTGCTTGCTATTATTATTATTTAGTTTATTATTAATATTAATTTTATTAGGGGGTTTGTTTTATGCGTATAGATAATGAAGTTAAATTGGATTTTGATGATGTTTTAATTCGTCCTAAGAGAAGTACTCTTACAAGCAGAAAAGATGTTATTCTAGAGCGTTCTTTTAAGTTTATTCACAGTGGTCGCTCTTGGTCTGGCGTGCCTATTATTACTGCTAATATGGATACATCTGGTACTTTTGAAATGGCTAAAGCACTATCCAAGCACAAAATTATTACTGCTCTTCATAAATTCTATTCTGTTGATGAATTATCTGCTTTTTTTAAAGAATTTAATTCTCCTGATTACGTTGCTTATACTCTTGGAATTAAAGATGGAGATTTTGAGAAACTAACTAAAGTTTTAGATGCAGGTCTTGGAGATAAATTCAATTTTATTTGTCTTGATGTTCCAAATGCTTATCTTGAGCGGTTTGTCAATGTTTTAAAAAAACTTAGAAATCTTTGTCCAAAGCATACTATTATGGCTGGTAATGTTGTAACTAATGAAATGGCAGAGGAACTTATATTGAAAGGTGCAGATATTGTTAAGATTGGTATTGGAAGTGGTTCTGCATGTACTACTAGGCGCCAAACAGGAGTTGGTTATCCTCAATTATCTGCAGTTATCACTTGTTCAGATGCAGCTCACGGAATTAGTAATATTGATACTGGTTGTGGTCTTATTATTTCTGATGGAGGGATTGTTCATCCTTCAGATGTTGCTAAGGCTTATGCTGGTGGTGCTGATTTCGTAATGATTGGTTCTTTATTCTCTGGTTTTAAAGAATCAGGCGGAGAGCTTATTGAAGAGAACGGTCAGAAATTTAAGCAATATTATGGTATGAGTTCTTCTCAAGCCCAAAAAAAACATTACGGCAAAGTTTTTAGTTATAGAGCTAGTGAAGGTAGAAGCTTGAAGATTCCATACAAAGGCGAAGTTGATTATTTTATTCAAGAACTATTTGGTTCTCTAAGAAGCACTGCAACTTATATTGGTGCAAGAAAACTTAAAGAATTCTCAAAGCGTGCAACTTTTATTCTTGTTAATCATCAGCTAAATACTTCTTTAGAAAAATATGATCTTGATAAATAATTTTTACTTATTTTGTCTATTTTTAGCTAAAGATATAAAAAATACTTGCTATCTATTTCATCTTTTAGATTTTTTTTTTTTTAAAGTTTAGTTTGTTAAATGCTTCTAAGATAAGTTACTTCTTTTTTCTTATGGGTTTAAGCTCCACGTCAATTAGAAGTCTGCTTTGTGTTTATATTTAAGCAATTTTTTTAAATAAACCAGTATTGATAAGTTATATGTCAAAAAATATTCATGGGCACGAAGTTATTGCAATGATTGCAAATGCTGACCCTTTAATAAAGGAAAGTGAGCTCTTAAAGACTATTGAGCGTGAATTTCCAGATACAGTATTTCATACTTGTTCTAAGGAAAACCTAACTCCTAAAGAATTAATTGATTTCTTGGAGATGGCCAATAAATTGTACTTTGTAAATGGTTTTGCTAAAATTAGAACCGAGAATGTTTGTGAAAATTAGTATTTACTTTGAAGATGAAAATAAAGATAAGGATTATTATACGTGTAATTTGTGTGGTGGGGTGGTAAGTCCTTTTGATGTGAAATCAATGCCTGATTTCTACAAGATTGTTGATAATGACTTTTGAACAATCAAAAATTATTTAAACTAATTATATCTAAATATTATTCTGGGATGAGAAATACAAATATTCCAGAAAAAAATTCTACAAACAAATTTATTTCATTTTATGACGACAATTTTTTTCAATTCCTTATGAATCATTCTCAATCAATCTTTCAACTATTTTCAAATATTAAATTAACCTATGAAATAATTTAAGGCGGTTTAATACTGCGTTCTTACTAGATGTTTCTATTTTAGCGAGAGCGCTATAAGCATGCTTTACAAAGAAAAAAGGTTTTTGTTAGCGAGAGCTGTAAACCGGGGGAAAAATAACATGAGAAAAGAAATAGAAAATGAACTAGGAACAGAAAACATTGAAAAAAGAGTTATGAAAAAACCTTCTGCTGCAATTGCAAAAGTTGAAGCTGCACTTGTAAATGGTGCAATAGAGTATTGTGAAAGTGCAGATTATCAGCACATAATAATACCGCACATGACAAGAGCGACAGGTGCGTGTGAGAACTTTTCAACACTGTTTAGCACTGACCTTTTTGGAACAACAGCATACCTAAATCAAACTGGCCAGTTAATGCTTGAAGCTTTTGTGCATGAGTTTGAAAAGACTTACTGTTTTGGGCCAAGTTTTCGAAAGGAAAACAAAGCTGATGCAAGACACTTAATAGAGTTTCCACTTTTTGAGATAGAAGTTGCGAACCTTGATATTAAAGGTCTGCAAAAGGAAGTGTCAAATATCTTTGGCTCAATGATGAAGAAAGCAGAAACTAATGCCAGAAGTGAACTCGAATACTTAACTGGTGCTAAAGATTTAGGAGACCTCAAACCTCCGTACAAATCGATAACTTACCGTCAAGCAATAAGTCAATTAGTAGAATATGACTTAAAGTTTGGCGATGATTTAAAATCGGATCATGAACAAAAACTTGTTCAAAACAATGATGGAAAACCTCTTTTCATAACTCATTACCCAAAGGAGATAAAATTTTTTAACATGAAAGTGAATAAATATGATGATACTGTTGTTAACAGCATGGACCTTTTAATGCCTTATAGTGGAGAGTCGGTTGGGGCTGCAGAAAGAGAAGAAAATCATGAGAACTTAAAGAAAAGACTTGAATCTTCAGATATGTTAAGACTTCTCAAAAACTCTATTTCACTTGAGAAAGGTTTTGAATATGCTAAACCAAATGATTTACATTCTGAAGCTATAAAAAGGTTTGATTGGTACATGAAAATTATAGGGGCGCATCCCATAATTCACGCTGGTTGTGGAATAGGAATAAACAGGGTTACTCAAGCGGTTCTTGGGACAGAGGATATAAGGTATGCTACAACCTTTCCACTTAACAGGGAAACTTTATTTTAAAATCTCTTATATCAATAATTTACAATAATTTTTATTTTGTAATTACAAGAAATTTGAATAAGAATTATTAAGAAAAGATAAAAAAAGAAAAAAACAAAATATAAATTTTTTAGACTTAGTAAGTTGGAACTTTACTTGGTCTAAACCTGATTACTTTCTTAGCTGGGATTTTTATTGGTGCGCCAGTTTGTGGATTTACTCCTTTTCTTGCTTTGGTTTTAACATACTTAAATGTTCCAAATCCAACAAGTCCAACGTTTCCTTTCTTAAGACCAGCCTTTACTCCTTTAAGTACTGCGTTTAGGGCAGCTTCTGAGTCTGTCTTGGTAAATCCGGTTTTGTTAGATACAAATTCTACTAGTTCTGCTTTATTCATTTTTAACATCACCCTTTTGTTTTTTAATATTCCAATAGACCACTTATTTATTAATCTTGTGGTTGGTTCATGGGTTGACTTGCGTCTAATTCCGCCTTTAGGGGTTTTTCTTGTTGTTTTTAAATGTCTTTTTTATAAGAATTTCTATTGGATTTTTAAGTAACATTTTTATATGTATGAGTAATATTTTTCATTTATGAAGAAATTATACTTGTTTGTTATTATAGCATTATTTCTTATGCTTATACTTTCACTTCCATTTTCTTTAGCAGAGACTCCTCAGGATGTTAAACTTGATGCTTATGTAAAGGATTATGTAGGAGTACTCAATCAACAAGATATATCTAATATTTCTGCAATGCTTGCCCAGATTAAGTCTACTGGTAAAGCTGAAGTTGCAGTGGTCATAATTAATAGTCTTGAAGGTCAGGATAAAGAATCATTCGCGCTTCAAGTTGCTCAGGGAAACCTTGGTAATGAGAAAGTAAATAATGGGCTTTTACTCTTAGTTTCAATTCAGGATAGGGTGTATCGTTTCGAAGTTGGTAGAGGGCTTGAGCCTTATTTTAATGATGCTAAAATTGGAAGAATAGGACGAGATTATCTTGTTCCCGCATTTAAAGCAGGGGATTATGCCACTGGCATAAAAAACTCAATTCAGGCTATTGGCGCTGAACTAGGCACTGCTGACATGGTTGCTCCACAGACAAACTCTAGTTCGTCGATGTCATCACTTATATTTATGTTTTTGACTGTTTTATTTTCTTTATTTCCATTCATAATAATAATTGTTATGATTACTCTATTTGCAAAAAAAGCTTCTTATGTTAACAAGAATAATACTGGTAAAAAAGGAAAAGATGGCAAAAGAAAAGATAATGATTACTTAATGGCAGGCTTAATTGCTGCGTCTCTTCTTGGAAGAGGTGGTCGAGGTGGCTTTGGCGGTGGAGGATTTAGTGGCGGTGGCTTTGGTGGCTTTGGTGGTGGAGGTTTTGGCGGCGGTGGCGCTGGAGGATCTTTCTGATTCATATTAATTTCTCTTATATATTTCAAATATAGTTTATTTTTGCAGATGGTGACTACTGGCATTCTAATCCGAAATTTTATCCTATGCCTATATCACCCGCACAGA
>Ga0114931_10010919_pt1 | contig 10763 bp, 9 predicted proteins | sample 2SBtaG_FD_89579 | JGI IMG/M metagenome (GOLD analysis project Ga0114931, IMG submission 89579) | Deep subsurface microbial communities from Kolumbo volcano to uncover new lineages of life (NeLLi) - 2SBTROV14_V59a metaG | ecosystem: Environmental > Aquatic > Marine > Volcanic | place: Kolumbo...
ACCTGTTGCCTGAGTGAGGCGTTGCTCTTGTTCTGCCAAACGAGCAGCCTGCTGATCAAGTCTGGACGACAAGGCGGTTTTCACCTGGTCAAGCGTAGACACCACGGATTGCACGCTCGTGGTGACTTCGTTCAAATGCGTTGAAAGGGCTTGCACGTTGGTATCTTTCTGGGTGATAGCTGAAGACTGTGCCTGCTGCATTTGATCCAATTGCGCAGTCAATTTCCCGACTTGCTGCATTTGGTCATCACTCCGCTTTCCTAACATCCCGGCCATCGAATCGAGGACTTCCCGCATGGTCACGACCGTTTGATTTAAATCTTTGACGTGTTGGTCCTGACTAGCCAACTGCGTTTTCATCTGGGCCACATCCGCTTTTGAGGTTTTTTTCACCTGTTGAATCAAGCCTTCGAGCTTTTTCGAAGATTCAAGCCCTCGGGCTTTTTCCGCCTCCACGGCTTTGGCCATGGATTGCAAACTCGTTCGAATATCCTTATCCAAATACCCGCGAAGGGCCTTGGTATCCGCCTCAAGTTTTTTCGAGAGGGCAGCATACTGGCTCTCCAAATGCTTTAATTGCCCACCCGACTTTTCAAGGGTTTGGGCATGCTCATCAATTTTGGCCCCAAGTTGCGTGCCAGCGGCATCCAACCCGCTTCGAAGTTGCGTCATGGACTTCGTTAGGTTTTCCAGATTTTGGTGCGTGACTTCGTCTTGTTTTTTCAGCGCCGGGAGTTCCGTCCCGACTTTGGTGTTCAATTGGGAAAGTAAGGTAGATTGGGCTTTGAGGTCTACGCCTTGGCCATCAAGCTGCGTGCCCAGCGTTGCATTCACATCTTGTAATGTTTTGGCAACCGAACTGATGCTGTTTTGGACATCGCCCTCCAAGTACTGCTTGAGTGTTTTTGTGTCGGAATCAAGTTTGACTTGCAGCGCAGTCTGTTGCGCCCTAAAATCCTTCTTCATATTCGTTTCCGCAGTGGTCGCGCGTTTTGTCTCGGCCACCAATTCGGCCACCAATCGTGTATCAACCGCGGCCAAGGCATCTTTAAATTCCACTAACGATGCGCGAAATCCTGCCAATTGCTCACTCATGGTCTTGGTTTGCTGATCAAATTCTTTTTGGACATTGTCACGAAGCGTTGCGGTTTCCGTGGCGCGAGCTTGATCGCGTTTGTTCACATCAGCTTTAAGATTCTTGGTCTCCTGGCCCAGGTCATCCACGATTTGTTCGAGACGCTGAACTCTGTGGGATTCGGACTCCAATTTTCCGCTTAATTGAGTCAGATTTTCTTCACGAAGACTCTGCAACTCACTATTAATCTTCGCACGGTCCCGAACTAATCCCGAGACTTCCGATTTTTGTTTGGCTAACACATTCTGGGATTCCTGGATGGCGCGATTGGCTTCAGCCAAGGTCGATTGCAAGTTTTGTTTCTCTTGATCTAACTTGGCAATTTTAGCCTCAAACTCTTGTTGAAACCGAACAAGATCCGCCTGTTGAGCAACGCAGGATGTCAAGCTCAGAAACAGAAGCCCCATCACGATCATTCGTGCAAGACGATGTGCAGGCACATGCCAACTGGCGATCTTCGAAGAACACGATCGGTTATTTCGTTTCATCATAATTTTATAGCCTCCTCATGCTGACACGACCGAGCAGAATATTGAATACGGCCAGTCATAATATTTCAGGGATGTCACAGCGTACGAACAGTGTGGCAACGGCAGGACAAGAAGAAGTGTTATAACGGCGACCATGAGGGAGAACTATGATGCGTACCTCCAGAGGTCAATTGCTCCAACCCGGATCCATCCATATTCACCAAATAAATATGACTCTTTCCACCTCTTGTCGAGCTAAAAACGATGTGCCGGCCATCTGGAGCCCATGAGGGAGAGTCATCAATTTCATCGGTGGGGCCAAAGGTCATCTGCTCGCGCTTTTGCCCATCAGGAGTAATCCGACACAACTTGAAACCCAATTTTGGCAATTGACAGACATAAGCAATCCAATCCCCACGTGGAGACCAAGCCGGGGCCGCATTATAGTCTCCCTTAAACGTCAAGCGCCGAACATTTGAACCATCGGCACCCATTAAGTAAACCTGAGGACGCCCACCTCGATCCGAAGTAAAGGCAATCTCTCGCCCATTGGGGGACCAGGTGGGGGAAAGATCGGCACTTGAATCGAACGTCAGTTTGACCTTTTCCTGGGTCGTCAAATCCAAGGTATAAATATCTGAGTTCCCTTCGGAGGCCGAAGCAAACGCCAGTAATGCTCCATTGGGGGAAAACGCTGGGGTGATATTAAGACTTTTGGCTTTGACCAAACTCTTCTTTGACCCAGAAGCCAGATGGATTTGGACGATTTCCTGATTGTTTTTTTTATAGGTGGTATACACCACTGACCGTTTATCGGGAGACCATGCTGGCATCAAACTTAATCGACGATCAGCCGTGACCCGCTTAGGACCAAACCCATCATAATCCATCACATAAAGGTTACGATTGCCATTGACATCCTCGGAGACATAGGCAATCTTTGTTCTGGCAATGCCAGGATCACCGGTATAGCGCGACACCAATTCATCAGCCCACCGATGCACCATGAGCCGGAGTAAATTAAGGGTGATCGGCCCTCCCACATATCGCTTTCCCATGTCCAAATTTTCATTGCCTCCATCGTAGGCGCAAGCCTCCATCACCAGTTTGCCATTCTTCCGTCCAATTCGTCCCCAAGTGGACACAGTCGCTCCACTCTCTTTCGCTTTGGCTAACGGCTCCGTGGCTTGACAATTTGAGTTGGAGAATTCTGAAGGCGCCATCGGCGCATCTAGCACCTCAAACACTTGAGAGCGCGTCAAGTCCGCTTTCAGTATTTCCGCCATCTGAACACCGATGGGTTTGCCGGAATGACCACCCGCTTGACCATCTCCAAATCCCATGATCCAGATCGGAATTTTTTGAAAATCCGAGCGTTTCGTTTCTAAAAACACATCGGCGGCATTGGACTCAAGCAGGGCCAAACCACCCATACTCAACAGGCCGATAAAAACCATGAGACAACGTCGTGTTTGCATCATTAGGAATCCACATTAACGGTAAATTGGAATTGTATGTCGTGAAACGACTCGGGCATATCGGCAGCAAACTGCGGTAAAGGCCTTGCATCCAATATCGCACGTTTCGCGGCTAAATCATAATATTCATTTCCAGATGATCGTTTGATCGACAAATTCTTGACTCCCCCATTCCGTTCGATTCGAAACGCCACCACCACTTGAAGAGATTTACCTGACTGGACCTCAACTGGAGGAGCCACCCATTCTCGATCGATTTTTGACCAGACCCGTCCCCAATAAGCATTCCCCTCAGGTGAAGAACCAGAAACTTGGAGGGCCGTCTTGGTATTTTGCATCCCGCTTTCGGTGGGCTTTGACAGAATATGATGCGCCTCAGGAACCTGAACGTCCGGAATAACCAATTTGGCAATTTTCGGCTCTACCAGATTGGCTTGAACATTTTTTTGAGAATCTGAAACTGATGTCTCCGGAAACGACTTGTGCGCATTCACCACATCCACTTTAGCTAATTTTGGTGCCTGGGAAGGAATAACCATGCCTTGAAGTTTTTCCCGTGGCTTTTGTTGAGTTCCGTGTACTAGTGGAATGGGAACGGCTACGGCCTGGGTATGTTTTTGGGTGGAAACTTCGGGTTTTTTCACCTCAGATACGACAACCGACTGAACAACTTTTTTCAAAGAATCAGAGATTCGGTTTTGGGGAGAATTCTTTGGGGCCACCTTGGTAGATGGTGGCACAGGAATGACCTTTGCCAACTGAGGTGCCTGTCCTGGAGTGGTAATTTTTGGAGATGCCACAACCGTCGTATTGGATTCGGTTGATATGGGATTAGTCTTGTGCGGTGAAGAAGCCTGCGTTTTCGGTACGGACGATTTTTGAGGTACGGCCACTGACTGAACAGCCTGCTTCAAAGTTTCCGCGAGTGAACTGGTAGCTGGAACCGAAGAAGGTAGCGTAGCCCCAATTGATGATGTCTTTCGAACAGACAGTTGAGGGGCTTGGGGAACCACCGGCAGCGGAATCTCCACACGTTCAACACTTTTCCTCTCAGGCTCTCTTGGTATTTGCGTCACGGTCGGGGCATTCACCATGGGTGTTATTTGTCTAGATTTTGGCACCGCCACATTATCAAGAGCATCTACAATTGATGGTGTGACTTGCTCAGTTTGAATGGGTTCCAGCACCTTAGGAGAAGGTGGCGGACTCACCGGCGCTGCAGACTTTGGTTTTGGAGGCTGAAGGGCCTTTGAGGGTGTGACTTGCTCAGTTTGAATGGGTTCCAGCACCTTAGGAGAAGGTGACGGACTCACCGGCGCTGCAGACTTTGATTTTTGGGGCAGAAGGGCCGTCGCTTCCTTTTTCGTTGTCTGGCGATTCTTGGGTGGAGCCACACTCGGCTCGGGAAGCGTGACCAAATCTATTTGATAGGAGGCCAATGGCTGTTGAATCGTCGGAGCAAAATGCACACTCATAAGACTTAATAGCAGGACCGCATGCACAACCAATGAGGTTGCCAGCATCCGTGTAAGTCGGCTATCCACCTGTCTGGAGGAATCAGCCAATTGCAGCGTGATGAGATTGAAGTCACCAGCATAGGCCATCACAAATCTACTTTTCTCTGGTTCCCCTACGAGAGTTCGACAGACTCTTCTTCCAACTTCGTTTCTTTGGGACTCGTCACCATTCCCAACCGTTCGATCCCAACGCGTTTCACTTCATCCATCACCTGCACAATGCGCCCGTAGGAAATTTTATTGTCCGCCCGAAGGTAAACGGACACGCTAGGATTGGTAGCTTTGGCTTCATGCAGGCGTTTACGCAAACTAATGATGGTGACGCGATCTTTTCCAACATAGATGGCTTCGTCAGGTTCGATGGAAATAATAAGACGTTCGTCCGGCGTAATGGTATTGGAAGAGGTACGAGGAAGAGTAATATCGATACCTCGATGGAGCATGGGCGCCGTCACCATAAAAATCACCAACAGGACCAGGACGACATCCACAAGTGGGATAATATTAATCTCCGACAAAAAGCGGCGACGGCGGGATTCGAACATCATCTTAAGACTTCAGCCTCATGCACTTCACTGGCTAATTCATCCAGGGCATTGAGGAACTCAATGCTGAAGGCTTCCATACGATAGGTGTTTTTTCGGATCCTTGTGAGAAAATAATTATATGCGACCACGGCGGGGATAGCTGCAAACAAACCAGCAGCCGTTGCCACCAGGGCTTCCGACACACCAGGAGCCACCGCAGCGATACTCGCGGAGCCTTGCTCCCCAATCTCACCGAAAGCATTTATCACACCCACGACGGTCCCAAACAGTCCGATAAACGGGGTAATATTCCCGGTGGTCGCCAAAAAAGGAAGGTAACTTTCCTGTTGATTGATTTTTCCCTGGACGATGTAGTGTATCACCTTTTCAAGATACTTCCGGTCCGGCCACCGCCGTCCACGATTTCCCTCAAGGATGTCGCCTCCTCTGAATAGCCCCGCTTGATGATCAACTTTATTGGCCACTCCAATATACACGGCTCCACTCGGACTCAGCGGCAGTGCAGTTCCGACATTTTTCAAATGTTCAAAATCTTTTGGGTTGATGTGAGATCGCTCAAAGGCAAGAAGAAATTGTTCTTCTTCATGGTCAGTCGCTTTAAATGTTCTCCACTTATAAATAATAATCCCCCAAGAGGAGATTGAGAAAACCAAAAGAATGAGGAGCACAAAAATCGACACAGCCCCGAGGGATCCAAGCATTTCCATGGGATTACTAGAGAACATCAAGGCCTCCCGTGGTTTGAGTAGGGAAATGGGAAGGAATCAATAGTTTGGGATTGGGGGTTAAGAAAACCAAGGCTGAGAAGTGTATGGCGGGGCCGACGGGACTTGAACCCGCGACCTCCAGATTGACAATCTGGCGTCCTAACCAGCTGAACGACGGCCCCACACACTATAATGATAGCCCTTAACTCTAGCCGTTTCACCCAGCCATCCCTTGGGAAATTATCCAAGGACTTACTGAGCCAACTTGCCCTAGGCTCTATGGACTTGTCTATGACACGAAAATGGTAGGCGGAACAGGGATTGAACCTGCGACCTCTGCCTTGTAAGGGCAATGCTCTCCCAACTGAGCTATCCGCCCATGCACTCAATTTCAAAAACTGGCATTGAATTATATCAGTCATGTGCCCCCTGTCAACCTAACATACTCTCATGATTATGATCTCAAAACAGACAAACATTCCTTCGCATGATTTCCTCATGCAATTTTTTGTTTCATAATGGATGCATGAATTTGACAAGGCCCACTCATGTGAGTATAAGGCCAAAGGCCTCAAAATAGCATCCAATTCAAAAAAAATACGCACATTGAGTCACAGACTATGAGTTACAAACTTCGAGATATTAACCGGCCATCGCCATCAGAACATCCAGAACTTTTATCCAGGACCGAGCGAATTTGGTTGTTTGCCGAGCAACACCGTAAGGCTGTACTCATTGGTGCAGTGTTGGTCTGCTTCATGGCCGTAGCCCTGGGAGCCATTTTCTGGCTCCAGCATCAAAATGAGCAAAAGTCCCTTGCCTTAGAGCATCAGGCCACGCAACTATATCTAGATCGCTCGCTAGATGATCCGGATACCAGTGCGGCCAATCTCGACAAGGCCATAACCCTATACCAACAGATTCTTGATGAGTATCCTCGGTCATCGAGCGCGAAACTTGCTTGGTATTTCATAGGAAATGCCCGTTTCGAACAAGAAAACTTTGCTGGTGCCATTGAGGCCTACGAACACTATGTCGCCTCGTTCACAAACAATCCAACCCTCCGAGGATTGGTATACCAGCGCCTTGGTTCCGCCTATATTTTACATGATCAGCGCCAAAAGGGATTAGATGCCTATGCACAAGCTTTGAATATCCCTGGAGCGCTCAATAAAGACCAGGTCATGTTCGAGCTCGCGAAACTTAAGGAGGCAGACAATAATACCGCGCAAGCGCTAACCTATTACAAACAAATTCAAGATCAATACCCTGCTTCACCCTATATCAATGAAGCCATAATGCGCATTCGAGTGCTAGAACCACCTACAGAGGCCCCCGAGGAAGCCCACGAAAAAGACAGCGCCTCTGCAACTGAAAAAGAATCCCCGACTGACAAGAAAGAATAAAAGAGGGGTTAACCGGTAGGGTTACGGGCTGACCATCAACATTCGACCCGCTTGAATCACACTGCTCCGCAGATTATTTAGGACCTTCAGATCTCGCACACTCACACTAAATCGTTTCGCAATCGTCCAAAGACTATCTCCACGACGAACCCGATACCACTTGGTATTCCCCTCTTCAGAAGGCTCTGCACCTTCACTCACCCGCAAGCGTTGCCCCACATGAATTAAATTCCGGGACAAATTATTCATCCCCTTTAACTTACCCACATTCATTTTGAACCGATGGGCAATCACGGACAAGCTATCACCTGATCGCACTCGATACCAATTCACCTGGGGTGGTGGTTGCGTCCATTGTTTGAGTTCCTCCCGAACGTTTTCCACATGATAACCCATGCCCACGGGAACCTTTAAAAAATAGCCATCTTTCTGTGGTGGAGTGATACTCCGACGCAACTCGGGGTTTAAAAGCCGTAGGTCTTCAAACGCCAAACCTGTTTTCTTGGCAACTGTGCGCAAGTGAATAGTATTCTTCATCAACACTTCGTCGTATTCATGCACCTCATCAGACGCCACACGAAATCCGAATAAGGTTGGATTCGTGGCAATAATCGTCGCGGCCATAAACTTTGGCACGTATTCCCTGGTCTCTCGTCGGATATATCGCGTCCGTCGAATTTTCCAGTAATCGCGTGTTCCGCTTTTTTTAATGGCTCGCGAAATTTTTCCTGTTCCAGCATTATAGGCGGCCAACGCCAAGGGCCAGGACCCAAACCGATCATACAAGTCTCGTAAATGTTGAGCCGCGGCCACCGAAGATTTAATGGGATCACGCCGCTCATCAAGGTACCAATTGACTCGAAGCCCATATGTGCTCCCAGTCCCTTTCATAAACTGCCACGGACCAGCCGCCCGAGCCCGAGAATACGCTCGAGGATTAAACCCACTTTCGATCACCGACAAATACACCAATTCCTGCGGCAACCCGAGTTCAGCAAAAATCTGTTCAACCACAGGCTTATACTTCTGAAAACGATCGAGCCATTCTTGAAAACGATCTGGAATGACGGTTTGGAAATATCGAATCTTCCGCTCCACCGAGGGGTTCAGAATGAGCGAAACTTCCCCGTACGGCATTTCAGGCTCAGGTTCAACCTCACTGGAAGACGTCGCGAACAGTTTCCCGTAACGCCACAACTTTGGAGCAGAATTGGCCTTGGTATCTGGAAGAGGGAGTCGGGGTAACCCCAAGCGCGCGACAGTCGAAGTGTTATCCAGTCCCAACCATGGAGCTGGAGGGGCATTGAGAAGTAAGTCCTCTCTCGACCCCCCGGATTCTTGGTCATAAGTAAGTTGGGACTCAGAGGTATTCATTTGTTCATTAATGGTCTCAGCACCTTCACGAGTCACGGAACTGATATTCCAAGGCTGGCCGGTCCCCCTTGTATCCACTGTACCCACAAAAGATTTTGTAGATGCCCTATCGGGGCCAGGCACTGGCTCGGGCTCCGAACCCACAAAATAGTTGAGGCCCGCCCCTCCAACATTTGAAAATGGAGACTGGACGGATTCGTTTGGCTGTGAAGACACAGGAAAGAAGTTCGATTGAGCGAAACCATGGGAGGACACCCCCAGAAACCACACGACCAAACACAGGACGACTCGACTCCGCACGGATTCCATGAACAGATTCATACCTAAGTGCCTCATTTCCTTAATATTTTCGGCTCTTCGCAAGCTTTATTGAGAGATTAATTACGACAGCGGCCTGTGTCAAGGAATAACATCTCTTTTAATACTTTCGGTAGAATACAACAAAATCATAAGCAATTTCTTGCAAAGGGTTGGAACCTACCGTTGACGACAAGTACCTCGCAAAATATCATCAAACCAATATCCTGCGGTGGTCTATTTTTGTAGGCAAAAAACCAGAACAATCCTTTACTGAGTGAGGAGGAATATTGTAAGACCCACTGGTGTCCACCCCGTTGAAGTTTCATGGACTTGCGATGTCACTAGCAGGTGCATCATCAAGCCCTTTTTTGCGTTGCAATATAAATTCGCCACCTGATTCTAAAGGATTTGTATCATTCTCAATCCTCGTATACCACCACCTCCCGCGAGCCGACATTCCATCGTTGGCAAGCCAAGCCTCGAAGCCACCTTCTCGATCATTGCCAGCTTGAACCCATCTCCCTTTCCACTGACCCTTCGTCAAAACCGCAGTTTTAAATTGCCCCTGTTGCCAATCATAGAGACCATTCCCCTGTTGATCGAACAGTAAACCATACACCACCTCTCCCTCACGATATTCCCACAGTCCAGAAACATTGAGGATGCGGTCACCTTCTATAAAAACGGCCGCTCCAACAGAGCACCATTCCTCTCCGATGTATGGACACCTGAGCACCCCAAATGATTTAGAAGTACAACGCTAAAAAAACCAAAAATCCAGAGAGGACTTCTTGCTAAAAGATACCCTTGCACCATTTCCCCAACCCCTCAATAACGCTCAGAGAACGTAAACGGTTCCATCCACAATCAATAGCGCCAACTCTCTACAACGACCATCGTGTTCAAAACTCCTATTCATAGAAATCTAGGAACATGGCTGGGTCATTCCAGCCATTCCAAAACTACAGGCCCGACCCAAAGCCTCTCATGAAGTTAACACGATGACTTCGAAACTTCCTCATCGTCCATTCACATGCTTACTCCTATTGATCAGTGGCATTCTTTTTTCGTTGGCCGTCATTGGTTCGTATGGATTTTATGCCATCCAACGAGATCTTTTGGCGAATTTCGGAGAAAGTCTGTCCCTCGCTGCAACAGACATTGCCGATAAAATTGATAGGTGGATACTCGAACGGATTGAAGATATTGATTTCATCGCCCAAACCCTTGCTCTTGAATCCCAAGATCCGGATACCATAACCAGGACGTTACGAAATCTCAATAATACCCATCCAGCCTTTCGATCTTTTTCTATTGTCGGTCCGACTGGAGCACAACATTCATCCATGCGGGGCTCTGCCATGAACCAGCAAGGGCAAAAGTTACAAGGACTCACAGCCATTCAACGCGGACAAACCCACTCCATTGAAGTCGCCACGCCCCTTGTTGAAACAAACAAAGGGATATCCTTGGCATTGGCTCGTACATGGCGCCCACTTCAGCAGGTGAAGCCAGAAGCCTCATGGCCGAGCTATCCCTCGCCCACCTGGACCTCATTTTTGTCCAAACTCAACACGCCATTCAACCTAGAAACGGCAGCTGGAGCACGAAAGTCTGCACAACTTCTTCACGCACCTAGGAAATGTGAAAATTCTCTCATCACCCCCAAAGGTGACCATGAGTTTTTCACATTCCCTATGCACATGAATCGCTTGCACAGCTTTTTCGCGCCCAACTGCCGTTTCTAGGTTCAAAAAACCAGACACATTCAGAGTCCCATTGAATGACAGCTATTAACCCATGAGGGCCAGATCATCTTAGATTCCAT
>Ga0114931_10010920_pt1 | contig 10763 bp, 9 predicted proteins | sample 2SBtaG_FD_89579 | JGI IMG/M metagenome (GOLD analysis project Ga0114931, IMG submission 89579) | Deep subsurface microbial communities from Kolumbo volcano to uncover new lineages of life (NeLLi) - 2SBTROV14_V59a metaG | ecosystem: Environmental > Aquatic > Marine > Volcanic | place: Kolumbo...
AGACCCCGATCTGTTCGTGGATCGCCAGAATAAGGAACCGTTCAAAAATAACTGGTACAGATTGCACCGGATTTTCATCCGCCCGCAAGACGCGGAAAGGGGCATAGTTGCGCTATGTAACCCTTTCCGCAACGCCGCGCGCGGGTGAAAAGACAAGCAGGATTTACAAGTTATTTTTGAACGGTTCCTAAGTCCGACAGACTCCTAGGAGTCTGTGCGGGCGATCCGCGGACAGCGGGACAGGCGCCCTAACGCAGTCGGTCCTTGACCTCCTGCCAGATCGCGCCATAGGCCTGGCCCGAGAGGCTGTGCGGGGCGAAGACAGCGACCGGTGCGCGGCGGACGCCCATCTGTTCCACCTGGCTGGCATAGGGGATGCGCACATCCATGAACTCGGGATAGGCCCTGGGCAGGGTCTCGACGAATTCGCGATGCATCCGCTTGCGGTGATCGACCATGGAGAAGAACGGGATCCTCTGGACCTTGCTCAGGCCGGACTTGCCCAGGTGTCTGATCAGCTGCTCGTAGGTGCGCAGGGAGAGGGTCGTGGGGATGATCGGGATGAGCAGGGCATCGGCCGCCTGAAAGACGTTTTCGGAGACCAGTGAGACGCTGGGCGCGCAGTCCAGGAACAGGAAGTCGTAGCTCGAGGCCAGCGGCTTGATCAGCTTGCGCAGCTGCCGGGTCGGGTGACGGGCCCTGCCCAGGGCGAGATCCAGGTTGCGGTAGGAGAAGTCTGCCGGGACCAGATCCAGATTCTGGAAATCCGTCTCCTTGACGGCCTCCATCACCGGCCGCCGCCTCCTCAGCAGCCCCCTGCCCCCACCCTTGACCTTGGGCTTGATACGGAAGTAGAAACTCGAGGCGCCCTGGGGATCAAGGTCCCACAGCAGGGTGCGGTAACCCTCCTGTGCCGCCATATAGGCCAGGTTGACCGCGGTGGCGGTCTTGCCGACACCCCCCTTGATGTTGTATGAGGCCAGGACCTTCATGCGCTCAGCCCCGGGGCAGGGCGGGAAAACAACTCCGCGAAGCGGGTACGGTTCTTCTTGGCGGAAAACGCGGCGAAGCGCTCGGCAAACTCCTGACAGACCTGGTCCTGGCGCTTGTGGAGGTCCTCCACCAGGCGCTCCATGGCCTTCTGGGTCAACGGCTTGATACCGCCCTCCGCGGCCATCTCCTCCTGGAAGTGCTTGAGTGACTCCTGCTGCACGAACAGGTCCTGGTATTCACCCAGATTGTCCTGAAAGCCCTTGAGCACCTTGATCAGCTGATCGATCCTGTCCCTGGGATAGAGGCTGCGGAAGAACTCCATGAGGTAGCGCAGCTTCTTACAGGTCTTGCGCAGCTCGTGCACGTCCTCCGGAGGCGAGTCCCTGTCGATGGCGGCCCCCTCCTTCAGGACCAGCTTGTAGACCTTCCAGATCCTCTTGCTGGCGACCTCCCCCACCGGGCGCATGGCGTTGGCCAGCGTGGTGTGCTGGGGGACGTCCGACTCCAGGAAGGTCCGCCAGCTCTCGATCAGGCGCCGGTAGCGGGCCGAGTCCAGGGCCTTGACCAGGGCGGCATGGGTCTCGGTCTTGCGCCGCACCAGGAAGGTCTTCAGGTCCTCCAGCCCCGCGCGCAGTGCCTCCGGGAGGCTGGCCTGATAGCCGTCGATACTGAGCAGATAGACATCCATGTCCCGCACCGGCGTCGTCACCTGACCCAGCCACGCGAACTCCTTGCGATAGCGCGCGACCCGCTGCTCGGGAAATATCTTCTTGACCTGGGACAGCAGGGAGCGCGTCCGCCGGATGGAGACCCGGTAGTCGTGGAGAAACTCAGAATCCAGGTCACGGCGCACCCCGTCCTCGTTCATGAGCATGATGTCCAGCAGCTCATGGAGGATCTTCTTGGCGGCGACGTCCGTGCGCTCCGTGGGCTGGAGCTGGACCTGGGGCCGGCTGGAGTACCTGCCGGGCGCCTTGCCCTCGGCCTCGGCCAGCTCCAGGAAGGGATCCCGCGGACAGGGCATCATGTTCAGCTCATGGCGCATCGCCTTGAGTATGTGCCGATAGGGCTTGTCATAACCCCGCAGGGGCTGGAACCGGACATAGGTCGGCGGATCCCGGGGTTCCCCACCCTGGCCGCGGCCCTGCCGATCCCGGCTCAGCTCCACACGCAGCACGGTCTTGCCATCCGCGTTCAGGATGCTCAAGCGGTGCCACTCGGTGCGGGTGGAGAGCATCGGCAGCAGCGCGCGGACGTCCAGGACAGGCGCCAGCCGGTCGCGCAGGGGCCCCTCGGGCAGGTCCCAGGCGAAGCGGGGTGCCTGGGGGAACTCCTGATCGAGGAAGACTTCGCAGGAGTCCAGGGCGCGCCAGACCAGCCTGACCGCGGCACGGTTCCTGAGCGCCTCCATCACCCAGCCTGCCTTGAACAGGCGCCAGTCGAAGGTGTCGAGATAGTCTTTTTCGATCAGCCCCTTGTGTTCCACCCGGACCGGGTGGTGGGACTGGAGCCAGGCCAGCACGGCCCCTGGCTCGTGCAGGGCGGGGACGGTATAGATCAGCTTTTCCATGCCTTGGGGGTACTCGGTGTTGTTGTCGACTTCGCGCTCGGACCCGGGGCCACACCTGCCTCGCTCCCCCCCGGTCCGGCCATGGACTCAACGGCGCCCGATACAACCCTTGCCAGGGTCGGACTCGCGTGCCTTCTTCCTGCGTTTCTTGTGCTTCTTCAGCGCCAGGTTGCGCTTCTCCGCCAGCTCGATCAACAGCTCCTGGGAGCCGCGCGCCTCGACGCCCTCGGCCGGCATCCTCTGAGTATAGGTGCCATCTGCATGCATGTCCCAGGCCGAACGCATGTCGTTGAGCTGGATGTCCAGGATCTGGCGCAACTCGGCCCGCAGATCCGGATCCTCCACCGGCGCCACGGCCTCCACCCGGCTCTCCAGGTTGCGCTTCATGCAGTCGGCGGAGCCGATGAAATACTCCTCGTCGCCGCCGTTGTAGAAATAGAAGATCCGCGCGTGTTCGAGGAAGCGCCCCACGATACTGATCACCCGTACGTTGGCGGAGACCGCCGGGATCCCGGGCCGCATCCGGCAGGTGTCGCGCACGATCAGATCCACCTTCACCCCCGCCATGGAGGCCTCGTACAGGGCGCGGGTGATGTCCTTGTCCTCCAGGGCGTTCATCTTCAACTGGACCAGCCCCGTACCCGACTCGGCATGGCGTTTGATCTCGCGCCGGATCTTCTGCAGCAGGGCCGGCTTGAGCACCTTCGGCGCGGGCAGCAGCTTGCGATAGTCCCGCTTGGGGATCAGCCCGGTGGTCAGATAGTTGAACAGCTCGGTGAGGTCCCGCGCCAGTACCGGGTCACAGGTCAGCATGCCCAGGTCACAGTAGAGCCGGGCCGTCCCCGCATGGTAGTTGCCCGTCCCGATGTGCGCGTAGCGGCGCAGGCCATCGTAGTCATGACGCACCACGAAGACCAGCTTGCTGTGGGTCTTGAGTCCGACCACGCCGTAGGAGACGTGGATCCCCGCCTCTTCCATGTAGTTGGCCCACTGGATGTTCGCCCGCTCGTCGAAGCGGGCCTTGAGCTCCACCAGGACGGCCACCTGTTTCCCGTTCTGGGCCGCATCGATCAGATATTCGATGATCTTGGACCGTGAGGCCGTCCGGTACAGGGTCATCTTGATGGCCAGGACCTTGGGGTCGTTGCTGGCCTCGCGCAAGAAGCGCTCGACCGAGGTGACGAAGGACTCATAGGGGTGCTGAAGCAGGAAGGGTCCCTGCTCGCGGATGGCATGGAAGATATTGGGGGCCCCGCTCAACTCCCCATGGTCCACTGGATGATGCGGGGGATCGCGCAGCTCGGGGCGGTTGATCCCGGCGATCTGAAACAGGTCGCGCCGCGCCATCAGGCCCTTCACCTCGAAGACGTCGGCCTCCTCGTCGAGGCCCATCTCCGCGGCCAGCATCCCCTTGTGGATGGGATTCATGCCCTCAGCGATCTCCAGGCGCACGATGGGCGCGAACTTGCGGTCCCGCAGTTCCGACTCGATCATCTCCAGCAGATCTGCGGCCTGCTCCTCGGAGCGTTCGGTCATGGCATTGCGGGTCACCCGGAACAGTTCGGTGGAGACGATGTCCACCCCCGGGATGAGCAGGTCCAGGTTGTTGGCGATGACCTGTTCCAGCGGCACGAAGACGAGCTCGTCCTCGACCTTCAGGAAACGCGGGATCCCGCCGCCCACCGGGACCTTGATACGCACCAGGGTGGTGTCCTCGCTCTTGGGCTTGGCCACCCTCACCAGGAGATTGAGGGAGAGATTGGAGATGAAGGGAAAGGGGTGGGCCGGGTCCATGGCCAGGGGTGTGACCAGCGGGAATATGTTGTCCAGGTAGTAGTCGCGCGTGTTCTCGCGCTGCTGCGGACTGAGCTCCGCATAGGGGAGGATCCGGATCCCGTGCTCCTCCAGCAACACCCGCAGCTCGATCTCCAGAGCCCGCTGCTGGTCCAGCAGATCGCGCACCACGGCATGGCACTCACGGATCTGCTGTTCCGGGGTCCGGCCGTCGACCGACAGCTCACTCACCCCTGCTCCCACCTGTTGTTTCAGCCCCCCGATCCGTTTCATGAAGAACTCGTCGAGGTTGGCGGAGACGATCGCCAGGAACTTGACCCGTTCCAGCAGCGGGGTGCGGGGGTCCTGTCCCTCGTGCAGTACCCGCCTGTTGAATTCCAGCCAGGTCAGCTCGCGGTTCAGGTACCACTCGGGGGCATCCAGATCGATGCCCGTGGTCTCGACCTCCGCGGACCGCCCGGAGGCATCGGCGGCGGGCGGTCCGCCCTCATCCGATTGCGGGGATTCAGAGTGTGGATTCGTCGACATCGATAGACCTCCGCGGTCTCAACAGTAGGGCCACAGCGCCGCCATCACCCCCTGAGAATCTCAAGGCATGGCCCGGTTCCACGCATCCCGAAGACCGAACACCCCGGCGCGACAGGTATAGTATACCCACGGCACCGGGTTTTCAGCCTTCGGGGCTCAGGTCTCGCGAGGCATGGGCAGGATCGACGAGCGCCCGGGCCGGATCGGCCCGGGGCCGACTCAGGCCGACCAGACGGGGCGGGTGGCTGCGGGAGACCACCCGGGTGGCCGGGAAGCAGCACCGGAAGGTACTGCCCACCCCCGGTTCACTCTCTATCTCCAGGGTCGCGCCGTGGCGCTGGAGGACGTGCTTGACGATGGCCAGCCCCAGGCCCGTCCCTCCCGTCTCCCGGGACCGCCCCTTGTCTACGCGATAGAAGCGCTCCGTGAGCCGCTGCAGATGCTGCGGTGCGATTCCGATACCATGGTCCCTGACGGCGAAGAAGGCGCGGCCCCCGTCATGGTACCAGGACAGCGCCACCTCCCCGCCCCGGGGCGAGTAGCGGATCGCATTGCTGAGCAGATTGGAGAACGCGCTATGGAGCTCCCGGGCGTCTCCGCGCAGCCACAGCGTCTCGTCCACCGTCTTGCTCAGGATATGGCCGCGCCCCGCACTCATCATCGCCACCTCGGCCTCCAGGTCGTCGACGAGTGCCGGAACGGGGGCCGGGGCGTGGGCATCCTCGGGGACATCGCTGGACTCCAGACGGGACAGGAGCAGGAGGTCCTCGACGATACGGCGCATGCGGTCCGCCTGGCCTGCATCTGTGCCACCATGTACCGGTCCCGTTCCGAGGCGGTCAGGGCCGGGTGTTCGGACAGGACCTCGAGATAACCCGACAGCACCGTCAGGGGCGTGCGCAGCTCGTGGGAGACATTGGCCACGAAGTCCTTGCGGACGGTATCCAGGCGCCGTTCCTGAGTCACGTCCTGGAGAGTGATCAGTACCTGTTTCTTGCCCAGGCGCACGCAGCGCACGCTGAGCTCCACCGCCTCATCGAGGGGTGAGGGCACGACGATGGGGTGCTCGAACTCGCCGGCCGCCAGATAGTCGACGAAGCGAGGATCCCGTACCAGGCTCGTGATCCGTCGCCCCTTGTCGCTGCGGAGGTTGAGGCCCAGCAATCGGCCGGCGCTGCGATTGAACCACTCGATGCGCCCCTCGGCCGTGACCGTGATGGTCCCATAGGGCAGGGCCATGGTGGATACCTGAAAGCGGTTGAGCATGCTCCGGAGCTTCTTCTTGCGCCTTCTGTTCTGCTTGCGCAGCCGCTGCACCTCGTAGACCGCATCGGCCCACGGCCCACCGGCGGCCACCCCGGCGCAATCATCCAGGCGCAGCCAGCTCCGGAACCGGCTCAGCTGATGAAGGTGCCATCCCAGCAGGAGCGCCAGACCGGCGGCCAGGAACCAGCCCGTTGCCCCCACCGAGTATCCGGCCAGACCCATGGGCCCGAGGACCCATAACATCCTGTACAGTTCGCCGGACCCGCGTCCCACCGGCTCAGCCCTGCACCGAGAAGCGGTAACCCGCACCCCTCACCGTCTGGATGTAGTGCCGGCAGCCATGCTCCGAGAGGGCCTGACGCAGACGCAGGATGTGCACGTCCACCGTGCGCTCCTCCACATAGGCATGGTGGCCCCAGACATGGTCCAGGAGCTGTGCGCGACTGAAGACCCGCTCCGGATGACTCATGAAGACCTGCAGGATCCTGAACTCGGTCGGGCCCATGTCCACGGTCTTTTCGGACACCGTCACCCGGTGGCTCATCGAATCCAGGCTCAACGCACCGAGGCTCAGCGGGCCATCCACCTCGGGCGGCCGGCTCCGCCGCAACAGGGCCTTGATCCGGGCCATGAGCTCCCGTGGAGAAAAGGGCTTGGTCACATAGTCGTCGGCACCGGACTCGAGTCCCAGGATCTTGGCCTCCTCCTCCACACGGGCCGTGAGCATGATGATCGGGATCCTGCGCATATGCTCATCCCGGCGGATACGCCGGGTGAACTCCAATCCGCTGCGCCCGGGCAGCATCCAGTCCAGGAGGATGAGGTCGGGCCTGTCGTCAGCGAGCTTGAGCAGGGCCTCCTCTGCGTCTCCGGCCTGGGCCACGTCGAATCCCGCACGCTCCAGTGATAACAGGACCATTTCGCGAATAGCGGGCTCGTCTTCGACGACAAGAATCTTCGACGGGTTCATAGTGGCACTCTCGGGGCTCAACGATGACCATTAAAACCCAATTATATTACACCCGTGTTACCGGCTGTTCTCCGGCCTATGTCATTATGAGGGTCTGCGGGGCGGGCGGATTGGGCGATCGCGGCGGGCCAGACGGGAAAGGGGCCTCGCCCGCCGCGGAGTATATCCGGCGTATATACCCCGCGGCGGGGTGTCGGGGGGCAGGGCCGGTCGGCAGGGTCATTAATTGCGCAACGGCTCACGAATCCGGGCTGGATTTTTGGGACCCCGCTCACAGCAATGGCCGACATTACAACACTGGATCCCGCCAGATGGCTGATGTAGACTGACCGAAGGGGATGGGCATCGGAAGGAGGGACCGACCATGTTGCATATTTTCGGGGCAGTCGTGCTGGGAATCACGGCGATTGCACTCAGCTAACTGACACCCGCCGAGGCCGCCCTGTTCAGGGGCACATTCGAGGGCTCGGTCACCAGCGGATTCGAGAACGCCACGGCACAGGAACTGCGCGGCCTGGGGGTTCAGGAAGTCCAAGGGACCTTCAAATACGATACCCGCACCGCCCCGCCCGACACCTCCCGCGGGGAGGACTCGGGGTTCTTCGAGTTCTGGGGCAGCCCGACCTGGCTGACCATGGAGGTGGCGGTCGGGGGGAATACCTACTCCTTTGAGAATCCCCCGGCGCAGCACTCGATCACCATACTGAGCGACAGGGACTTCTACCAGGTGGTCGCCGAGAACGGCCTGCTCGAATACTGGGACAACAAGCTATTCCGGGACACCAGCGGGACCACCATCTCACTGCTCGACGAGTTCACCGACCCGATCGCCAAACCCACCCTCGATCAGCCGTGGGCCTGGTCCGCGGGCGACGGGCCCATCAATTCGGGACGCAATGCCCGGGGTGAGGTTCGCCTGAACTCCAGTATCTTCAACTACGAGACCGACGACTTCGACGAGCAGATCCGCGCCAACATCACCTTCGATATCCAGCGCCTGAGCGTACGGCCCGTACCCCTGCCTGCGGCCCTGCCCCTCTTCGCCACTGCCCTGGTGGCCCTGGGCGCCCTGGGCGCCCTGGCCGTCCGCCGCAGACACGGCTGACCACCACCCGGGCTGCCAGAGGATTCGGCTGAAGGCACGCGCCCACCCGGCACCCGCCGACGGCGCACCCGATCGGCGTCGCCACACAGGCCGGGCGGATCCCCGGCCAGCCCCCGCCCGGCACGGGACGGGGGACCGCGCCACAGAGGCTTGATTCCCCCGGGTCCTTTCTGCATGCTTCGCGCTTCGCCACCCCCCGGCGCCGCGCTGCCCGCCCGCCGGGCCACGGGCCGGTGAGGACACAGAGCCCACTTCCGCGACGAGATCACACCCTTGGACTGGATCGAAGCCACCCTGAACAGTGCCAGCCGAATCATATGGGGTCCGCTCACCCTGGTCCTGCTGCTGGGAGTCGGTGTCTATCTCACCATCGGCCTGCGTGCCATGCCCTGGCGCCGGCTGGGGCAGGCCTTCCGCGAACTGTGGGCGGGACGCCACCCGGAGGGGGACGGAGACATCACCCCCTTCCAGGCCCTGATGACCGCCCTGGCCGCCACCATCGGCACGGGCAACATCGCCGGGGTGGCGACGGCCATCGTCCTCGGGGGGCCGGGGGCCATATTCTGGATGTGGGTCACCGCCCTGCTGGGCATGGCGACCAAGTATGCCGAGGCCGTGCTGGCCGTACGCTATCGCGAGGTCGACCCCCTCGGCAACCATGTGGGTGGCCCGATGTACTACATTCGCAACGGCATGGGGGTGCGGTGGGGCTGGCTGGGGGCCCTGTTCGCCCTGTTCGGCATGGTCGCGGCCTTCGGCATCGGCAACATGGTGCAGGCCAACTCGGTGGCCGACGCCGCCGCCCTGTTTCTCGACACCCCGCCGTGGCTGACCGGTGGGGTCATGGCGGCGCTGGCGGCGGCCGTGGTCCTGGGCGGCATCCGCCGCATCGCCGAGGTGGCCGCCCGTCTGGTGCCCTTCATGGCGATCGCCTATGTCCTGGGGGCGCTGGCCGTCATCCTGCCGCGGCTGGATGAGGTACCCGGGGCCCTGGCCCTGATCGTGACCGACGCCTTTACCGGGACGGCCGTCACCGGCGGCTTCGCGGGGGCGGCGGTCTGGGCGGCGATCCGCTACGGGGTGGCCCGGGGGATATTCTCCAACGAGGCCGGTCTCGGCAGCGCACCCATCGCCCATGCCGCGGCCAGGACCACGGACCCCGTGCGCCAGGGCATGATCGCCATGCTCGGGACCTTCATCGACACCCTGGTCATCTGCACCATGACGGCCCTGGTCATCATCCTGACCGGCGCCTGGACCGGGGGCGACAACGGGGCCTCTCTGTCCGCCCAGGCCTTTGCCCAGGGCCTCCCGGGCCTGGGCGGGCCCATCGTGAGCCTGGGGCTGATGGTCTTCGCCTTCACCACCATCCTCGGCTGGAGCTACTACGGGGAGCGCTGTGCCGAGTACCTCCTGGGCGTGCGGGTCATCGGCCCCTACCGGGTATTGTGGATCCTGGCCATCCCGGTGGGCGCCATGGGCCAGCTGAACCTCATCTGGCTGGTCTCGGACGTCATGAACGGCCTCATGGCGCTGCCCAACCTCATCGCCCTGGCGGTCCTGAGCCCGGTCGTATTCTCGGTCACCCGACACCACTTCGCGCCGGCCCGCGCCAGATCGGGGGCGTGATGGACCCGGCCCTGGAGCAGGACATGCGCCACGCGGTCTCCACCGCCCTCGCCGAGGACGTGGGCAGCGGGGACCTGACCGCGGCCCTGATACCGGAGCAGGCCCGGTGCAGCGCCCGCGTCGTCTCCCGGGAACCCGGCGTGCTGTGCGGCGGCCCCTGGTTCTGCGAGGTCTTCGCCCAGCTCGACGGTACGGTGGTGGTCGAATGGGGGGTGCACGAGGGCAGTCCCATCCTGCCCGGCCAAGCCCTGTGCCGGATCGTCGGCCCGGCACGCAGCGTACTGACCGGGGAGCGCACGGCCCTGAACTTCCTCCAGACCCTGTCCGCCACCGCCACCCGGACGCGGGAGTTCGTGGACCGGGTCTCCGGCACCGGCGCCACCATACTCGATACCCGCAAGACCCTGCCCGGCCTGCGCCGGGCACAGAAATATGCGGTGCGCTGCGGGGGCGGCACGAACCACCGCATGGGCCTCTACGACGGGATCCTGATCAAGGAGAACCACATCGCCGCGGCCGGCTCCATCGCGGCCGCGGTGGCCCGCGCCCGGGACCTCCACCCCGCCACCACCGTGGAGGTGGAGACCGAGGACCTAAGCCAGGTCGAGGCCGCCCTGGAGGCCGGTGCCGATATCGTCATGCTGGACAACTTCGGTCTGGAACAGATGCGCGCGGCGGCGGCCCTCAACCGGGGTCGTGCACGGCTCGAGGCCTCCGGAGGCGTCACCCTGGAGACCGTGCGCGCCATCGCCGAGACCGGGGTGGACTGTATCTCGGTGGGGGCGCTGACCAAGCACATCCGGGCGGTGGACCTGTCCCTGCGTCTCGAGTAGGGGCCTGTCGCAGCTCCACCCAGAGCCGGACCGCGGGCCCGCCGGATACCCGCGCGTATGCAGCGGCGGCCACCG
>Ga0114931_10010921_pt1 | contig 10762 bp, 10 predicted proteins | sample 2SBtaG_FD_89579 | JGI IMG/M metagenome (GOLD analysis project Ga0114931, IMG submission 89579) | Deep subsurface microbial communities from Kolumbo volcano to uncover new lineages of life (NeLLi) - 2SBTROV14_V59a metaG | ecosystem: Environmental > Aquatic > Marine > Volcanic | place: Kolumbo...
AAGACTGATTATTTATGGAGAAAAAGACAAATATGAGTTGCAACAGTTCTTATTTTCTCTAGAACAAAAAGAAATAAGTGAAAAAAACTATGGTTTGCATCAAATAAATCATAACTATAAAACCATCCGTAAGGCATTTTCTGTTTTTTTGCAAATGTATATTGTGAATTGAGAAGTGTTGCCCTTTTGCTTATTGCAATTTTTAACTTTTCTTTAACACAAGAATTCAATTTTGGATACATTTTATGTTTCAATGTATCTGTATATTGACCGGGAGTTGCGATATATTCTGAGATAACATAGAAAAAACTCATGGGTAAAATAGGTAAATTTTTCCTATACGCATAATAATAATCTTTTTTTGAATAATTTTTCTTGAATAAGGCAAAATATGTTCCTGAAATAAAAGCTTTTTTTTGTGAAATTCCAGATGTGTATTTTTTAAGTTCATTATCTGTATTAAGTATTATTGAAAACAATAATTCATTTGCTTCTTGTGAATATTTTTTCAAATCTTCTCTTCTCGATGATTCAAAATTGATTCTTTCTTGTTTTATTTTTTGTATGAATTTTTTGTACTTAGCTTGTTCTTTAGCAGAAATGCTTAATGAGTCTAATCTTTCAACTATTCTTCTCAAATCATACAACGTATTCAAAACTCTTTTTATTTTCCATCGGTCTCCTTTTTTATTTAGCAGAATAAAATTTCTAAATAGACTTTTTTGCAAAAGTTCTACGAAAAAAAGCAAATCATAAAGTTTTTTGTTTTTTTTATCCAACTCTTTTGGAACTTTTAAATTACCGTTAAGAACTTTATTTATTTTGTGATGTGTTAATATATGAAAATCTTTGTATTGATCTTTTGTTAGAATTTTTATAGGCTCTATAAAATCAAATTCAGTTTTCATTATTTTTTTAAGATTTTGAATGTCTTTTGCGGATTCTGTCATTGCCAAAATATCAATATCAGACATTCCTGGTGCTTCTACCTCTCCAAATTGAACAATATTAAGTTCAGGATTTATTTTTCTGACAAGAGTGAGAAATTTTTCTGTTTCCTCGTCGTATTTAGCAAAAGAAATTTTTTTCATTTTATTTTAGACAGAATTTTTTTTGTATCCACAGTTATGTTCGGTGTGACTGTTAAAGTGTATATTTTGACAGTTTTTGTGAACTCATATAGTCTATCTGTTCTTTTTTTGGTAGTATTTATTTTTTTATGTAAATATGAAAGAAGAGATATATATTCATGATAATGAAACTCTGATGTAAATTCTCCTATCATAAACAATTTATCAAAGGCATTTTCCGGAGTCACTTTTGTAAGTTTATATTTTTTTCCTCGTGTAACTATTATAACTGCGCCTATCTTCTTCTTGGATATATCTGTTTTTCCAGTATCTAAATAATATTTATTTCCATCAGCTTTGATTGTTTTAGTATCTGAAAGAGAAAGAGATTCTTTTTTTACTCTCAATCTTTCCGGAAATGGATAACAAAAGTCTTTTTTAAATAACAAATAGTTATCAGATACAAGTTTGTATCCTTTTTTTGATATTAATTCCGTTACAAGACTGCTTTTTCCTGCCCCTCCAAGACCTGTAAAAACAATTGCAAAATTATTTTTTTCGACAGCTGAAGCATGAAGAACATCTATTCCATATCTTGTTTCAAGAAGATAAAATAATGGATCGTGAATTGAATATTTCATTATTTTCCTATAATAATACAATTTAACTTTTCTAGGTCCAAAAAGTCCCAAATGAAGAATGTGTCTTTGATTGTGAGGTCTGAACTCTGTTTTAACTTCAAGAAAATTACCACGTTTTACAGATATATTAAGTTCTCCTTCTTTGTAAAAAAGCGTGTTTGTATTTTCATCTATTGTATTCTTATCTCCAATAGTTGTTTTTCCGCCAAAATTTTTTGATGGTTTTGATAAGTATTTTTTAAAAATTATATAAACCTTTAAGTCATATTTTTTCTGCGAAGACACAAAAGGCTTATAGTACTCTTTTATGTAATCTATAAGATAAGGATTATCTGAATTCACCTTGATGTTTATTCCGTGTACGCTCAAAGACAGAGACTTACTTTTTTGTTTCATATAATTCCTCAAGTTTTTTCGCTATTTCTTTGTATGATTGCCAGTTCATTATATATTTTATTGCATTTTTCCTTATTCTGTCATAATTCTTAGTATCATTAAACAAATACCTTATTTTAGCCATCATATCTTGATGGTTTTTGTTTTTAAACAATATCCCGTTTACATCATGATTTATAATGTCCTTATTTGAGTCTATATTAGATGCAATAACTGGAGTTCCACAAGCCATTGCTTCAAGCATACTAAGAGGGACATTCATTTTAATCATATCTGTTTGCAGAGGCATAATGAAAGCTGACTCGGATGCCATTAAATCTTCCATTTTTTCAACAGACCCATAAATTTCCACATTTGATATTTTTTCTTGTTTTATGAACTCAATTATTTTTCTTCTTCTTTCCTTGTTGTGTTCAGATATTGTATAAAGTGCGATGATTCCTTTAACATCTTTCATTGATTTAAGAGCTTCAAGAAAAAGATATATTCCTTCTTCGGTTTTGCTTCCGGCAGTATATATTATTGTTCTTTTTTTTATTTTGGCTTCTAAACTTTTTTTAACTTTTATTTTAAACTTCTTTTTGTCAAATGTCGCGGGAATAATAACAGTGTTCTTAACATATTTTTTCTTCATGTGTTTTTTTATACAAGGAGCAATCACAATTATTTTATCATATTTTTTATAAAAAAGAGAAAAAAATATTTTCTTTATTGGTTGATTTATATTCTCAAAATTGAAAAGAGTTATGAATTTTTTCGCCTTGAATTTCATAAGTAAAATTGCAGAAGGTATAAGAAGTGTTAAGTCCACTGTCTGAAAATGTATAATTTCTATTTTATTTTCTTCTAAATAATTTTTTATTTCTTTATAGTGTTTTATTGAATTACAAATTATTCTGTAGGGTTTGAGGCTAAAACCTTTCAGAAATTTTATGTGTATTCCATCTATTTTTGTATCCTTTAACTTACCGGAAGGTTCAGATGTTATTATGTGCACTTCGTTGTTTTTAACGAGCTCTTTTGATACTCCGTAGACATTATTTCTAATACCTTCTATCCACGGGGGGTGTGTGTGAGGACTTATGAAACATATTTTTTTTTTCATTTTTTATATGTGTTAAAATGACGCTAATCAGACAAACTTTTTCAAGTTTTTCAGATGCATTTTTGCAACAGCATTAGGGCTATGAGTATTCTCAACATAATTTACCTTATCTTTAATCCATTTATCTCTAAAAGTCTTATTTCCCAATAGTTTTACTGATAAATCACCAAGTTTGTCTATTGGTGTTTTTAATTCATATAAATCGTTAACAATAACAGGAGTTCCACACGCCATTGCCTGTAGTTCAATAAGAGCCAAAGCACCAATACTAAATGCCCCCATAACTAAATCTGCACCTCTAAAGTATTCAGCAAGAGTCTTATGTGGCATGTACTCTAAATCCCAATGGTATGTTTTATTATCTCCAAGTTTTTTTTTCCAGTAATCATACTCAGAATTAAATGGTTGATGCAAAAAGTGCAAAGTTGCATCAGGAAATTCTTTTAGTATGTGTTCTCTGAAAATGTTTATTCCTATTTCAGGTCTTTTATCTTTGTGTAATCTTGTCGGAAAGAAAACTGCTGGGTCTCCTTTTAATTTTCTTTTAGGTCCATTTAGATTAAATACAGAAGTATCTATTGGATTTGGAAGCCATTTTACATCTGAACGAACCATTTCTCTTAGTGGTTTTTCCATATCTGCAGTTGAACAATAATGTAAATCAAATTCTTGAATTTTTTCATTTATTTTTTTTGAAAGAAGCAACTCCATTACTCTGCTTGCGTTTCTTTTTACAAAGCTTGCTTCATCTATCAGAAATCTTTCAAAATTTACACCGAGATGATAGCCGTGGGATTCTCCAACAGATACTTGTCCCTTAACTCTTTTGTAATTTAGAAAATTTGCCCAAGCATTAATATGAAGAATATCAAAATCTTTCAGTTTTCCTTGTCGCTGCCATTTTCTGTAAAGAAAATAATCATCGATAAAATTAAGCTTTTTCTTTTTTGCACTGAGAAATGTTATATTGTAGTGGTCTTTTAAGATTGAATTCTCAAATGCTTTGAGTTGAAATTTGAATGCATTTAATAAATATTTTTTTTTCATATATTTACCTCATAGTAATATCAATTTATCATATTTATTTTTTACAAATATATATAGGTGCGTAATCAATAAAATAATTAAGGAAATTTGGGAATGGAAGTGCGCCAATCATTTTTATATGTTTAAATCCCATATTATTTAGAATTTTCATTTGAGCCAGAGGATTTTGATAAAAACAAATTATTTCATCATTTTTCTTATTTTTTTCTGAAAAATAATATTTTCTATCCATTTTTTCCTTGCCTAACCTTATCCAATATTTTCTTGAAGGTCCTATAAACCAGGAGTTATGAGATTGATACAAAAAAATTCCTCCTTTTCTTAGAATCTTTTTTATCTGTTTTAACACAATTTTTCTTTTATTATGAGGATATATTCCATCCAAACCATTAAAACTGAATAATACAAAATCAAATGATTCTGCCTTAAAGTGTTTATCGAGCTTTAAGGCATCCATTACTCGGTATTTAATATCTGGACTTTTCCTTTTTGCAACATCTATGTATTCTTTTACATAGTCAATTCCAATAACATCAAATCCCCTCTTTTTTAGTTTTACAGTTGTCCTACCACAACCACACCCTATATCAAGAACTTTTTTATATTTTTTTGAAGATATATTTTTTAGGACTCTTTCTTCGGTTTTACTGAGAATTTCCTCTTTATTATAATTATCTATATTCTTTATAAAATATTCTTTATTTGACTTATTAACATCCATACATCCATCTCCCAAAATATCCCTTCATACAAGCACTCAAAGAGGGCTTTTTTTTATAAATATTTCGAGAAGAACTATTCATAAACAAATGACTAATATTTATATATTAAGAACTATTTTGAAAATTAAAATGGGTCTAAAAGACTATGTACATTCAGGTAAAATATCTTTTAATATATTTGTAAATATACAGAATTGGACTGAATTTCTCAACACCCATTTCTCAAAGAAAAGCAACAAAATGATTGTGAAACTGAGAACTGGGGCAAAATATGTGGTGCGACCCTATGAATCTGACGTTACTATGCTTATGGAAACGTGGGGTTTGAAGTGCTATAATCCAAAAGGTTTTGAGATTAAAAAAAATGATGTTGTTTTTGACATAGGAACACATATTGGTTCTTTTTCCATTTATGCTGCAAAACAGGCTTTCCAGGGAAAAGTGTTTTCTTTTGAACCTCTTCCAGAGAATTATGAAATATTTATGGAGAATATTAAACTTAATAAAGTTAAGAATATAATTCCATTAAAAGCAGCCGTCTCCTCAAAAAACGGAAAAGACAAGCTATTTTTGTTTGAAGGATTACACACAGGAAGCAGTAGTTTATATACAAGAAATACAAAAAAATATGTTCAAATTAATACAGTTACACTTGAAAAAATCATTAAGAAAAATAAAATTAAGAGAATCAATTTTATGAAAATAGATTGTGAGGGTGCAGAATATGATATTTTATTCAACCTTCCAAAAAATATTCTAAAAATTATTGATAAAATATCTATGGAATACCATGATAAAATAAATGAGCATAATCACAAAGAACTCGTATCTTTTTTCAAAGAAAATGGTTGGAAAACAATTATTAAGGAAAAAGATGGCTTTATTTATGCAAGAAATAGAAAGTGAATTATTTTCTTCTCTGAAGCTTTTTTCTTTGTTTTAGAAATAAATTTTCCATTTTTTTCCAAATCATATCATAATCTGTAAGTACAATTACTTTATCTACATTTATTTTTGTGAATCTATTTTTCATCTCTGAATTTTCAAGATATGCTTCCACATTGCTTGCAAGAGCGTGATGATCTTCGGGCTCGTGAAATAATGCAGAACCATTGAAAACTGACGTAAATGACCCTATATTTGAAAGACACAAAGGTAGACCTGCTGCTGCTTTCTCATACGCAGTAAGACATTGTCCTTCTCTTGCAGAACTTATTATTCCAACTTCTGCAGAATGCATTAAACTTACAAGGTCAGCTTCAGGCAGCCTTCCAGTAACTATGACAGAGCCTTTTATTCCTATTTCTTTTGCTTTATCAGTTACAGATGGCAGACCTTCTTCAAACATCATATCTTTTCCAGTATAAACTAGTTTTAATTCAGGATATTTTTTTCTAAGCAACTGAAGTGCCTTTATTGCTGTATATGCTCTTTTTTGACTTCTTATATGTGATACAGAGAGAATAAATTTCTCATTTGGTTTGAGACCTATTTTTTTCTTCACTTTAGCAATTTCATTCTGAGAAGGAACTCTACTAAAGAACTCGTGGTCTATTGGTATTGGGATATAAAATATTCTTTTCCTCTCAACACCAATTTCAACTAATTGCTCAACTTCATATGGATTTGCTACTTTTATCGCATCAAATTTTCTTATAAAAAATTTGAATATTGCTTTTTGCCACCATATTGGAGGATTCATGCTTTGATGCGACATGAATATTCTATATTTTCCAAAAAAAGCAGTCATAAAACCTGCTGATGTTCTTCCATTACCAAAAACTACATCTGGCTTACTTAACCACAGATTTTTGAAAAGTTTAAACAATGTGTTAAAATTATATACTTCAACATTTGGCTCCAAATTATTCCTTTTTTTATCTGTTTTAAGATTAAAATGTATCTTATCAATTGCATAAATTATTGACTGAAAATCATTTTTTGCTGCGACATTTGAAACTAACGCTATACAGTCTGTTTTTGGTCTCATTCCGTGATTGCCGTAGTAGGGTATAGAAACAACCTGTACAAATTTATTCATTCTGAGAAGCAATAGAAAATTATTTATATATTTTGCTTTTCTATGAGAATGTGACATTTCAGGAAGTTAATGACTTTATACCAAAAATTCTACCAATAAATGTGGATTGGAAAAAAATAGAACAAGTCATGAACTACGCAAAGGAAACAAACCAGTGGGTTTTATGCTTCATTATAGGTACAAAACCTTGTATAAACAAATTCTTTGGAGCAGTAAAATATTCTTCTGAAAAAAAACTTCCAGTCATGGTAATTGATTCAAACCAACATTATGATGCAACACTTACTAAAGGCCTTGAGGAATTCGGTTATTTGGACAAGATAAGTGTTAATCTTAATATAAGAGGAGATCTAAATCAAAAGTCCGGAGAATTATTCTTCAAACTAAAATGGCTTGCATCTGCTTTAAAGAAAAAATGGCCTAATATAACTGCAATTCCGGTAATAAATGGTGATGTTATTGTTGCAGCCATTGCTCCGGCAGCATGGATGTTTGCAAGAGGCGAAAAAGGAGTTAATATGGAAGCAGGAATGAGATCTATGTCTCCTTCTTCTTTTAGAAAATTAAAATCAAAAGAACTCACAAAAAAAGGATTTGAAGATTTTGTACAAGGCCAATTTAACGAAAAATGGGAACTTTTACCAATTGAACCATTTCCTGAACAGTGGGATACTTATGTATCCTCAAAAGGATGTCAGTTTAACTTTGCTCCTCTTAATATAAACAAACAAAATCTCTTAAGAGAGGGATATCCTGAAAAATATGTTCCTTTAGCAAATAGTGGAGTAGTAATTGATGCGTGGAAATTTTTGAAGAACAAAAAACCCGAACAAAGCATCTTTGAACTATATCCTCAACTTGAAAAAGACAGCTGGATACGTGTTGATATTCACAGAAAAGAAAACCTTAACCCTGTCAGATTCAAAAGTTTGATAGGAGGAATAAAAAAACTTGTTGACAAAGGACACAACATAAATCTTATAGGTATGAATGCAACAAAACATGCACTTAAAAATAACAAACTTACATCAGTTGTTGAAAAATTAAAAGAGAAGAAAAATTTTCTTTATACTGACCTTTGGCCAGAATTTAGTCAGGTTAGAGAGTTTTACAAAAGTGAGCATAATCTTTTTCCTTTGACTGATAGTGGTGGCGTTCAGGAAGATATGAATTATTGGAGAAAACCTTGTCTTACAGCAAGATTTAGTACTGATAGACCAGAAACTGGAATGGAGTCAAAATCCAATTTGCTTGTTCCTCCAATTTCTCCAGAACTTGTTTATAGCGTAGTTCACAATGCAGTTAATGATGAAATACTTCTTAATAATATGGCAAATGCTCCTTATCTTTACGGAGAAGGATTTGGTAAAACTTTTGCGAACAAAATGAAAGAATACATGAAAAATGAAAAACCTTTCACATGGACTCATGAAGAACTTGGTTTATGGAAAGACAAACACAATACAGATTTCTAATTTTTCAAATCCAAATATAATTTTTTTGCGATACTATCCCAATTGAGTTCTTTTTGCATAAATTTGTAAGCTTGTTCTCCCATTTTTTTTGTTTTTATAGGATCTTTTAGAAGAATTTCTATTTTTTCTTTTAATTCTTTGGAACTTTTTGGTTTTACTATGAAACCTGTTTCTCCATTTTTAACAAGTTCAGGAAGACTTCCAACATTTGTTGCAATTACTGGCTTACTGAAAGAATAAGTAACTTGAATTACTCCTGTCTGAGTTGCATCTGTATAAGGCATTACAACAAAAGATGCTCTATCAAAATATTCTGAAACTTTTTTATCAGGAATATATCCTTGATGGATTTCTAAGTTTCCATTTAGTTTTTGTATTTGATTTTTGTAAGAGGATAAATCTCCTTCACCTGCAATAATTAATTTGAATTTTGTTCCCTTACTTTTTATTTTTATGAGAGCATCTAAAAGATATTTGAGACCTTTGTAGGCTTTTATTCTTCCAAAGAAAAGAATTGTTTTTGGTTCTGTTTCTAGATTCTTTCTTTTTTGATTTCCAAAAAAACCATAGTTTCCAATTCTTGAAACAATAACTTTTTGTTTATACCCTAATTTTCTTATTGTTCCTTCTTGTTTTTTTCCAAGAACTATTATTTCATCAGCATTCTTCATAAGAAATTTTGTTATTCTTTTAATTATAAATGACATTATTGGTCCAGATTCCCCGCTATGCAATTCAGGATCGTTGATTGTAACAATTTTTCTTTTTGCTTTAAGGTGTTTCCAGTATATAACATGCCAAGGATGTATATCTATAACATTTATTATATCTGCATTTTCGTTGTTTATTGCAGCAATATTTTTTTTGTGTTGAAAAAAATTTAATGTGAGAAAAATTGTTTTTAATGCACTGGGTGGTGCGAGCGTTTTTATTAGTTTGACTTTTTTTGATATCAAATCTGTTTTGCTGTATGACGGCAAAAATAAACAAGTTTTCATATACTTAGTCATGTGAGAAGATATGTGCGACGCATAGTGGAGAGTTCCCCCTCTTCCATTCAAACCCAAGAAGATTATTTTCATTTTAAAACTAACTCTACTTTTCTGACAATTTCATCAAGATTTATTTTATCAGTTATGTTTGGTCTTGATTTATCTTCAGTAGTGTATGTACAGTAATCTTTGTGTTTTGCAATTATCTTACTGCCTGTATAAACCTCTATTTCTTCAGCAGATGTTACTGTAAAATAAACTACAACATATTTTGTCAAAGCTATCCCTATGTGTGCTGCGAGTGAATCAGGAGATATTATTAAATTGCACAAATTTATAACTCCTGTAAACTGCTCTAAATTCTGCACTTTATGTCTTATAACATACGGACATTCTTCTTTTATTCCTTCAGTTTTAGACAATTCAAATTGGTCAGGTCCTGTGAGTAAAATTATATTTACAGAATCTTTGTATTTTTTTCTGATTTTTTTTATTAGTTTTATTTGTTGATCTTTAGTTAATGATTTCATCGGCCATCTCTTTCCAGCACCAACGGCGATTCCAATTAAAGGTTTACTTAAATCAATTTTCTTCTTAAGTTCATTTGCGTATTTTATATCTCTTTTAATTAAAAACAATCTGTATCTTTGCTTTGACCAATTTAGATCAAGTATTCTGTACATTAATTCAGGATATGAAAATATGTTTGATAGTTTTAGTTTATCTGCTATTTCTTTTCCGAATCTGCTTATCAGACTCAAATCGTACCACATGGAACTTCTTGGGGTATACTTAAAAGTGTCATTCTCTTTGTATACTCCAAATAACATTTTGAAATCTAATTTTTCTACTATATCTAGCAGTTTTTTGTCTTCTTCTAGAGATATAACAAAATCATATTTTCTTTTGAATATGTCTTTGTCAAGGTTTTCTTGATAATATATTTTTTCAATGAAAGGATTATTTTCTAAAAGTGGTTTAGCTGCTTCGCTCGTTATCCAGAATATGTTTGGATTAACATACTTTTCTACTAATCCTTCAAGAATAACTGTTGTTCGTAAAACGTCCCCTAATGCCCCTGTCTTTATGATTAATATATTTTTCATATCACTTCGCAATATGCGTTTATTTTTATTGTTTTCCAAAAATTAACTTCCATATGGAAGTTTATTATTGGTTGGGCCTCCCCACGCACTAAAGTGCGTGGTACCTTTCGGCCCAACCTAGTATTTGAATAGACTTTTTTGGTTCCCATAGTCGCCTCTTGTGTTGG
>Ga0114931_10010922_pt1 | contig 10762 bp, 11 predicted proteins | sample 2SBtaG_FD_89579 | JGI IMG/M metagenome (GOLD analysis project Ga0114931, IMG submission 89579) | Deep subsurface microbial communities from Kolumbo volcano to uncover new lineages of life (NeLLi) - 2SBTROV14_V59a metaG | ecosystem: Environmental > Aquatic > Marine > Volcanic | place: Kolumbo...
GGCCAGACCGGCCTCGTTGTCCCGCTCCAGCACGATGCCGATGATCTCCGACTGCACCGCCGGCGCCACCTCGCGCAGGCCATCGACCAGGGCCCGGTCGGCGGCCTCGCCGGGAATCTCTCGGAGGATCTCGAATACTCTCGGACGTTCGTCCACGGGCGCAGCCTCACTGCGAAAAAAAGTACCCCGCCTGACATCGACCGAGAGATGACAACGGCTTAGTTGCGCGATGATTCGATTTGGCTGGAAGGGCCTCGCCTACTCGAACTGGCAAGGGATTCTCGGTCCACCGACGTGTGGTTTGGTCGACCGAGCGACCGCCGGTTCATTGGCGCTCTAGGTAGAGGTACGATGGCAACTCAACAAAAGCCCCGGGCAGACCTGCCCGGGGCTTTTTCAAGAGGTCCATCAGACGCGATATCCGACTCAACTCTGCGTCAGTCGATGAATGCGCTTTGGCCGACGCCCATCGGCGTTTCAATCGTCGTGGCGTTTCTTCTCCCGCTTGTAGCGGCGCTTGTAATCGTCACGCTGGGCCTTGAGCTTGCGCTTGTCATCCTCCAGCTTGCCGACCTTGTGTTCGAGGTAGCGATTTCGCTCGTATGCCTCGGCCAGCCTCTGCCGCGCCTCTGCATGGCTGTGGGTCGGGGGGACCCGGCTCGAATCAATCCGCCGCGGCCTGTGTCGGGCATCGACGTTGATGCCCTCCAGGCCGCGAACGTTCACACAGCCCGTCCAACAAAACAGGCCACATGCCAGCCCCAGTCCCGCTCCACGCGTCATCATCCAACGTCTCCTCACGGCTGAGCCTCCTCAAAGAGCTGCGCGATTATATTCACGCATATCCTACCAATTGCAGCGTGCAAGCGCCAAAGGCAAATGACCGAGATCACCGCGTCCACAGGGCAATCGACCCGTGTCCATGACAGATTAGGCGGATGCCTAAAACAACATCAAGCGGCAGGGTGCACCACCTAGCCGCCGGCGGAAGCCGGCGGTTTGCCGCCAGCAGCGTCCGCCTTGTATCAGGTTCTGGCTGAAGACGCCGTCTAATGTGTACTGGACACAATCGACCCGGCCGATAACGTCTCGTGATTGACCGGCGTTTGGGCAATCACTACACTAGATGGTGATAAGCTGCTCCCCTAGCGAGGTGTCCACACCTGCGCGATTCTGTTCCCAGAGGTGCCCCCATGAACCGATATCACCGGCTCTGCCTTGCGGCCGTCTTGCTCCTGTTCGCCGCGGCCTGCGAAAAGTCCGCAGAGCCCCAGCCCCGTGCATCGGTCGCCCGCGACAACATGATGCCCGCCGCCGATCCCACCTTCGAGCCGATCTACGTTGCCAACCAAAAAGACGTCAAGCTCGCTCCCGCCCGCACGGTCTCCTACGAGCCCCTCGATACCTTCCGTGAGCAGAACGCCGCTGCGGCCGAGGCCCTCCGTGCAAAACAGCAGGCCAAGGCATCGGCCTCCGCAGCCGAGGAGGTGACCGAACAAGGCGAGTCGGCCGGCGAGTCGGACGGCGGCTATCTCAACGCCGAGCAGATCGAAAAAATGAAGGCCCAGGGGCAAAAAGAAGGCCCCCCCACGAGCAACCAGGCCGACGATGAAAACGCCGACGACGAGGACGACACAGACGACGACCTGGACAGCGATGATAGTGATGAAGACGACGAGGACCTCGACGACGACGACGACGATGATGATGGTGACGACTCGGACGACGACTCTGATTCAGATGACGACGATTCCGATGACGGCCAATAGCGGCCCGTGACACCCTGGTCGGACTCCTTGGCACCGGTTTTCAGCCAATGAAAGACACAAGTCACGATCCTGTCGCCTTGCCGTCATGATAAGTTGCCGCACCACATAAGTTGCCGCACCACCAGGCCGGGCCTTTCGGTGGTCGGCCATGATGCCGGAACACCGCGAGACTCAGAGGAGAACCAGCCGATGACTCCTTTCCAGAAAGTCGGCGTCCTACTAAAAAACACTCCCACCGATGAGGCCGTCCTGGCCTTTGCGGCCCACATGGCACAACTCGGAGCCCAAGAGTTCGCCTGCGTCCACGTCGCTCGGGAAGAGGGCGATCCCCCGGTCGCGGCGTTGGACGCCAAGACCTTCGAGGCCAAGGTCCATGCCGCCTTGCCCAAGGCAGTCGCCGAACGAACCACCTGCCGGGTCCTCGAGGGCGATCACCTGCGACAGTTGCTCCGGCTCACGCGCGACGAGGACCTCGATTTGGCCATCATCGGCCGCAAGCTGCCCTCCAGCCAGACCGGCGTTGGCACCAAAATCGCCCGCATCGTTCGCAAGGCGCCGTGCAGCGTGATGATCGTGCCGGAGCTTTGTCGGCCCCATTTCGGCCGCGCCCTGGTGGCCGTGGACTGCTCGGATCATTCCAAGCAGGCGATGGACGTTGCCATCGAGGTGGTCAAGGCTTCCGGTGAACCCTCTCCGCAGATTCTCGCCGTGACCGTCCGTCAGGTCGCTTCGCGATATGATCTGGCGGGCGTGACCTTCGAGGAGTCCGTCAAAGCGCAACAAGCTTACGGCAAGAAGGACCTCGATGCGTTTCTCGCCGACGTCGATGTCGCGGGCATCCCCATCGAAACACTGGTCCTGCTCTCAGATGCCCCCGCCCTGGCCATCACCCACGCCGCCATGGCTCGCAAGATGGACATCGTCGTCGCCGGCAGCCGCGGCGCCACCTCCGCCGCCGCCACCCTTCTGGGCAGCACCTCCGAACAACTCCTTCTCGCCTGCGCCATGCCCATCCTCATTGTCAAGCAAAAGGGAGAGACGCTGAACTTCCTCGAAGCGCTCTTCTCCACCGGCTGATGATGCAAGGCGACGCCCTAAGCCCCAACCAGTCCGTATCGCGAGCGAGGCAGGGAGCGAGGCCCTTCAATCATTCGGCAGAATGATGCGCCGTTTCGGGCCCTGTGCCGAAGCCGTGCTCGGCGCATCTTTGCCCTGCGGTTGTCTTCCTCCGGGTTTCCCACTTCGCCCACGTGACCTCACAGGCTTCGATGACGATCCCCTCGAACGCACCTTTTTTTGTTTGCGACCTGCTCCGCCGCCCTCGGGCTTTTCCGCCGAACGGGCCGCCAGTCGATACAAATACTTCACCTCGTCCTCGGTGAGCCGCCTGAAGCCGCCCGCCGGCAGGTTGCGGATCGACAACCGCCCCATGCGGATGCGGGTCAGGCGGCGGACCTTATGACCGAGCCGGGCCAGCATCCGGCGAATCTCTCGGTTGCGGCCTTCACGCAGCGTGATTTCCAGTGCCGCCTTGAGCCGGTCCTTGTGGACGACCTTGATGGTCGCCGGCGCCGTCTTGCCCTCCGACAGCCACACCCCCCGGCGTAGCTTCTCCAACACCGCAGCACTCGGGCAACCCTGCACCTCGACGCGATAGGTCTTCGGCGTGGCGAAACGCGGATGGGTGAGCTTCTGCGTCAGCTCGCCGTCGTTGGTCATAATCAGCAGACCGGCGGAATCCGCGTCGAGACGACCCACCGGAAACACCCGCTGCCGCACGCCCTTCATCAGATCGACCGCCCGAGTCCGCCCGTCGGGGTCATTCTGCGTGCAGTACACCCCGCGTGGCTTGTGCAACAGGTAATAAACCCGCCGTACCGCCCGAAGCGGTTTGCCGTCCACCACGATGTGGTCCTTCTCCGGATCGACCAGCAGCGGAAGCTCGGCCGTCCGTCGGCCGTTGACGCGCACCCGGCCCTCGGTCACCCATTGCTCACAGGACCGACGCGACCCAAAACCCGCCGCCGCCAGCACCTTTCCAATGCGCTCCATAGCCATCAACTCGCTTCCTCTGCGCCAAGTCTCATGGCGCGTCCCCATGTTTAGCCGCAACCCAACGGGGAGCGTTTGGACGGCCCGATTGGTGATCTCTACCTGGTTTCAGTCCCCCTCGCCGCGGATGATCTCCGCGGGCTTGGCATGTTGACGCACAAACATCCCGCCGGTCAGGTCGGCTACATCATCAAAACCATGCTGCCGGAGAATCCGGGCGGCGACGTGAGCACGCAGCCCGGAGTGACACACCGTGACCGTCGGCCGCGAAGCATCCAGTTCCTCCAGTCGCTCCCGCAATTGATCAACGGGGATGTGTTTGGCGTTCGGCAGGCGCATCTTGGACACTTCCGCATCCGTCCGCACGTCCACGATCTGCCGACCGGACAGGTCCTTATCGAGCGGGCACAACGGCGTCAGACCGGCCAGATCATTGCAGGCGGCGAACGCGGCCATGTGGACGGGGTCCTTGGCGCTGCCGTAGGGCGGGGCATAGGCCAGGTCCAATCCCGCCAGGTCGCCCACGGTCGCGCCGAAATGGATCGCCGTCGCGATCACGTCAATCCGCTTGTCCACGCCCGCCCCGCCGACCCCCTGAGCCCCCAGCACCTTTCCGGTGGTCGGCTCGTAGATCAGCTTCAGCGTCATCGCCTCGCCGCCGGGAAAGTATCCGGCATGATGTTTCGCCACCACGACCGCCGCCCGAGCCTCGCGCCCGACCTTGCGAGCCAGCTTGACGCTGAGCCCCGTCATCGCCGCGGTCTTCTCGAACACACGGACGATCGCCGTCCCCAGCACCGGGGCCATCGGCGGCGCCTCGTCCGTTGCGGCGTGCTGGCCGGCAAGACGACCGGCCCGGTTGGCCGGCCCCGCCAGCGGCACCCGCGCCGGCGTGCCCAAAACGCCGTGCTGATACTCGACCGCGTCCCCGACCGCATATATGTAGGGATCGCTGGTCTGCATGTGTTCGTTGACCCTGATACCGCGCATCGGCCCCAACTCGAGGCCCGCCTGCTCGGCGAGCTTGGTGTTTGGCCGCACACCGATGCCCAGGATCACCAGATCGGCGTCGAGAACCCCACCGCTATTGAGCTTCACCCCCGTAGCCATTGCGTCGGCCACCCGGAAACCCGCCAGCCCGTCGCCCAGGTGCAGTTCCACATCGTGCTGCTCTAAGGCTTGCTGAATCTGATGGGCCATCTCCGCATCCAGCGGCGGAAGGACCTGCTCCATCAACTCCACCACCGCGGTCTGGATGCCGCCCCGGCGCAATTGTTCGACCATCTCGAGTCCAATGAAGCCCGCCCCGACGACGACCGCTCGCTGCGGCTTTTTCTCCTTGACGAATTGCTTGATTCGGTCGGTGTCTTCCAGGTTGCGAAGCGTAAAGACGTTCGGCGCGTCGGCGCCCGAGATCGGCGGCACGATCGGAGAAGCACCGACCGCCAGAATCAGTCGGTCATACGATTGGAGCGTTGTCACGCCGGTTTGGCGATTTTGCACGCTGACGGTCTGCGCGGCGCGATCAATGGCCGTGACCTCGCAGAGCGTGTGCACTTCGATGTTGAAGCGGTTGCGAAACAGTTCGGGACGGGCGACCAGAAGGTCGTCGCGTTCTTCGATTTCTCCGCCGATGTAATACGGCAGGCCGCAGTTGGCGAACGAGACGTACGAATCCTTCTCGTACATGATGATCCGGGCGTCTTCGTTGCACCGGCGGGCCCTGGTCGCCGCGCTGGCCCCACCCGCCACGCCTCCGACGATCACGATCGTGCGTCCGCTGTCGTTTTTCATCGCCGTGGCTACTTCACGTTGTACCTGCCATCCTCCGGCCGGTTGGACAGGCGTTGTGTGATCCTGTGTCGGCCTTGTTCCAGGGCATCTTACTCAGCAACATCCCCATCGCATAGGTGTCGGTCACGCCGGCAAAGACCAACCCGCCGCCGACCAATGCCGCCAGGCCCAGCAGGTAGGGATGGACCAGCACCCCGAGCGCCACCCCCAGCAGGACCAGGCTCCCCGCGGCGATCCGCACCTGCCGCTCCAGCGAGACGCCCTTGGCCCCACGGACCACGGGCAGTCCCTCTCGCACCCACGCCTCGGTGCCACCCTCGACGTCCGCTACATTGGAAAAACCGGCCGCGACAAACCTCTCGCACGCCTTCCGGCCGCGGCTGCCCGAGCGACAGATGAAGTACAGCGGTGCCTGGCCGTCCGCGTTTCTCAGGGCCAAAAACCTCTGTGGGTCCAAAGACCCCAGTGGCACGAGCCTGGCCATCTCCGCGTGAACTTCGCCATACTCGCCGGGCGTTCGGACGTCGATGAGTTCGACCGGCTCGCCACGGCGATAGCGATCGAAGACCTCTCGTGGAGTGACTGTTTGGATATCTCGTCGAATCATGATGCACCTCCTATCGTTAGTTCGTGACATAACGATATTTGTTCGCAAAAAAATCGCCACTCATTTCCGCCGGCCTCCGAACCGGCCTTCGACGCAGCGCATCAGGCCAGCCAAGCCCTTCTCTACGACCCGGTAGTACGTCCGTCGGCCCTCACGCTGACAGTCGAGCAGCCGCCGGTCTTTCATCAGTCGCAAATGCTCCGAGGCCATGTGGCTGGGGATGTCGCACGCCTCCGCCAGTTCCCCGACCGTGTACCGGCCGCCCAGGAGCATCTCCACCATTCTCAGCCGGTGTGGATGGGCCAGGGTCCGCAGGCACTCGGCCGCTTCGGTCAGGCCCTCCAGGTCCATCAGTTTCTTCGACCTTTGTGCGATCATCATGCTTAATTATATCACAATATCGCGACATGTCAATATATCGACAAGTTTTTTCGACCCCCCGCCCAAAAAGCCCGATAATAACTCTAATGGGGCTCGCAGATACCCGGACCGCGCTCCTTGCTCACTTCGCTGGCCGGCTCGCCGCAAACGGCGTGCGAAAGACGAACACCTGCCGGCCCGCCGGACCCGTCGCGAAAGCCTGCCTCATCCCGCCTCCCTCTCCGCCGAGCAACTCGCGGAAATAGGTCTGCTCATCCAGCTCATCCTGATGGCTTTGCTTGGCGTCCACGAACCAGGCCGGCTTTCGGCGGGCGATGATCGCCCGGATATCCGCCAGCGAATCCGACTTGCGGCAGGCCAGCCACGTCGCGTCGGGATAGGTCCGGCCGGCATAAAACATCACCGGCCCCAGCCCGTCGTGAGCCAGGACCACGCCTCGGGCCCCGGTGTGTTCCCGCATCCACAGCCCGGCGGTGCGATAGCGCTCCATGCCGCCGTTGACCGGCAGCGTGACGTAATACAGCAGCGGCGTCAGGGCCAGGATGTACCCGGAGAACCAGACGGCGGCTCGACGCGTTGGCGTTGGATCGCTGATGCGCGCGGCAATGCCGCCGACGATGGCGACAAACGCGGCGGCGGCCCAAGGGATCACCAATGCCGCAGGAATCACCATGTACCGCGAACTGATCTCACCGAAAACGCCCACCCGCATCACCACCAGACCCAGGTGGACCAACACCGCGAGGATCACCAACCGCCGGCCGCTCCGTTCGGCCGCCGGCACCAGTTTCTCCCCATCCGGCCGCCTCAGGAAAAGACCGAGGAGAAACAACGTCGAGAAGACATAACGCCCACTATGGCACCACTCATCGGCCATCTGGCCGGGCAACAGCCAGGGCGGAACGACGTGGGCCAGCAGCCACGGTGACGCCATCGCTCCAATGGATGACGAAGAAAGCCGCGTGAACAGGTCCTGCGGCCCCTTATTCGGCATGATCTTGCCCGCGGCGATGGAGTATGGTGCAACAACCGCGACGAAACACACCAGCAGAATGACGACGCTTGTCATTTTTTTGCGCAGCGGTCGGCGACTTCCGGGCCAACTCAAGCCGATCGCCGCCGCCACGACGAGCCCCAACGCCTCTTGACGAATCAAATAAGCCCCGCCGGCCGTCAATCCGCACAACGCCGGCCGCCAAAGGCCGGGCTTCAGCAGCATCTCGTAGGCCACGAGCAACGCAAGTAGATACAGCGCCAAATGCGGCATGTCCGACAAGACGTCGGCCGAGAGTTGTCCGCCCTGCGGCCAGAAGCACGCAAACAGGCCCGCCACGATCGCCGTGCGCCGGTCGAACAGACGCCGCGCCAGCGCATAAATCAGCAGACACACCAACGCACCGCCGATCATCGCGAGCAACTCGCCGCAACGCTGCCAAGACTCAGGCGTCTGGCCGCCGCTCATCGGGCCGAGCACGCGATGCGCTGCCAAGAGCAGATAGGAAAACCCCGGCTGCTTGGGGGTGATCCTCATCCAGCGGATCGGATCGTCGGCGAGCTGCTTGGCAAAGGTGACAAAGTGTACGCCGTCGCGGCTGAGGCAGATCGGCTCGGCGCAGAGCAAACCACGAACGACCAGAGCAAGGAGAAAAACCCCCACCGCCCCCCGCCAATCGCCCGCTCGATCCGCGCCGGTTTGCAACATCACCGCCGGCTGATTTGCAGATGCTCGAGTCGATGGGCCGGTCGCAGGCATGGCGAGCATTATCTGCGCCGTGCCCGCCGATGGCAGTCCGACCCCCAAAAGAGACGCCACCACCCATCGCGGCGCACCATCAGAGCTTCAACTGCCAAATCGCAACGTCGATCCAGCGATCAAACTTGAACCCCACGCCCAGAAGGCAGCCGACGGGCTCAAACCCGAACCGCCGATGAAGCGCCTCGCTGGCGGCCTGGTGGTCGGCGATCTGGGCGATGACGTTGCGATGGCCGCAGCGCCGCGCCAGGTCGATGAGCTCACCCAATAGGGCCCGCCCGATGCCCTGCCCGAGATGCTCATGTGCCACATAGACCGAATCCTCGACCGAATGACGATAGGCACACCGCACGTTCCACGGCGACAGCGTCCCCCAGCCGACGATCCCACCGTCGCGCACGGCGACGATCGCCGGATGAGGCCCCCGGTGCTCCGCGAGCCAGTCCTGCCAATACGCCCCATCTTCGGGCTGCTCGGCGAAGGTGCAGACGCTATTCAGGACGTAATGGTTGTAGATGGCTCCTGCCGCGGCCAGGTCGCCGGGCGCGACGGGGCGAATGGTCAGGGCCTCTGCCATGAGTCATCCTGCCTCAAGGCGACGTGACATCGAGTTCGATCAAGTCCTCCTCGATCCCAGAACATGGGCAATACTCCAGACGATAGCGAATCTCGGCGCGAAGCGAATCCAACGCCGCCGTCGTGCTCAGGCCACGCCCCTGGGCCTGGACCTGATCGCATTGGGCCAGATACTCGCCGGACTCGACGCATTGCAGGCTGACTTCAAATCTCATGTCCGACTCACAATCGCTCCGATTATAGTCCTCACGGCCACAGTAGCGACGTTGCACCGCATCAGCCTGCACGGCCACGCTTGATTGTATCGCCCCATGACCATCCTGCTGACCATCACCGCCCTGCTCACCGCGACGCTCAGCGCCATCCTCGGCATGGGCGGCGGCATCCTCCTCCTGGCAACGATGTTCTGCTTCCTGCCGTTTTCGCAGGCCATCCCTTTGCACGCCGCGGTACAGTTGGTCAGCAACGGCTCGCGGATCATCCTCTTTCGCCAGGCCGCGGACTGGCCCACCGTCGGACGCTTCATCCTCGGCGTCCTCCCGGGCGTGGCCCTGGCCGGCCTTCTCTTGTGGTCGCTCGGTCGGCTCGGCCGCGCAGAGCCCTACTTCAAGGTGTTGATCGGCGTCTATATTCTCGTCGCGACCTTTCTTCCCAGGCCGCAGGCGGCTCACCGGCGCGGCGGGCGACGCGGCTTTACCCTGCTCGGCATGGCCGCCGGCACCGCCGCCCTGACCGTCGGCTCGATCGGCCCTTTGATCGCACCGATGTTTGCACGTCGAGGTTTCGTCAAAGAGCGGCTGATCGCCACCAAGGCCGCCTGCCAAATGTTGACCCACGTCTTTAAGATCGTCGCCTTCTGGTCCTTGGGGACCATCGACTTCGGCCGGTTCGCACTCCTCCTGACGGCGATGGCCGCCGCCGCGGTCGTGGGCACGATCCTGGGAAGACGAATCCTCAGGAACGTCTCACGCCGGGCCTTCGTCGTGCTCTATCGCTTCGCCCTGGCCACCGCTGGGCTCAAGGTGCTGCTCATCGACGGCATCCTCAAGCTGATCCAAACGGTCACCGCTTCCTGACCTGGCAGGGCATGTTGATGCCGTCGCGTCGTCGGGCCGGCATCGCCTATCTTTCTTTTTGTTGGGGTGTTCCTTTTTTACATCTCGGGCGTGTCGCCATAGCGAGGCGCTTTCGTTGGTCAGTGCTAAACGTTGGTCTTTTCCCGCACCAGAGCCCATAATCGCCTATGCGACTTCCAGTGTCGCCAGATCATTACCCGGCGCTAACCGCTACATCCGATAAAGGTGATCCAGTCCTATTAGAAAAATACATGCGGCTAAACTCTTGCATTGCGACCCGAGAACTGATATCATCAGGTGGAAGCGGGTGGATCGAAGCGAAGCACCCGAAGTCTAAGGAGGAGAGAGGTCATGGACCGTCGTCTATCCCCAACCATTCGTAGTGTTGTCGCAGCGTTCTTTCTCGCGGTCGCCTGCTTGCTTTTTTCACAGCCGGCCGGCGCGGCGGATATCACCCTCACACTGGGAAATCATCCCGACGCCAATCAAAACCCGCCGCCCTACGGCCTGCGGTTGGATGATCTTTTCCTTCAGGCTGTGACGGCGGGCAGCGTTACCAATGCCGTGGGCGGAGTCACCTCATTCTCGTTCGACCCCGCCGACGGCGCCAACATGGTCCTGACAACGACCACCGTTGGTCCCAACATCCAAATCAACATCGCCGGCACCGCCTTCGGTGGCGTGGACACCGGAGTAACCTATGGCTTCGGCGCGGGTTTATACGACATCGACTTCACCTACCGCGTGAACGTGA
>Ga0114931_10010923_pt1 | contig 10762 bp, 11 predicted proteins | sample 2SBtaG_FD_89579 | JGI IMG/M metagenome (GOLD analysis project Ga0114931, IMG submission 89579) | Deep subsurface microbial communities from Kolumbo volcano to uncover new lineages of life (NeLLi) - 2SBTROV14_V59a metaG | ecosystem: Environmental > Aquatic > Marine > Volcanic | place: Kolumbo...
ATGTAGTCGATGGCTTGTTGAACCGTGGTGATTTTCTCGGCTTCTTCATCAGGAATTTCGCATTCGAACTCTTCTTCGAGGGCCATGACAAGCTCGACCGTATCGAGCGAATCGGCACCGAGATCGTCAACAAAAGAAGCCTCATTTGATATTTCTTCTTCTTTTACCCCTAATTGCTCAGCGACAATCTTTCTAACTCGTTCAGCAATGTCACTCATGGTGTTATATCCTCGAACTGTTTGTGTTTATGCCAAAAATCGGCGGGCTCATTTTATTCTGAAAGTGCGAAAAAATAAAAGAAAATTTCCTTAAATCTTCAAAAACTCCTTAATCTAACTGGAAATCAATTCACTGGACTTATGGACCGAGCCCAATAATAGGCTGCGTTTTCATTACACTTTATGGCATTAACATCCCGCCATTCACATGCAGCGTTTCCCCGGTAATATAGGCAGCCTGCGACGAACACAAGAAAGCCACCGCATAGGCGACCTCCTTCGCTTCCCCCAGCCTTTTCAAGGGAATCGATTCGAGAATCGCATTTTTCTGTTGCTCTTCCAGCTTACGCGTCATGTCCGTGTCGATGAACCCCGGGGCGACCGTGTTGACCGTAATATTTCTTGAAGCCACTTCTCTGGCCAAGGACTTTGTAAAGCCGATGATTCCCGCCTTGGCGGCACAGTAGTTCACTTGGCCCGGATTGCCGGTTGCCGCAACGACTGAACCGATATTGACGATGCGGCCGAAGCGTGCTTTCATCATGCCTCGAAGACAGGCCTTCGAGAGCCGGAAGATCGAGCTCAGATTCGTGCCGATAATATCCTCCCACTCCTCGTCTTTCATCCGCATCAGCAAATTATCCCGTGTGATGCCGGCATTGTTGATAAGGATCGTGGGTTGACCGAACTCTTTTCCTATTGCCGTTACGACCTCTTTGACCGATTCAGGGTCGGTAACGTCCAGCTTCATGCCCGTGCCCTTTACATTCGCTTCGGCAAACGCTTGTGTGATCGACTCGGCACCCGTCTCGGAAGTAGCCGTGCCGACAACAAGGCAGTCTGAAGATGCCAAGGTCAGAGCGATTGCGCGCCCTATTCCGCGGCTCGCCCCAGTCACCAGTGCAACTCGGTTTGTCATTCAGCAAGCTCCAGTGCTTTATTCAGTGATGGATTGTCAAAAATCGGCTGTGTTTTGCAACCCCGCACGATCCGTTTATTCAATGTGCTCAGGATTTTACCCGGACCACATTCGATGAAGGAACCAACACCTTGGTCATGCATAAAGTTCACCGAGTCCGCCCAGCGGACAGGGCTGTACAATTGCTTTGTCAACGCATCCCGGATGGCATCAGGCGCTTCATGGGATACGACGTCGACATTATGAATCACGGGAATTTCCGGCGCACGGATCGTTATGGCGCGAAGAGACGCCTTCAGTTGCTCGGCAGCCGGACGCATCAGATTGCAATGTGACGGCACGCTGACCGGCAGCATTACCGATCGTTTCGCCCCCTTCGCTTTTGCCGCTTCGACCGCCCGTTTGACGGCTTCGGCATGGCCTGCAATCACAACCTGGCCGGGCGCGTTGAAGTTGACCGCCGCTACGACATCGCTTCCGGATGCGTCCGCGCATACCTCGGCAACCTGCTTGTCATCCAGCCCAAGAATCGCTGCCATGGCGCCGGCACCGGGCGCTATGGCTTCCTGCATGAGTCGACCGCGTTCGGCGACCAGCCGAACCGCATCGGCAAAAGCGAGTGCCCCGGCACACGCCAGCGCAGTATACTCCCCCAGGCTGTGCCCGGCCATCCAGCGAGGCCGAATGCGGGATTGTCGACACCAGATGCGCCAAGCGGAAAATCCCGCTGCAAGCATGAGCGGTTGTGTGTTTCGGGTCAGGTTGATTTGTTCCGCGGGTCCCCGGCTCGCCAAAGACCACAGATCGAACCCAAGTATTTCCGATGCAGACCCGAACGTTTCCCGGACTTCCGAAAAGGAACCGGCCAACTCACCGAGCATGCCCAATGACTGAGACCCCTGCCCGGGAAAAATGAATGCTATTGCGTTGTTAGTATGAATAGCCATTGTTTCCGAACCCGAAGATTTCATAAATTTGCGCCGAGATCGCGCAGGATATCGGTTTCACAAGGAAATTGCCGAAGTAGTGGCGTCTCAGTGATTGCGTCCGACTGAAGGAATATTACTTGTGGAATCAAGAGACAAGCGAGATCAAGCATAATTTGTGAAAGATTCGGGTTAATATCGTAACAGCACCGAGCCCCAGACGAAACCACCGCCAAACGCCTCCATCAAAACAGTCTGACCACGCTCTATTCTACCATCGCGCACCGCTTCGTTGAGCGCAAGCGGAACGGATGCCGAGGATGTGTTGCCCTGTTTTTCAATGGTGACGATGACATGGCTCATGGGCAATGTCAATTTTCTGGCGGTCGCCGCAATGATGCGAATGTTGGCTTGGTGGGGAACCAGCCAATCGATATCGGATTGCTTCAAATCGTTTGCGGCCAGCGTTTCATCGACGATTCTTCCCAGCGTGTTGACGGCGACCTTGAATACATCGTTTCCCTGCATGGTGACAAAGGCACGACTCTCGAAGTTGACGTGAGCAGTCGGGTTCGGCAGGTACAGCAGATCTTGAAACCGGCCGTCCGAATGAATGTGCGTCGATAAGATACCCGGTTCAGCGGCTGCTTCGAGCAGCACGGCTCCGGCACCATCACCGAAGAGGATGCAGGTGGCACGATCCTCCCAATCGACGAGGCGGGAGTTGATCTCGCTGCCGACGACGAGAACACGCTTTGCGGTTCCTGCCCTGATGTATTGATCGGCCACGCTCAATCCATAAATAAATCCGGAACAGGCTGCCTGCATATCGAAGGCCGCACAGCCGCTGATTCCCAATCGCTGTTGCAGTAAACAGGCGGTACTTGGAAAAATCCGGTCAGGGAAGCTGGTCGCCAATACGATCAAATCGATGTGGCGAGGATTCAGGTCGGCGGCTTCCAGCGCCTGTCTGGCGGCAATCTCCGCCATGCCCGATGAAGTCTCGGAACTGGCCGCGATGCGCCTTTCCCGGATGCCGGTTCGTTCAAAAATCCATGCATCGGAAGTATCGACCATCTCGGAAATTTCGTGATTGGTGAGTACACGCTCGGGCAGGTAGCCGCCTGTTCCGATGATGCGTGAAAAGCGTCTCACGCACTTTTCCTTTCAGCAAAGATCGATTCCACGCGCTCGCCGATTCGCAGTGGGATGCCTTTTTCAACTTCCAGGACAGCAATCCTGATTGCATTGGCAAAGGCCATTGTGTCGGCGCTGCCATGACTTTTTATCACAATGCCCCGCAGCCCCAAAAAACTGGCTCCGTTGTAGTGGCGGGGATCAAAATGGTTTTTGAAGGATTTAAGCGTCGGCAACGCCAACAAACCTGCTATTTTCGCCAACAAGTTGGCCTTGAATGATTCTTTCAGTGCATGCACGATCATCTTCGCAACCCCTTCACTGGCCTTGAGCGCGATGTTTCCCACGAATCCGTCGGCAACGACGATGTCGACCTCGCCGGTAGAGATATGGTCGCCTTCGACAAAACCGATAAAGTTCAAGTGTGAATTTGCCAGCAGCTTGGCGGCCTCCTTGACCTGCTCGTTCCCTTTGATCGCTTCCTCGCCTATATTGAGCAAACCGACCTTAGGGTTTTCTATATTTTGCACTGCCCGAACCAGTTCGGTGCCCATGACGGCGAATTGGAAAAGGTGCTCCGCTGAGCAATCGACATTGGCACCCAGATCCAGTACATAGGTATGCCCCAATATCGAAGGTATCGCGGTGATGATCGCCGGCCGGTCGATTCCGGGTATCGTCTTCAACACGAAACGTGCTGTCGCCATCAATGCGCCGGTATTGCCCGCGCTGACGCATGCATCGGCGACGCCCTCTTTGACCAGATTGATTGCCACGCGCATCGATGAGTCTTTTTTGTTTCGCAACGCCTTGGCAGGCGCATCATCCATTTCGATGCGTTGGGATGCATGACGAATCCGAATACGTTCCTTGTTTTCCGGTGACGCCTCTGCCAAGCGTTCATTGATGATCTGCTCGTCGCCGACCAAGATCAAATGCAAATGCGGATTGCCGGCGATACTATGCAATGCCGCCGGAATGATCACACCGGGACCATGATCCCCCCCCATGGCATCCAGAGCTATCGTCGTTGGGGTAGCGCTCATAATCTTTACTCCATGTTTTTAGCTTGATGGCCCGGATGAGAGGTGAAAAGCCGGGAGGCTGTCCGAGAATAGCGATCGTAGCGAGAGCTTGGCCGCAGTCGATCTGCCGGTTCCCGGACAGCCTCCCAAGCTCGAGTTAAGGAGCCAAACGAACTTAAAATGACGGCGAATTCAGTGTTCGGTTCAGAGGCTATTCGTCATCCTCGGCTGCGGGCGTGATGATTTGACGTCCACGGTAATATCCTTCCGGGCTCATATGATGACGCAGATGCGTTTCACCCGTCGTCGGTTCCTGTGACATGGCTTTCGCTTTCAATCCATCGTGAGCGCGACGCGTTCCGCGTTTGGAGCGGGTCATACGGTTCTGTTGTACTGCCATTTTTATTTTCCTCCGGTTTTTTGTAATTCAGCCAAAATTGCAAACGGTTTTTCTTTAGGGCTACTTTCTTCGTCGATCGATGCCACGGTCATTTCGCACCCGGAATGGCGGGCTATCAACGGAAGCCCCAAAATCAATTCATCTTCGACGATATCGCTGAGCGTCGGTTTCTCATTTTCAATCAACAGCGGCTCATAGGGCTCGGGCAACAACGACGCTTCATCGATGGAAGCAACCACTCCCAAGTTGACCTCTCGCTCGATCATCCACCGAGTCGACTGCAGACAGAACTGGCATTGCAGCGCCAGGTTCGCGCTGACATGCCCAATGACCGACGGAACCCTTCCCTCCAACCGGAAAGACAGATCGAATGTCGCCTCCCCTTCGGCATCGTACAGAAGCTCTGTCAGACGCGCCATCTTCGAAAGCGGAAGCGCTCCTTGAAACCTTCGTTTGGTTCTAACCAGGAACAAAGGATCGATGCGTTCAGGAAATCGCACTGGCATAACTGTGTAATAATATCTGGAAACAGGAATACCTGTCAAAGATTGATCGCGAAATAAGATGGAAAAAACGATGCCTACAGCCACAGGTGAAGTCGCAAGAAGGCCCGGCATAGTTCTCGCCTCCGGCTCACCCTTCCGCAAGGTGGTCCTGCAAAAACTGCAATTGGAATTCACGACCGCAGTACCCGACGTTGATGAAAGTCCATTGCCGAACGAAGCGGCAAAGGTGCTGGCGGCGCGACTTTCCCTGGCGAAGGCACGAGCCTTGGCTCCGCGACATCCGGAACACCTGATCATCGGCTCGGATCAAGTAGCAATGCACGGCGTGAAACAGCTGATGAAAGCGGACAACAGAAAAAATGCAATCGAGCAGTTGCGGTGTGTATCCGGAGGCTGTGTCTATTTCTATACCGGTGTATGTGTGTTGGATGCGCGCAACAATGAATATTTGAGCGAAGTTGACACCAGTATCGTTCACTTTCGCAGGTTGACTGAACGTCAAATCGAACACTATGTCGATCTGGATCGCCCTTTCCAGTGCGCCGGCGGCTTCAAAGCGGAAAGCTTGGGGATTGCCCTGCTTGAACGGATCGAGGGCGATGACCCTAATGCATTGATCGGGCTGCCTCTGATTCGCTTGGTCCGAATGCTGGAAGCGTTCGGTATAACGATCATTTGATGGGGACAGGAGCGTAGGCTGGAACCTACTTCGCTTCGCGCACTCCGCGTTCCTTGTTGACCGGACCGCAGAATGCACTTTACGTTCGTTCTATGACGGACTCGTTATCGACTAGTGCAGCACCTATTTTATACTGACGGATAACGGCTACAACAATCTTTTTGTTTCAAGTACTTATCTGGTTCGCAAGTCGATTCAGTAAAATAGGTGCTGCATTAATTTCGATAAAACCTGAGAACGCGGTTGACATATTCCCGGGTTTCACGATAAGGCGGGACTTTGCGGCCGTATTTTATGACGGCATTTTCCCCGGCATTGTAGGCCGCAACCGCAAGTCGAACGTTCGAGTGGAACATTTTGAGTAAATCACGCAGGTAGTGCGCACCACCGTTGACGTTGTCCACGGGATCACGCCGATTTCTTACGCCATAGCGTTTTGCGGTTGCCGGCATCAATTGCATGAGTCCAACTGCACCTGCTCTCGATACGGCGTTTGGGTTGTAGCTGGATTCCGCTCGGATCACTGCGTGCAGCAGGTCAGGATCGATGCGGTGTCTTTTGGCGGCCGATCGGACCAAAGAGGAAAATTTGCTTTTGTTGTACGGCTGTCTACCGGACGCCTTGGTTCGTTTTTTGCTTCGGAGTATCAGTCGGTAGCCGGCGTGATTTGGGGAATCCGTGAAATGAGTTACCCCGGATCGATCCTTGTACATATAAACATCGGCGTGGGTTTGCAGTGCAAACAACAATAAAATAGATGCGGTGATAACAGGAAATTTCATTGCCATTGTCCCCAATTAAGGTCGGTTCAACAACTTTATCGGCACATCGGGTCTTTTCTTTATATTTTTTGTCCAACACCACAGCGTGGTTCACAAGAATTGCATCATTCCCTCTCGGAGAAAAGCCGATTGTGCCGAGATCCCAAAAAATGTACTGAGCGTCTTTGCCTTCATTTCGCGATCCGCCTTGTGCTGCTTTCCCCGGAATTCGGGCCGAGGCGGTGGTTGGACTGCATTCCGGCCATTGTATCTGAAAGGGCTGTGCGATGCGAAATGCGATTAAGACCCGCAATTTTGTCAGCTAGTGGATAACAAAAGCCGTGAGATAAGCTGCCCTGTCGGAAATTCTGCGTGATGTTGCTTGACACGGCTTTCTGTGTAACGATAATAGGTGCTGGAGAGCTGGATATTCCCAAGCCTCGGGATCTGGGCGATAGGCCATGCAAAAGCAGAGTAAGATAACAATCTAGTACAATATAGTAGGGGGACGTTAAATGAATAAATCGGAACTTATCGATGCCATTGCGGACTCGTCGGGACTGACGAAAGCTGATGCGGGACGCGCTTTGGATGGATTGATCGACGCGATCACGGATACGTTGAAGAAAGGAGATAGTATCTCGTTGATCGGTTTTGGCACCTTCTCGGTTAAAGAACGGGCCGAGCGGCAGGGTCGTAATCCGCAAACAGGTAAACCGATTATGATCAAGGCGGCAAAAATTCCGTCATTCAAGGCTGGCAAAGCACTTAAAGATGCGGTAAACTGAGCACTTTATCATTGGGTGCTTAGCTCAGCTGGGAGAGCATCGCCCTTACAAGGCGAGGGTCGGGGGTTCGATCCCCTCAGCACCCACCAGATGTCAGCGGAGTGGTAGTTCAGTTGGTTAGAATACCGGCCTGTCACGCCGGGGGTCGCGGGTTCGAGTCCCGTCCACTCCGCCATTGTACAGAATAAAAAGACCTCGAGATCGTATCGGTCCGAGGTTTTTTTATGCGTTGTTCATGTATGTTCTCATGATAATTCGGGGGGAGCGTTTCACGCTCTCGAACCGGGAATGCCCACACTTTTTGGGAAGTTACTGATTCAATCCCTACAATAAATCATTGTTAATTATATTGATATAAAGGGTTGTTAGTGTATGCTGCAAGCGATTCGAGAGCGGGCTCAAGGCGTCTTCGCATGGATCATTTTAATCCTGATTACCGTGCCGTTTGCCTTGTGGGGCATCCAGAACTATTTCGATACAGGCAAAGAAATGCCCGTCGTCGTCGTCGGCGATCGGGAATTCTTCCAACGCGATGTCAATCGCACCTACGAACAGATTGTGCAGAATCGTGCCGGCGTCACTCAGATCGAGGAACAGCAACTGAGAAAGCAGGCGCTTGATCGTCTGATCCGCGATGAAGTTCTGTTGCAGGCGACCGATGATCTGGGACTCGCCGTGACCGATTCGTCAGTCCGCGACTTCATTCAGTCCATGAATTATTTTCAAACAGACGGAAAATTTGATAAAGAGAAATATAAGCTGATTCTTTCGTCCCAACGCAAATCCTCGCCCGAATTCACGGAACAGGTGCGCAAGGCTTTGGAAATGGAGCAATATCAGCGCGGTGTGACCGACTCCAGTTTTGTGACTGACTTCCAGCTCGACCGATTCTTTCATCTTTTCGAGCAGGAGCGAACAATCGAATATGTCTTGATTTCAGCTAAACCATCCGACTCTCCGGTCAGTGATGAAGCAATCGAGCAATACTACCAAACCCGTGTGTCGTCGTTTCAAACACCCGAACGTGTGTCCGTCGAATTTCTGGCACTGAACCTTGAAGATCTGGCGCGGGATGTTCACCCGACCGAAGAGGAGTTGCGCGCCTTTTACGAAGAACAAAAAGGCGTCTATACAACTGAAGAACGGCGTAAAGTCAGTCACATACTGGTTGCTGTTTCACCTCAGGCCGACGCGGTGGCACTCAAGGCGGCGCAGGAAAAAATCAATCGCGCCAAACAACGGGTAGAAAACGGTGAGGATTTTGCCGTGGTGGCTCGGGAGCTCTCCGATGATGCCACGACCGCCAAAAACGGGGGCGATCTGGGACTGATTACGCACGGCGTAATGGAAAAGGCTTTCGATGAAGCGGCGTTTGCGCTGTCTGCCGGCGAAGTATCCGAGCCGGTAAAAACATCTTTCGGGTTTCACCTGATCAAAGTGACGGAACTCGAACCCGCCAGGACAAAACCGTTTGCTGACGTCAAGGAAGAGGTGAAAAAAGTGTATCGGCTTCAGAAAGCGGAGAACAAGTTTTACGAGGCCGGAGAAACCCTGGCTGAAATAAGCTACGAGCATCCTGACAGCCTTGAAACCGCCGCCCAGGCGCTGAACCTTGAGATAAAGAAAACAGGCCCGTTTACCCGCAACAAAGGCGACGATATTGCCGCCGAAGCAGCAGTGCGTCAAGCGGCTTTCAGTGAAGAGGTCCTCGGCGGCCATAACAGTGAACCGATCGAGATCGGTTCAGACCGTCTTATCGTGCTGCGCATCAACGAACATTTTCCTGCCGCAACCAAGCCGCTCGCCGACGTCCGGCAACAAATCATCGGGGCCATTCGATTGGAAGATGCCAGGAAACAAGCTCAGGACCGGGCTCAAGAGTTGTATCAAGCGCTCGAGAAAGGCCAATCGCTGGAAGGGCTCGCAGCGGCCAATGACCTTAAACTGGAAAAGCCGGTGCCGATAAAAAGAGCGAAAAATAGCGGGTTGCCGCAGCCGTTGGTACAGGCGGTATTCGAGGCTGCAAAGCCACGGGAGGGGGAGCCGACCCCGGTTCTTGTTGCACTGCCGAACGGCGATCAGGCCATTGTCAATCTGTTGGCTGTCAAAGATGGTGACATGTCAAAAGTGGACACGAAAAAACGTGCAGCGGTGAAGGCTCAATTAACGACCGCCGATGGACAAGCACTGTTCAACGCGTTAATTTCCAGATTGCGCAGTGAGGCCGATGTGACGATCATCGAACGGAAGAATTAGGCATCTTTCAGTCCTCCGTAAGAGTGGAAGACGTTATTTAGCCACAGATGAACATGGATCTTCACGGATAAAGACGGAGTGCTTATCTGTGTCAATCCGTGGCTGATATTTTCTCGTTCCTTTTGGGCTGCTAGTCGCTCCGGACAGGCTGTCAGCTGTTCGCCAAGCCGGTAATGTTGTAACCGGCATCCACGTAAGTTATTTCCCCGGTGATGCCGGACGCCAGATCGGAGCACAAGAAGGCTGCGACATTGCCCACCTCTTCGATGGTGACGTTTTTTCGCAAGGGTGCCGCATCAGCGGCCTTGCTCAACATCTCACGAAAATTACTGATTCCGGCTGCCGCCAGTGTTCGGATCGGGCCGGCGGAAACGGCGTTGACGCGAACGCCTTCAGGACCCAACGAGGCAGCCATATAACGTACGTTGGCCTCAAGGCTGGCTTTGGCGACACCCATCACATTGTAATTCGGAATGACGCGCTCGGCCCCCAGATAGCTCAGCGTCAGCAAAGCTCCATTTCTGCCCGCCATCATCTTCCTGCCGGCTTTGGCAAGTGCCGCAAAACTGTATGAGCTGATATCGTGAGCGATTGCGAACGACTCACGTGTCACTGAATCCACGTAAGATCCCTCGAGGGCTTCACGCGGCGCGAAAGCAACCGAATGAACGATGCTGTCCAGACCGTCCCATTGGGTCGCCAGATGGTCGAATACGGCGTCGATCTGATCGTCGCGGCTGACGTCGCATTCGGTCGTGATGCTCGAACCGCACTCGGCTGCCAGCTTCTCGACGCGTCCTTTGAGTTTTTCGTTCTGGTAGGTAAATGCCAGTTCCGCCCCTTCCCTGTTCATGGCTCGTGCAATACCCCAGGCAATCGAACGATTGCTGGCCAAACCGACGATCAAAATGCGTTTGCCACGCAGAAACCCCATAGTTATCCTCCCGATGTTTGTATTTAACCCGAAGATTTCATAAATTTGCGCCGATATCGCGCAGGATATCGGTTTCACAAGGAAATTCCCGAAGGAGTGGCGTATCAGTGACTACGGCCGACTGAGGACAAATCCGCCGGGAGCGGATTTGAACAGCTTCGCTGGCCCGAAGGGCGGAGGGCAGGAAGCCCGGAGTAAATATTTCTTGTGGAA
>Ga0114931_10010924_pt1 | contig 10762 bp, 10 predicted proteins | sample 2SBtaG_FD_89579 | JGI IMG/M metagenome (GOLD analysis project Ga0114931, IMG submission 89579) | Deep subsurface microbial communities from Kolumbo volcano to uncover new lineages of life (NeLLi) - 2SBTROV14_V59a metaG | ecosystem: Environmental > Aquatic > Marine > Volcanic | place: Kolumbo...
ACGGCGCGTTCCTCGGGCTTGGTGCCGCAGGCCGCGAGCACCAGGCCGGCGAGTGCGAGAACGCTAAGGCGCAGTATGCGCGGGTGCTTTCCTGGCATCGTCCACCCCCTCGGTCCTGAACGGGTCGTCCGCCCCGCGAGAGGCGGCGCAGCGAGTGTAGAGACGAGCCGTTAAGAAAGGTTGACGAGGGCGCTCGGCGGGCTCAGGCGGCGCAGCAGGAAAGCTTGGTCACGTCCTTGCCGAAGGTCAGCGCCGCGAGCTTGAGCGCCTCGACCGTGGTGAGATAGGGGAACACGGTGGCGGCGAGATCCTCGACCGTCATCCCGTGGCGGATCGCGAGCACCGCCGTTTGAATGCTGTCGGCGCCCTCGGGGGCGAGGATGTGGGCGCCAAGGAGGCGCCCCTCGGCGCCGGCGACCAGCTTGACCAGGCCGCGGGTGTCGCGGGCGGCGAGGGCCCGGGGAACCTGGTCGAGGGCGAGCATCGAGGTCGTCACCGGGTGGCCCTCGGCCCGCGCCTCGGCCTCGGTCAGGCCCGCCTGGGCGACCTGGGGGTCGGTGAAGACGATCGCCGGCATCGCGGTGGCGTCATAGCGCAGGCGATCGCCCTCGAGCGCGTTCAGGGCGGCGATCTTGGCCCCATAGGCGGCCATGTAGACGAACTGGTCGCGCCCGGCCACGTCGCCGGCGGCATAGACGCCCTCGCGGCTGGTGCGCATGTGCGCATCGACCACCACGGCGCCGCGCCGGTCGACCGTGACCCCGGCGTCCTCGAGGGCGAGGGCCTCGGTGTTCGGTTGGCGCCCGCTGGCCGCCAGCACGGCCTCGGCCTCGAGGATCAGCGGCGCGCCCCCCTTGGCGGCGCTGAGCCGCACCCCGTCGGCGGTCGTCTCGAGGCGCTCATAGGCCAGGCCCTCGTGGACCGTGACCCCCTCGTCGCCGAGATAGCCGGCGAGCGCGCCCCCGATCTCGGGCTCGGCGCCGGGAAGGACGCGGCTGCGACAGACCAGGGTCACGGCGACCCCGAAGCGGGCGAACATCTGGGCCAGCTCGCAGCCGATGAAGCCGGCGCCGACGACGAGCAGCGAAGCCGGCAGGCGATCGAGCGAAAGCGCTTCCGTGCTGGTCAGCACCGGCACGCTCTCGATCCCAGGGATGGCGGGCAAGGCCGGGCGCGCCCCGGTGGTAATCACCACGCGCCGGGCGCGCACCGCGGCCCCGTCGAGGGCGATCCCGTCGGCGGCCAGCCGCGCTTGCGCCGTGACGTAGGTGATGTTGGGGTAGCGCGGTAGAAGATCGGCGTACTTGGCCTGGCGCAGGCCGGCGACCAGATCGGCCTTCTGCTGAACGAGTGCCGGCCAGTCCTCGAGCCGCGCCCGCGCGGCGATGCCGGCGAAGCGGGCCGCCGCCCGGGTGCCATGCAGCGCCTCGGCGGCCCGGATCAAGGTCTTCGAGGGGACGCAGCCGATGTTGACGCAGGTCCCGCCGATGGTCCCGTGGCCGGCCAGGAGAACGCGCGCGCCGGCCTCGGCAGCGGCGATCGCGGCGGCGAAGCCGGCCGAGCCGGCGCCGACGACCGCGAGGTCGTAAGCCTCTGCCCGCGGTGCCGTTCGGTCGTTCATCGCGCGCCCTCCTCGTTCACTCGGCCGGCGAGGCGCGCCGCGAGGCCGCCCGCAGGTAAGCCCCATAGAGGGCGACGGCGGCGACCGCCGCGATCGTGAGGCGAATGGCATAGCGGAACTCGAGCCAGATGATCAGGGCCGAGAGCGCGATCACGACGACGACGATGATCGGCTTGGGCGACGGCCCGACCCGGCCGAAGCGAAGATAGAGCGCCTGGGCGGTGACCCCGAGGAAGGCGAACAGCATCGGGAACAGCATGTAGTCGACATAGCCCAGCGCCGCCGACAAGCCGAGCCCGCCGGCGAGAACCACCAGAAGCGGGGTGAAGCAGCAGACCGCCGCGAGCGCCGCCCCGACGATGCCCGTGCGCATCATCCGCCGGTCCTTGCCCTCGGCGTTCTCGGGTGCGCTCATTGGCCTTCCTCCGTCATCGTCCGAGAGGGGAAGCCCACCCGGGCGGTGGCCTCGGTCAGGGCGGTGGGATCGGTGGCCGCGTCGTCGTAGGTGACCCGCGCACGCTTGTCGTCATAGAAGACGTCGACCGCCTCGACCCCGGGGAGCGAGGCGAGCGTCCGCTTGACGATGTAGGCACAGCTCGGGCACCAGAGGTCGTCGAGCGCCAGCGTCACCGTTCGCTGGGCCGCCGCCGCCGGGGCGGCGAAGGAAAGCGCCACCAACACTGCCAAAATCCATCGCATCGCGCGATCTCCCGTCACCATGTCCTTCACATTCCGAGAAGCATCGGAGCGACGTAGGGGAAGCCGCCGCCCACCACCGCCACCGCGACCCCGGCCCACAGAACGCCCCGCACCAGCCGCGTCCGCCGCCCGCAGGCCGCCCGGCACGCCCCGGCGACACCACCCGCGGCCAGCCAACCGGCGCGGCGCGATGCCGTGTCGGTGTCGGCACCGGCTTCGATCGAGGGCGTCGCCGTTCGTCCGCTCATCTCGGTTGCTTCCACATCGTCGCGGGGCTACTCTGCAACCCGTAGCCACTACGGGTTCAAGCCTTTTTTCATGCCGAACGCACCTCTCACCATCGGCCGGCTGTCGGCGCTGACCGGCGTTCATGTCGAGACCATCCGCTATTATGAGCGGATCGGCCTGATGCCCGAGCCGCCGCGCAGCGAGGGTGGCCACCGCCACTTCGACGTCGAGCACCGAAAGCGCCTCGCCTTCATCCGCCGCTGCCGCCAGCTCGGCTTCGCCATCCCCGAGATCGACGCCCTGTTGCGGCTGGTCGACGGCGGCACCGTGACCTGTGCCGAGGTTCACGACATCACCCGCTCTCATCTCGAGTCCGTTCAGGACAAAATAATTGATCTCAAACGGTTAGAGGGTGTTCTAGAGACTATGATAGAAGAATGTCGGGGGGGAACCGTGCCCGACTGCCCGGTCATCGACGCCCTCTTCCGCACGCCCCGCTGACCCCTTTGCGCTAGATCAATGCGGCGCCCGGCGGCAGCGTCCAAAAGAGACGCCGACGCCTCTTCGGGTTACGCGAGCGATGATCGAGATTCGAATTCACGGCCGCGGCGGCCAGGGCAACGTGGTCGCGGCCTATCTGCTGGCCGCCGCCGGCTTCGATGCCGGCCTCTATGCCCAGGCCTTTCCCGCCTTCGGCGCCGAGCGCCGCGGCGCCCCGGTGACCGCCTTCGTCCGCCTGGCCCGCCGGCCGGTGCTCAGGCGCTGCGCCGTCGCCCACCCCGACGTGATCCTGGTCCAGGACCCGCTCCTGCTCGGCGAGCCGGCGACGCTGGCGGGGATCGACCGTGACACCGCCGTCCTCGCCAACGCCGGCACCAACGGCACCCCGGCGGCGCTGGCACGCCTCGAGGCGACGACCGCCAGCCTGCCGGCGACCCGGATCGCGGTCGAGACCATCGGCCGGCCGCTTCCCAACACCCCGATGCTGGCGGCCTTCCTGGCGCTCACCGAGGTGGCCTCGATCGAGGCCCTGAACGAGGCCATCGACGAGCGCTTCGCGCCCCCGGTGGCCGAGCGCAACCGGGCCGCGGTCGCGGCCTCGGTGGCGATGGTCCCCGCGGGTGCCTGGTCGGAGGTGACCGATGCGCTTGGCGATTGAGGGCAGCCAGGCGATCGCCCGGGCGGTGGCGATGTGCCGGCCGCAGGTGGTCGCGGCCTATCCGATCACCCCGCAGACCCACATCGTCGAGGCGCTGGCGCGTTTCGTCGCCAACGGCGAGCTCGACTGCGAAATCGTCAGCGTCGAGAGCGAGTTCTCGGCCGCCTCGGTGGTCCTGGGCGCCGCCGCCGCGGGCTCGCGCGCCTACAGCGCCAGCGCCTCGCAGGGCATCCTCTTGATGAGCGAGGTGCTCTACAACATCGCCGGCCAGCGCATTCCCCTGGTGCTCACCTGCGCCAACCGGACCGTCGGGGCCCCGATCAACATCTGGAACGACCAGCAGGATTCGATGGCGGTGCGGGACTCGGGCTGCATCCAGATCTATTGCACCGACAACCAGGATGCGGTCGACGCCACCATCCAGGCCTTCCGCATCGCCGAGACCGCCGAGCTTCCGGTGATGGTGTGCGTCGACGGCTTCCTCCTCACCCATCTGTTCGAGCCGATCGAGCTTCCCACCCCGGAACAGGTGGATGGCTTCCTCCCGCCTTATCGGTTCTCGCGGATGCTCGACCCCGCGCACCCCTTGAGCCTCGGCACCCTGGTCGGGCCCGAGCGCTTCGTCGACACCCGGCGCGACCTCCACGCCGCGCAACAGCGCGCGCTTTCGGTCATCATCGAAGCGGACGCCGCCTGGGCCGAGGTCTCGGGGCGCGCCTGCGGCGGCCTTCTCCGGGTCGAGGGCGACGCCGACGCGGCGCTCGGCGTTCTCACCCTGGGCTCGGTCTTCGGCACCCTGATCGAGGCCCGAACCGCGCTTCCCGACATCCCGCCGGTCAAGCTGATGGCGCTTCGCGCCTTCCGCCCCTTCCCCGTCGATGCCCTCAAGGAGGCCTGCCGCGGCCTCGCCGATCTGGTCGTCGTCGAACGCGCGCTCTCGCCCGGGGCGGGGGGCATCGTCGCCGCCGAGGTGCGGGCGGCGCTGAGTGAGCTCGAGAGCCCGCCCCGGGTGCATGGCTTCGCCGCCGGGCTCGGCGGGCGCGACGTCCCGCTCGAGATGCTCGGGCGCCTCGTCGAGGCGGCCCGGGGACCGCGCCCGGTTCGCTTCGACTTCGCCGACCTCGCCCGGCCGGCGGCAGAATGAGGTGCCCATGACCGAGACCACCGATACCACCGCCGAGATCGCCGGCCTGCGCCGCCGCCAGCCCCGCTACGACGGCCTCGAGGCCGGCCACCGCGCCTGCCAGGGCTGCGGCCAGGCGCTCGCCGCCCGCCTGGTGACCGAGGCCGCCGGCCCCGACGTGGTGGTCGCCAACGCCACCGGCTGCCTCGAGGTCTTCACCACCGCCTGGCCGCAAAGCGCCTGGCGGATGCCCTGGCTCCATTCGCTGTTCGAGAACGTCGGCGCGGTCGCCTCGGGCATCGAGGCGGCGCTCAAGCGCCAGGGGCGGAACTCGAAGGTGCTCGCCTTCGCCGGCGACGGCGGCACCTTCGACATCGGCTTTCGCTCGCTCTCGGGGATGATCGAGCGCGGCCACAACGTGCTCTTCGTCTGCTACGACAACGAGGGCTACATGAACACCGGGGTTCAGCGCTCGAGCTCGACACCCCATGCCGCCGCCACCACCACCTCGCCGGTCGGCCCGGCGCGCACCGGCAAGCGACACCTCAAGAAGGACCTTCTCCAGATCGTCGCCGCCCACCACCTTCCTTACGCGGCGACGGCGACGGTGGCCTACCCGCGTGACCTGATGGCCAAGGTCCGCCGGGCGGTCGCCATCGAGGGGCCGACCTTCCTCCTGATCCATTCCCCCTGCCCCTTGGGCTGGCGGCACGAGGCCGAGGCCACCATCGAGGTCGCGCGGATCGCCGTCGAGACCGGGCTGGTGCCCATCGTCGAGCTCGAGCGCGGCCATCTCACCGAGGTCCTGCCGATCCGCCACCAGCGCCCGGTCACCGACTACTTCGCGCTTCAGGGCCGGTTCCGCCATCTTCTCGGCGACGACCCGCATGCGGTCGAGGAGCGGGCCCATCTGCAGGCGCTGGCCGATCACAACATCGAGGTCTACGGCCTGCTCGCCACCCACCCCAGCGACCACGACACGGTGGGCATGGCGATCGCCCGGCGCGGCGGCCTGGCCCCGGGAGGCGAGGCATGAGCGCGATGACCAAGGGCGCCTTCGCCCTGCCCGGAAGCTCGCTCGCCTACCGCACCGGGACCTGGCGCGACCAGCGGCCGCGACACCGCCGGCTGCCGGCGCCGTGCCACGGCGACTGCCCCGCCGGCGAGGACCCCCAGGCCTATATCGCCCGCCTCCAGACCGCGGGCGCCCGGGCGGCGTGGGAGACCCTCATCGCCGCCAACCCGCTGCCGGCGATCACCGGCCGGGTCTGCAACCACCCCTGCGAGAGCGCCTGCAACCGCGGCCAGTTCGACGAGCCGATCGCGATCCACGCCATCGAGCGCCACCTCGGCGACGAGGCCCTGCGCCAGGGCTGGCCCCTGCCCTATCCGGCGCTGGGCGCCGGCGCGCCCACGGTCGCGGTGGTCGGGGCCGGGCCGGCCGGGCTCTCGGCCGCCTATCACCTGCGCCGCCGCGGCATCCGGGTGAGCCTGATCGAGCGCGAGGCCGAGCCCGGCGGGCTCTTGCGTCTCGGCATCCCCGACACCCGCCTGCCCAAGGACGTGGTGGTGGCCGAGATCGAGCGCCTGATCGCCGACGGCATCGAATTGCGCCCCCACACCGTGCTCGGCCGCGACGTCCACCTCGACGATCTTCGCCGCGAGTTCGCCGCCGTCTTGGTGGCCCCCGGGCGCGAGAAGGCGCACGAGTGGGACGTCGACGGGGCCCGGCCAGTCGATGCCAAGGACGGCCTATCCTTGCTCAAGGAGTGGCTGAGCGTCGGCGAGGTCGGCGCCGAGGGTGAGTGCGTGGTCATCCACGGCGGCGGCAACACCGCGGTCGACGTCGCCCGCCAGCTTCGCTTCGCCGGGGCCCGCGAGGTCCATGTGGTGACCGCCTCGGCCCTTCCCGACGACCCGGAGTCCGCGCCCGGCGACCGGATGAACGCCTTCCCCCGCGAGCTCGCCCAGGCACGCGAGGAAGGGGTGATCTTCCACCCCCACCACACGGTCTCACGACTGATCCTTCGCGGCGACCGGGTGGTCGGGGTCGAGCTGACGGCGCTGCGCAAGCTCACCGGCACCGACGGTCGGCTCCACCGGGTTCCGTTCGAGGGCACCGAGCGGCTGATCGACACCGACCGGGTGGTCCCGGCGATCGGCGAGGTGGTCGACCCGACGGGGCTCGAAGCGGTGCTCGCCGGGCGCGCCTTCATCGCCGCCGACGCGCTCGGCCGGGTGAGCGGGCATGCCGGATTGTTCGCCGGTGGGGATGCGCTCGGCCACCAGGGCACGGTCAGTGCCGCGGTCGGCGACGGTCGCCGTGCCGCCGCGGCGATCGCGGCCACGCTTTCCGGCGAGGAAGCGGTTGCCGAGCCGGCGGTCGAGGCGATCGCCCTCGAGGCCCTCAGCCTCGGCTACTTCGAGCACGGGCCACGGGCCGAGCCGCCGATCCTGCCGGTCGCCCAGCGCGATGCCCGCCGCGAGATCGAGGGCGGGCTCACGGCCGAGGCGGTGGCCGCCGAGAGCTTGCGCTGCTTCTCCTGCGGCGACTGTCTGACCTGCGACAACTGCTGGACCTTCTGCCCCGACCTCGCCATCCTCAAGCGCCGCGACCGGGCTCGTGACGGCAGCGACTACGTGGTCGATTACGAGTACTGCAAGGGCTGCGGGGTCTGCGCCGCCGAGTGCCCGACCGGCTTCATCGGCATGTTCGAGGAGCCGATCGAGACCGTCTGAGGCCCCCGCCCGGGGCGGACGCTCCACCCCCTCGCCTCGCTGGCCGCGCCGGGACAGGGCCGCCCGTCCGTGCTAGAGAGGGCGCCCGACGCGGCGCCAATCCAGAGGTGGCGATGGACGAGGCGGCGAACTCGACGGCTGGCTCGCCGGCAGGCGGGAACCACGCCCACCCGCTGCGCATCGTGCGCCGCGCCCTGGCGACCCCGGGTCGCTTTGTACGGCCCTGGTACGGCTCGTACCTCCTTCTCGGATTGGTGACCGCGGGCATGCTGCCGGTTCTTCTGCCGCTGACCATCAAGGCGGCGGCACACGATCTCGCCACGGTCGCCTATGTCATGGGCGCCTACAATCTCGGGCTGCTGACCTCGCCGCTCTGGGGCATGGCGGCCGAGCGGTTCACGCTCTATCGCAGCCTGTTCTTCACCGGGTTCGTGGTAACCATCGCGGCGACGAGCGTCTTTCCGCTTCTCGATTCGCTGGCCACCTGGACGGCCGCCGGTTTTGCCTTGGGCGCCGGGTCGGCGGCCGCGGCGACGGTCGCCACTCTGTTCGTCGTCGATTTCCGTGCCCGCGCCGAGTGGGAGCCGCGGATCGGCCTCCTGCAGGGCTTCAACGGCGCCGGCCAGGTCCTCGGCCTGGCGCTCGCCGCGGGGTTCTCGGGCGGATCGGTCGGATCGCTCCATGCTGGGCTGTGGCTCGCCGCCGCCGCGCTGCTGCCGACGCTGGTTCTCGGCCACATGGGCCTGCCGGTGGCCGCCCAGGCGCGACCACGCGACGAGGCCCGCCGTACCCTGCCGCGCCACCTCGACATTCATGGCCTGGCCGCCTTTCCCCGCTTGGGACATCCGGCGGGCCTAAGCTTCCATTTTCACCATCTCAACTGGCAAGGCCTGCGCCGCCTGCCGGAGATCGTCGGCACCCGGTTCAGCCGCTTCCTTCTGTCGTGGTTCGCCGTCACCTTTGCGGTCGGCGGCTTCTTCACCTATTTTCCGCTGATGCTGCGCCGCGACTATGGGGTGGCGCCCAGCACCTCGACGCTGGTCTATGCCGCCTCGGCCGGGGTCGGCATCGCCCTGTTCGTGCTCGCCAGCCTGTGGGCCAAGAAGGTCGGGGCTGGGCACGTCTACCGGGCGGGGCTGGCGCTGCGCACGGTGGGCTTCACCCTGCTCGGGCTGCCGTTCGTCGTGCCGCTCGCCGATCGCGCGCAGGTCGGCATCGCCGGCTTCGCCCTGGTGGTCCTCGCCTGGCCCATCCTAAGCGTCGCCGGCACGGCGCTGGCGGCGCGGCTTTCGCCGTTCAGCGAAGGCGCCGCCATGGGTCTCTTCAACGCCACCCTCGCCGTCGGCAGCATGCTCGGCGCCTTTGCCAGCGGCCCGCTGGTCGGCCGCTTCGGCTATCAGGCGATCGTCGCGGTGGCGCTCGCCGGGCTGGCTGGCTCGATGGCCCTCGCCGTCCGGCTCGAAGCGCCGCTGGAGACCGCCGCCGCGCCCGCGCTTGGCGAGTGAGCGGCGCCGCGCCCGAAGGCCGGCGGGGCCGCCGACCGGGGTGTGGTCAGGCGTTGGCCTTCTCGGCGAGGCCGCCCGAGCCGTCGAGGTTGAAGGCGATGGTCTCGCCGCTCTTGAGGCGGTATTCGCGGTCGCGCACCGCCACCGCCACCGGCTCGGCCGAGCAGCGCACCATCTGGACCAAGAGACGCGCCGCCGTGAGCTCGAGCGCCAGCGTGTGCCCGCGATAGCGGAGCTCGAGGCGGAGCGTGCGCAGCTCGTCGGGAAGCGCCGGGTTGAGCCGTAGCACCTCGCCCCGCATCTCGAGCCCGGTGTAGCAGCGCTGCACCAGGTCGGCCGTTCCCGCCATGGCGCCGAGGTGAATGCCCTCGGGCGTGGTCCCGCCCTGGATGTCGGAGACGTCGCTCGCCAGGGCCTCGGTGAAGAGGTGCCACGAGCGCGCCCGGTCGGAGCGCGCGAGCACCCAGGAATGGACCACCCGGCTGAGCGTCGAGCCGTGCGAGGTTCGGGCGAGATAGTACTCGATCGTCTTGGGGATGGTCTCGTACTCGAAGGCATAGCCGAGGCGATCGAACAGCTCTCGGAGCTCGTCCGACGAGAAGAGATAGAACAGCATCAAGACGTCGGCCTGCTTCGAGGCCTTGTAGCGGTTGGGGCTGTCGCCCTCGGCCTCGAGGATGCGGTCGAGCCGCTGGATGTCGCCGTACTTCTCGCGATAGCCCTCCCAGTCGAGCTCGGCGAGCCGGTCATAGCCCGCGAACTGGCTGATCACCCCGTCGTCGTGGAAGGGGACGCGCATCTTGCGGCTGATCTCGTTCCACTGCCCGAACTCGGCGTCGTCGAGGTCGAGAAGGGCACGCAGGTTGGCCTGCTGATCGCCCGGCAGGTGGTGGGGAAGCTCGAGCGCCCGGCATAGCACCCAGACCGCCATCACGTTGGTGTAGGCGTTGTTGTCGAGCCCCGGGCGGTCGGCGCCGGGATAGGCGTCGTGGTATTCGTCGGGGCCCATGACGCCGCGGATGTCGTAGCGGTCGTCCTCGGCATCGTAGGTCGCTAGGCTGGCGAAGAAGCGCGCCACCTCATAGATGACCTCGGCGCCGTAGAAGGTGAGGGACTCGACGTCGCCGGTGACCTGATAGTATTGCCAGATGTTGTAGACGACGGCGGCGTTGACGTGGCGCTGCAACCAGGTGTTGTCGGGAAGCCAGCGCCCCGAGCGCGGGTTGAGGTGGAGCCGCTGGCTCTCCTCGCGGCCGTTGCTGCCGCTTTGCCAGGGGTAGAGCGCGCCGGCCAGGCCGGCCTGGCGCGCCGCCGCCCGGGCCTCGTCGAGCCGGCGATAGCGATACATCAGAAGCGCCCGGGTGATCTCGGGCATGCGCAGGTTCAGGGTCGGGAAGATGAACAGCTCGTCCCAGAAGATATGGCCGCGGTAAGCCTCGCCGCTGAGGCCGCGGGCCGGCGCCCCGGCATCGATGTCCATGCTGTTGAGCGAGCACGTCGAGACGACGTGGAAGATGTAGAGCCTCAATACCGCGGCGGCGCGCTCACCGGCGCCGTCGTCGCCCTCCTCGAAGTCGATGTCGAAGTGCTCCCACAGGAAGGCCCATGCCTCGCTGTGGCTTTCGAGCAGGCGCGCGAACCCGGGCGCCCGGCGGACCGCCCGCTCGGCCTCGTCCGCCGGCTCCGAG
>Ga0114931_10010925_pt1 | contig 10761 bp, 9 predicted proteins | sample 2SBtaG_FD_89579 | JGI IMG/M metagenome (GOLD analysis project Ga0114931, IMG submission 89579) | Deep subsurface microbial communities from Kolumbo volcano to uncover new lineages of life (NeLLi) - 2SBTROV14_V59a metaG | ecosystem: Environmental > Aquatic > Marine > Volcanic | place: Kolumbo...
CATCCGCGGCGGTGGCACGCCGGGTCTCCTTGAGATGGTGGAGACGGTCGCATCCCGAACCGGGGGCTCCTCGTATCGCCCCGGGGGCGATACGGCCTGGGTGCGCGTGGTCGACACGCCGAGGTCCGCATTCCGGGGTTGGGTGTTCTCCATGGAGGTGCCCGGTACCGAGACCTTCGTGACGACGGGCGGACTCGTGGTGCACAACTGCTTCCCGAAAGACGTCAAGGCCCTCATCCGCACCATGTCCGAGATGGGCGCCGACCCCTCGATCCTCGAGGCGGTCGAGGGGGTCAACGAGCGGCAGAAGCGGCTCCTGCTGGAACGCGTCGTGGAGCGGTTCGGACAGGACCTGACCGGGCGGACGGTGGCGGTGTGGGGGCTGGCGTTCAAGCCCAACACCGACGACATGCGCGAGGCGCCGAGCATCGTCACGATCGAAGGCCTGCTCGAGCGGGGCGCGCGCGTGGTGGCGCACGACCCGGTGGCCGCGGACGAGGCGCGGCGGCGCTTCGGAGAGCGCATCGCGCTCGCGGAGACCAACTACGACGCGCTGGCCGGCGCCGACTGCCTGGTCATCCACACGGAGTGGCACCCGTACCGCCGGCCGGACTTCGCCCGGATGAAGGAGCTGATGAAGAGCCCGGTCGTCTTCGACGGACGCAACCTGTACGATCCGGCCCGGATGGAGGCCGAGGGCTTCGAGTACTGGTCGGTGGGCCGGCGGAAGACGGGAGGCGCATGATGCGGGTGCTCATCACCGGCGCGGCGGGCTTCCTGGGCAGCCACCTCTCGCAGCGGTTCCTCGACGAGGGCCACGAGGTGCTGGGGCTGGACAACTTCGTCACCGGCTCGAGCGAGAACGCGGCGCGGCTCTCACGCCACGACGGCTTCGAGCTGATCGAGCACGACATCAGCCGCCCGATCACCATCGCCGGCCGGCTGGACGGCGTGCTCCACTTTGCGTCGCCGGCCAGCCCCGTCGACTACCTGGAGCTGCCGATCCAGACGCTCAAGGTGAGCAGCCTGGGCACCCACAACGGCCTGGGGATCGCCAAGGCCAAGGGCGCGCGCTTCCTGCTGGCGTCGACCTCGGAGGTCTACGGCGACCCTCAGGTCCATCCCCAGCCCGAGACGTACTGGGGCCACGTGAACCCGATCGGCTACCGGGGGGTGTACGACGAGGCCAAGCGCTTCGCGGAGGCCATCACGATGGCGTACCACCGCTACCACGGCCTCGATACGCGGATCGTGCGCATCTTCAACACGTACGGTCCGGCGATGCGTCCGGGCGACGGCCGCGTGGTCTCGAACTTCATCGTGCAGGCGCTGCGCGGCGACCCGCTGACGCTGTACGGCGACGGCACGCAGACGCGCTCGTTCTGCTACGTCTCCGACGAGGTCGAGGGAATCTACCGGCTCTTCCACTCCGGGCGGGTGGAGCCGACGAACGTGGGCAACCCGGACGAGTTCACGATCCGAGAGCTGGCCGACATCGTCCTCGAGGAGGCGGGCTCGGCGTCGCCGCTCGAGTTCCTGCCGCTGCCCGAGGACGATCCCAAGGTGCGCCGGCCCGACATCACGCGGGCCCGCGAGGTGCTCGGGTGGGAGCCGACGGTGGATCTCCGCGAGGGCATCCGCCGCACCATCCCCTACTTCCGCGAGGAGCTGGCCCGCCATGGCGCCACCGCCCGGACGCTCTGAGAGGGGGCGCCCATTGCCCTTTTCACCCACACTCCCCACCGTTGCACCATGACGGACCGAAACCGAAACATCCGGGACCTGATCGCCCGGGGAATGAGCGCCTGGGATCGCGACGACTTCGAGTCGGCGCTGGCCACGTTCGAGCGCGTGCTCGAGGAGCATCCGGACTTTGCCGACGTGCACAACAAGGCGGGGCTGTGCATGGCGATGATGGGCGATCTGGAGGGTGCGCTGGCCCACTTCGACGCGGCGGTGGACATCAACCTCTCCTATGCGGAGGCGCACCTCAACCGCGGGATCATCCTCAACGAGCTGGGGCGGCACGTGGAGGCACAGGAGGCGTTCTCCCTTGCGGGCGACCTGGATACGCGAGACTCGCGGACGTTTCCCTCCGACGTGGGGAACCGCATGGCGGTGACGCACGCGCAGCTCGGGGATCTGTACCTCGTGGCCAATCATCCCCGGGAGGCGGCCCGGCAGTACGAGGCGGCGCTGTCCATCCGCCCGCGTTTCATGGACATCCGGAGCAAGTTCGCCGAGTCGCTCATGGAGCTGGGAGATATCGAGCAGGCGAAAGAGGAGCTCGAGACGATCCTCGAGGCGCGGCCGGGCTTCGTCGGCGCGCGCGTGCGCCTGGGGGTGGTGCTCCACCGCCTGGGCAACGACGAGGGCGCGATCGAGCATTGGAAGCGGTGCGCGGTCGACGACCCGGACGACATGCGGCCGCGTGCCTATCTGGCGTCGGTCGGCGTGCGTTATCCCGCCGTGGCGCCGGGTGCCGCCGCCGATACCTCCGGGTAGCGGCAGCGCGCGCCCCGGGGAGCGGCTGCCCGTCCGAGGCGCCCACCGCCGGTCATGGGACCTTCCGGCCCGATCCTTGCTACTATATTCCGGGCCGCGCGGAGCGTCCGCGCCCGACTGCCGCCGAACCTCCGGGACGGGACACCACCCTGGCCGCATGAGATTCACCACCACCGCCATTCTGATCGTGCTGGCCGCGCCCGCGGCCTGTGGCGTGCCTGCCGCCGAGGGCAATTCGGTGCGGCGGGGCGACCGCGCGTTCGCGCAGCAGGACTACAAGGAGGCGCTGGCCGAGTACCGGCTGGCCGTGCGCCAGGGTGCCGCCGACGGCGCCACGCTGGCCCGGGTCGCCCACACCTACGCGATACTGGGCCGCGTGGACGACGCGGGCGCGTATTACCAGGAGGCCGCCGCCAGGGATTCCGCGTTCGCCGACGAGGCGGTCTCCGACCTCATGCGCATGGCGCGCGAGGCGCTGGCCCGCAACGATCGCTTTGCCATGGCCACGGCCGTGGAGACGGCGTTGCGGATGCGGCCGGGCGTGGGCGTGGGCAGGATGGCGCTGCCGCTCGCCCGGCACTACTTCAAGGCCGGCGAGTACGGGCGCGCGCTGCCCTTCTACCAGAAGGCGATGGCGGAGGCATCGGATTCCACGCCGGACATCGTCTTCGAGGTGGGGCAGGCGTACGAGGAAATCGGCGACTGCACCAACGCGCTGGTCTTCTTCGAGCGCTTCCGCACGATGGTCCGGCCCTGGCAGCGGGGCGAGGTGGATTGGTACATCGGCACGTGCTCGTTCCGCATGTCGACCGAGCGCTTCCAGCAGGCTCTCAAGCTGACGGATCCGGACGAGCGCGAGGCCGCGATGGGCGAGGCGCTCGCGCTCGTCGAACGGGCCATCGAGGTGGGCGAGCCCCGCAGCATCCAGGCGGAGGCGTGGTTTCAGCGGGGAGAGATCCTTGCCGAGACCGGCGACTGCCAGGGAGCGATGGAGGCGTATGCCCAGGTGCGCTACGCGGATGTGGCGGGTACCGGACCGCTCGTGGACCGTGCCCAGAAGGCTTTCGACGAGATCCGCTTCGGCCGCGGCCTGGAGAAGCTCCGCGGGGGACGATGCCGGTGACGACGTCTCCCGGACTCCGACCTGAACCCAACCTTTCAACGCGGGTATCTTCAACGGATGTACCCACGCACGCGACTTCTTGCGATTCTCGTCGGCTCACTGCTCGCCTGGGGGTGCGGTTCCGGCCCGACGTACCAGGGGCTGAGCGACCAGGATCTGCTCCGGCTGGCCCGCACGAAATACGAGGCGGGCGACTACGGCGACGCCATCAAGGCGCTGGAACGCCTGACGGTGTCGTTCGGCACGTCTCCCCTTCAGCCCGATGCTCGTCTGCTCCTGGCCGACGCCTACTACGCGAAGCATGACTATCTGACGGCGCGCTCGGAGTACCAGCGCTTCCTGGATCGCTATCCCGGGCACGAGAAAGCCCCGTACGCGGCGCTCGGTGTCTGCAGGTCGCTGGCGGCGCTCGCCCCGCATCCCCAACGCGACCAGACGTACACGCAGCAGGCCCTGAGCGTGTGCCGCAACGTGGTCGTCGACTACGCGGGCCACGAGGCCTCCGCCAAGGCGGCGGCGATTGCCAATGAGATGCGGGCGCGGCTGGCCGAGAAGGAGTACCTGACCGGCAAGTTCTACCTGAAGCGCAAGCTCTACGATTCCGCCATCAAGTACTTCGGCTTCGTGGTGGATCTCTACCCGGAGACGAAGTGGTCCGCGTGGGCCATGCTGGGCATCGTCAAGGCCAACGAGGCCATCGGGTACGACGACGAGGTCAAGAAGTGGAAGGACCGACTCCTCGCGGAACACCCGGACTCGGAGGCTGCGAAGCAGTTGGCCAATGGCAGCGCGACCGGCTGAGGGGAGCGGCTCCGGCGCCGCACGGCGCATCGGCGTGTTCGGCGGTACCTTCGACCCGCCGCACGCCGGTCATCTGGTCACGGCGCGCGACGTCGGCGAGGCCCTCGACCTCGACGTGATCCTCTTCATCCCGGCCGCGCGTCCGCCGCACAAACCCGGCGTGCCGCTCACCCCCGCGCCGCTCAGGATGGAGATGGTCGAGGCGGCGCTTCGCGGCGAGCCGGGGTGCCGGGCGTCGGACATCGAGTTGCGGCGGCCGGGGCCCTCGTACACGCGCGACACGCTCGTGGAGCTGAGAAGGGAGATGGCGCGTGATGCGGCCCTCTTCCTGATCCTCGGCGCCGACGAGTTCCGCGAGCTGGCGACGTGGCATCGCCCGGAAGAGATCGTACGGCTGGCCAGGATCGTCGTGATGGATCGCGCCGGCCTCGAGGGAGACCCCGGGCTTCCCGATGTGCCTGGCGTCGGGGAGGGGGTCCAGCGCGTGGAGGTCACCCGGCTGGACATCTCCGCCACCGGGATTCGCCGGCGGGTGCGCGAGGGGCGTTCGATCCGGTGGCTCGTGCCCGATCCCGTTCTGGAGATCGTGGAGCGGGAAGGGTTGTATCGGTAGGGGCTCCGGCCACAAGTTCCCGCCCGGGCGCTCCTGCGGCGGCGCGTCCACGCACCCACGCACGGCGTGACACATCCCTCGTACGGAGAGCATCCGCTTGATCGACCCTGACGTGACCTACCTCGTGACCGGCGGCGCCGGCTTCATCGGCTCGCACCTCGTCGAGCAGCTCGTCGCCGGCGGCGCGCGCGTCCGCGTGCTCGACGACTTCTCGACCGGCAGCCGTGACAACCTGGCGCCGTTCGCCGGTGTGGTGGACGTGATCGAGGACTCGGTGACGGATCCGGCGACGTGCGCGCGGGCGTGCGAGGGCGCGGCCTACGTGCTCCACCAGGCGGCGCTGCCGTCGGTGCAGCGCTCGGTCGCGGATCCGAAGGCCACCCACGAGGTCAGCGCCACCGGAACGCTCAACATGCTGTCGGCCGCTCGAGAGGCGGGCGTGCGGCGCTTCGTCTACGCGGGCTCCAGCTCGGCGTACGGCGATACCCCGACGCTGCCCAAGCGCGAGGACATGCCGAGCATGCCGCGATCTCCGTACGCCATCGCCAAGCTCGCGGGCGAGCACTACGCGCAGGTGTTCACTCCGCTCTTCGGGCTCGAGACCGTGGTGCTGCGCTACTTCAACGTGTTCGGGCCGCGCCAGGATCCGGCGTCTCCGTACTCCGCGGTGATCCCCCTGTTCATCACGGCGGCGATGGAGGGCCGCGCCCCGCGCATCCACGGCGACGGCGAGCAGACGCGCGACTTCACGTACGTCGAGAACGTGGTCGAGGCCAATCTGCTGGCGTGCGCCGCGCCCGCTTCCGGCGTAACGGGCGAGGTGTTCAACGTCGGCTGTGGCGAGCGCATCAGCGTCAACCGGCTCTGGGCCGAGATCCGCGATATCGTGGGGGTGGAGCTGGCGCCCGAGTACGGGCCCCCGCGGCCCGGAGACGTCCGTGACTCGCTGGCCTCTCTGGACAGGATCCGCGAGCGCCTGGGCTACGAGGTGCGCGTGCCGCTGCGTGAAGGGCTGCGGAGGACCGCCGAGTGGCTGGGCGTGCGGGCGTGAGAACGCGCGGCCGGCGCGTCGCGGGGCGGGCGGAGGGCCTGCCGCGGCGTCGCGTGGTGTGGGAGAGGACCTCATGAGGCTGAACGAGGAAGATCTGACACGGTGGGGCGAGCGCATCGGCGAGACGCTCCGCCCGCCCGTGTTCGTCGGGCTCCAGGGACCGCTCGGCGCCGGCAAGTCCGTGCTGGCCCGCGCGGTGGCGCGCGGCGCCGGAGTGCGACACAGCATGCCGTCGCCTTCGTTCAACCTCCTCTTCCGCTACCCCGCGCGTCTCGGCATCGACGTCGTCCACATCGACCTGTACCGCGTGCGCACACCCGAGGAGTTGTGGGAGCTGGGGTGGGAGGACCTTGGCGCCGACCACGAGCTGATCCTTGTGGAGTGGCCCGAGCGCGCGGGCGACCTGCTGCCCGAGGACCGGTGGACGATTCGCCTCGAGGTGCCGCGCGGGCTGACCGAGCTGCGAGACGTGGAGGTGGTCCGAACGGGCTCGCCCCCGCCGCTGGTGGGCTTTCCGATCACGGTGTCGGGCGAGTGAGCTCGGCGTGCAAGCCATGACGGCTGACGGAGGCGCCGCGTGAGCACCGCCGCATACGATCCGGAGCGCTTCTACCTGGCGCTCGACACCTCCGGGCCCACGGGCTGGGTGGCGGTGGGGGTGGGCGGCCGGACGCTCGCCGGAGCGCGGATGGACCGCACCGGGGAGCACGCCGGCCGGCTGGCGCCGACGATCGCCGACGTGCTGGAGGAGGCGCGAGTGGCGGCCCGCGAGCTGGCAGGGGTCATCGTCGGTGAGGGGCCGGGCTCGTTCACCGGCGTGCGGGTAGCGGCGGCGACGGCCAAGGGCCTCGTCCACGCGCTCGGCGTGCCGCTGTGGAGCTTCTCGTCCCTGGCCGCCGGAGCCATAGGAGGGGGCGATCTGACCGACGGCATCCGTTACGTGCTCTTTGACGCGCGCGGCGACCGGGTGTACGGTGGATGTTACGGCGTGGGCAGCGTCGGCGTTCGCGAAATGGTCGCGCCGCACTTCGCCCACCTGCGAGACCTCCTGGCCGGCGACGTGCCGCCGGGGGCCGTGTTCGTGGGAAGCGGCGCGGTACGGCACGAGCGGGCGATCGAGGCGCTCGGGTTTCCGGTCGCCGATCCGCCGCTGGGGGTGCCCGCCGCGTCGGCGCTGCTCCGCCTGCTCGCGCTGCATCCCGATACCCCTGCACTGGAGTCGCCGGCCACATGGGAACCGCGCTACCTGAGGGCGTCCAACGCGGAGCGGGCCCGGACGGGCTGAGCCCCCGGTTGGGGGATGGCGTCCGCGGGCGGCTCGACGATGTGGTGCTCCGCTCCATGCGTCCCGCCGACGTGGCCCGCGTGGCGGAGCTCGAGGCCGCGAGCTTCAGCACGCCGTGGCGGGCGTCCACGTTCGCCACCCTCCTGGAGCGTCCCGGCGCCGAGCTGCTAGTTCTCGATCAGGCTGAAGCCGGCGTAATCGGGTATGCCGTGCTCTGGTGCATCCTCGACCAGGGCGAGCTGGCCAACATCGCGGTCGACCGCGCCTGGCAGGGCAGGGGGCTGGGGAGCCGGCTGCTCACCCACACGCTGGATGCCGCCCGGGAACGCGGCGTCGAGACGGTCTACCTCGAGGTGAGGGAATCCAACGAGGCTGCGCTGCGGATGTACGGCCGCTTCGGGTTCTCGCAGGTCGCGGTGCGCCGGGACTACTACGAGCGCCCGCGCGAAGACGCGCGCGTGATGATGAAGCGACTGAAGGACGGCGTGCCTGACACCGAGGCGACCGGGGGAGGCCACGCGATCCTGAAGCGACCGGGAGACGACGGCGCGTGATCATGAAGCGGCCGGGGCGGCCCGGAGCGCGCAGGGAGGGCAGCGCGGCCGGCCGATCCGGCCATCCCGCAGCCCCCGGTGCGCGCGCATCGTTGGGGGGATGCCATCGTTCACACCCCTCCGTCAATGGTCCGCCCGCGAGCGTCCCCGCGAACGCATCCGCGCGGTGGGGGTGCGCCATCTGACCGCGCGGGAGCTGGTCACGGTGCTCGTCGGGGCCGGCGGATCGGGGGGCTCGGCGTTTGACGTGGCCGACCGGCTCCTGGCGTGGGCCTCGGGCTCGGTGCGCCGGCTCGGCGTGGCTGACGCCGCGGCGCTCGAGGAGATCCCGGGCGTCGGCGCAGCGACCGCCGCGCGGGTGCTCGCCGCCGTCGAGCTGGGCCGGCGGGCCGCTGCGGAAGAGACGGCGCCCGATGAGCGCATCCGCGGGCCGGCCGACGTCTACGCGCGGATGGGGCCACGCCTGCGGGATCTGCCGCAGGAGGAGTTCCACGCGCTGCTGCTCAACGCGCAGCACCGGGTGGTGCGCGAGGCGGCGATCACCCGTGGGATCCTCGACGCCTCACTCGTGCATCCGCGGGAGGTCTTCCGGCCGGCCGTGGTCGAGCGCGCCGCCGCGATCATCCTCGTCCACAACCACCCCTCGGGCGATCCCGCTCCCTCGACCGAGGACCGCGCCGTCACCCGTCAGCTCCGGAGCGCCGGCCGCGCGCTCGGCATCCCCGTCCTCGATCACGTGATCGTCGGCGACGGCCGGTGGGCGTCGGTCATGGAGGGCGGACGGGGGTGAAGGGGGAGGCGCGGCGCGGGCCCGCCCGCGTTCACCGTCGGCTACCCGGGCGCGGGCGGGAGCCGGCACGACGGGGCCTGGCGGGCCACGTCCACGTACGCGGGTCGTGAGAAACGCCTGCACCTCCTGCGCAAACGCAACGGTCACGGAAGCCGTCGCGGTGTCGTTGGCCGTGACGGTCTCGGTCTGGGCGCTGCGCGCCGCGGCCGTGTTCGTGAGGGTCGAGCCGGCGGTGCCGGAGTCGGGGTGCACGGTCATCGCGATGGTGTCGGTGATGCCCGGGTTGAGGGTGCCGATCGTCCAGATGCCGGTGATTGGGCTGTAGCTCGTGCCAGTGGTGCGGGTGTTGGACACATAGACAATGCCCGTGGGCATGGTATCGAGGACCTCGACGTTGTCGACGGGGGCGGGCCCGGCGTTGGTGACCTTGACGATGAAGGTGAAGTCCTGGTTCTCGGCGGGCGTGGCGTTCGACGTGATCTTGGTGACCTGCAGATAGTCGGCGCCGACGGGCGTAACGGATACGGCGACCCAGTCGTTGGCGGTGTCGGCGTCCGCCTCGTTCACCGCCCAGAGCTCCGCTTCGTTCGTGATCGTGCTGCCGGCGGTGCCGGAGTCGGCGTGCACGGTCATGTCGAGCGTGGCGGAATCACCGGGGTTGAGGGTGCCTACCGTCCAGATGCCGTTCGTGGTGTTGTACGCGGTGCCCGCGGTGCGGGTGTTCGACACGTAGACGAGGCCGGGCGGCAGGCTGTCGAGGATCTCGACGCCGGTGGCCTGCTGGTTGCCGAAGTTCTTGACCTTGACGTTGAAGACGAAGTTCTGGTTCTCGGCCGGGGTCAGGTTCGGCGTCGTCTTCGTGACCGCGAGGTCCACGGCCTCGGCGGCAACGCTCACGCTGTCGGCGTTGTCCGTGGGATTGGACTCGACCTCCGCGGTCAACGGGCCCGCCCGGGCGACGTTGACGAAGGGTACGCCGGGCGTCAGCGCGTCGACGCGCACCGTGAGCCAGAGCGTATCTCCGCCGTTCACCGCGAGCGAGCCGACGGTCCATACGCTCGTGGCGGTGTCGTACGTGCCCGCGGTGGCGGAGTCCTTGAGCAGTGTCAGGCCGGCGGGAAGCGTGTCGACGATCGTTACGCCGGTCGCCGGGAAGGATCCCCAGTTGAAGACGTCAACCGTGTACGTCAGGGTGTCTCCGAGGGTCACCACGCTCAGATCCGATGTCTTCGAGACCGTCAGGTCCGCGTCGCGGCGGTCGACCGTCAGCGTGGCGCTGGCGGTGTCGTTGTCCGGGAAGGTGTCGTGCTCGGCGACGAGCGGGAGTGCGCGCGCGTAGTTGCGGATCGTCTGGCCGAAGGTTCCCGGGTCGATCTCCGCCAGGATCCGGAGCGAGTCGGTGGCGTTGATGGCCATGTCGCCGACCGACCAGAGGGCGCTGGCGGTGTCGTAGGCGCCGGATGTGGCTGTGGCGCCGAGGAAGGTCAGGCCGGGCGGCAGCGTGTCGGCGATCGACACCGCGGTGGCGGGATACGATCCGAAGTTCTGGATCTCGATCGTGAACGTGACGGTGTCGCCCTCGAAGGGCTGCGTGTTGTTGACGTCCTTCAGGAGACTGAGGTCGGCGTCCTTCGTCTCGACGGTCAGAACGGCGCTCGAGGTGTCGTTGTCCGGCTGGGTGTCCACCTCGCGGGTCAGCGGCGCGGTGCGCGCCCGGTTGACGAGCGTCTGGGCGAACGTCCCCGAATCGACGCGCGCCAGGATCCGGAGCGAGTCGGTGGCGTTGACGGCCATGTCGCCGACCGTCCAGAGGGCGCCGGCGGTGTCGTAGGCGCCGGATGTCGCCGTGGCGCCGACGAAGGTCAGACCGGGCGGCAGCGTGTCCTGGACCGACACGGCGGTGGCGGGGAACGATCCGAAGTTCTGGATCTCCAGGGTGAAGGTGACGGTGTCTCCCTCGAGGGGCGCGCTGTTGTTGACCTCCTTGAGCAGATTGAGGTCGGCCACCTTGCGGTCCACCGTCAGCACGGCGGATGCCG
>Ga0114931_10010926_pt1 | contig 10760 bp, 18 predicted proteins | sample 2SBtaG_FD_89579 | JGI IMG/M metagenome (GOLD analysis project Ga0114931, IMG submission 89579) | Deep subsurface microbial communities from Kolumbo volcano to uncover new lineages of life (NeLLi) - 2SBTROV14_V59a metaG | ecosystem: Environmental > Aquatic > Marine > Volcanic | place: Kolumbo...
AAAAAATTTATTTGTCAGTGAACGAACAATGTTGAGTGAAGAAGAAGTAAAAAAGCTACTCGATGAACTAAGGAATTTCAAAGATGAAATTGCGGTTTTGAAGAAAAAGCTAAACACAGTAAATAAGCAAAAGGAAGATTGGTTTTCCAAAAAAGCAGATGTAGGTAATCAGATAAAGGAAAAAATTACTGAAGTCAAAAATCTCAAGAAAAAAAGAAACGAACTGACAAATAAAGTTAAAGATTTAAAAAAACAAAGAAACGAATTGAATACAAAGATTTCTAGCAATATTAAGACTATTATTGAGAAGAAAAAAGATGCTGTTCCTGTATTTGAAAGAGGAAAAAGAATAAGTCCTAGAAAAATCAAAGCAGAAATAGATGCGCTTGAACAAAAGATTGAAACTCAACCTATGAAATTTGATGCTGAACAAAGAATGATGAAAAAAGTCAAATCTTTGAAAAAACAATTAAAGGAAATGGGGGGTCTTGATGATTCTAAGAAAAGCTTAGGAGTTATTTCTAAAGAAACAGATAAGTTCAAAAAAAGTGCGAATCAGCTTCATAAAACTCTTCAGGATACTGCTAAAGAAAGCCAAGAGCTTCATGAGAAATTGATTGAAATTTCTAAAAAAATAGATGATTTAAAAAAACAAGAAGAAGAATCTTACCAAAAATTCTTTGATCATAAAAAAGAATTTACAAATTTGAATAATGAACTTAAAGACAAGCTTAAAAGCATGCAAGAAATTAAGACAAAACTTGATGAAAACAAGGTTGAACTTAGTGCTGAAACACATAAAAAACAGCAAAAAACCCTAAAACAAAAGACTAAGGAAGTTGAAGAAAAGATTTCTAAGAAAAAGAAATTAACTACTGAAGACCTTTTGATTATGCAAAGACAGTAATTCTAATACACAAGTTTAGTAATTGTGTAAATGATTAAACTTATTACTGCTAGCACTATTAAAACAGTTATTGACAAAGCAATTATTGCAAAAGTTCTATCATTTGTCGTTACAATTTGCATTACAGATAATACTACTGTTGTTAAAATTAGTATTGCGCCAAGAATTAAAAGAACATAAGTAAAAGACAACATTACTTGAGCACTTTCTGGCGATGTTATTGGAAATAATTTGTTAAAAAGTAAATCTCCTAAAACATTCAAGATAACAAATATTCCTACAACACCTAAAAAACTGTAAAATGATATTTTCATATATTTTTTTAAATCAAACATTTATATCCACCTTCTAACTTTTTGTTCATATTTTTTGTATTCTGTTCCAAATAATTACAACTATTGGAAAAGCTACTGAAATAATTATCATCCAAGGAACTAGTATTAAAGTTAGTAATCTTGGGTTCGTATGTTAATTTTTTATTTAGTAGTATTTAATTGTTTATAATTTCTCGGATAAAACCACAAGACACTTTAGGATTCTTTCGTCGTCTAATAATTTTTCATTGGACATATGTTGAGCCAATTTACTTAATATTTTCCGTAAATTATATAAAAATGGTTGCTGAACTCATAAGCATGGACAAATCTGACGAAATACTAGATGAAATTAAAGAAATGAAACAAGATTTAAAAGACATCAAATCAAAAATTGATGAAGATGTTTTCTTGTCAGAAAACGATTATAAAGCAATAAAAAAAGCTGAAAAAGAAGAAGAAAAAGGTCAGACTACATCTCTAGAAGAGCTCAAGCAGGAGCTCAGGTTATGAGAATAGTATTTTCTAAAGATTCAAAAAAAATTATCAAAAAACAAAATAAACTAGATTGCAAAAGATTGATTGACAAATGTTTTTCTTTGCTAAAAAATCCTTTTCCTACCGATTCAAAACGAATTGTACACCCCTCAGATAAATTCTATAGGATTAGAGCAGGTAAACACAGAATTCTTTACAAAGTAGAAAATGAATTAATACTTATAATCAGAATTGACAAAAGGTCAAAAATTTATGATAAATTATAATATCTTCTCTGCTTCTTTTAGAAATGTTAAATCTCTTGTAGCCATGAATTTAGCTGCATAAGTTTCCATGTTTGAGCTTTTGAAAAGTTTAATTGCTTTAGGAATTGTTGTCCAGATTAATTCTGAGCCTGATTCTAATTCTTTTTTTGTAAAATGTGGTTTCCCTATTTTTGTAACTGTACTTGTAAAACAATAAGAAGTTTGAATCATATCCCAATGAGTTTTGTATTCTACTATTTCTCCAACTTCTTCTTCAATTATTATTCTGCATCCTGTTTCTTCCCAGACTTCTCTAATAAGTCCTTCTTTTATTGATTCGCCGTCTTTTATTCCACCGCCTGGAATTTTATAGTAGTTGTCTTTAGAAATATGAATTATTGCAATTTTATCATCTTTTTTTACTATTGCTCTAGCTGCAAATCTTAAATCTCTTTTTTTGAATTCGATTGGCTTAATTTTGAAGTCTTCATCTTTCATTTCTTTTATTCTTTTCATTTTAATAAGTTCTGTTTCTTATTTTTTCCATCTTTTTTTCTAAAGCTTCTTCTACATCAATATTTAATTCCTCTGCAAGTATCAGTGTTGTGAATAGCACATCCGCAATTTCCCCGGCTAAATCAACTTCTTTTTTTAGTTTGTCTTTTCTTTGCAAACTATCTGAAGTTGTTAGAGCTTCTGAGAGTTCGCCTACCTCTTCTATCATTTTTGTGAAAAGCGTATATTTGGTTTTTGGGTCCTCTCTTATATTGTAATGTTCTATTAGTCTTTTATGCTCTTTTTTTGCGAATTCGAATAGTTTTTTTGTTTCCATACTACAACCAGTATTATCAATAATAAAAATATTACTATAAATACTCATTAGTCACGTAAAAGGCGTAAATAACAAGTTTGATAAGTTTTTTAAATAGAGGATGATTTCTACAAACAATTCTGAAATCAATATAGTGACTTTATGATTGAGAAATTAAAAATATAGATGATTTTATGAAAATAGAGGAAAATAGAGGAAAATTGTATGCAACAGTTGCAAGCATCGGATTAGCTACGCTTCTAAGCGTCAAATCAGCCGATAAATTACCTTTCCCAACACCAGGACAAGCAATTATGTCTTCAATAGAATATTCTAAGCCTAGTAACGAATTAGATAGCCTATCTCAAATCTATGCAACTCTTGAAGGGGATAGATTAAATAAAAATAAAGAAACAAAAGTGCTTCAAAATATTGATTCATATAAATCAATATGGTTCTTTGAAAAAGTACTTGATGCAAAATACATAAAAAAATTCTTAGACTCTGAAAATATAAATACAAAGGGAATGAATAGACTTAATTCAAATAAATACTTAGATTCATTAGTTAGCAAAGTAAAAAAAGAAACAACAAAGAAAAAAGTAATTGAAGATTATTTTGGAGAAAAAGAAAGTGAAGCAAAAGAATATGCTTCTAAAGTAGATAATTTGGGAGAGCAAGAAATAAAGTATTTAGCAAATAGCAAAAATGATTTTTCAAATAGAAAAAAAACAGTTGAAACATATTTAAATCAAGATATTAAATTTGATAATATCTATAAATATATAGACTACAGAATTCTAAGAACATTAGGATACAGTCAAAATGCAGCTCTAAAAATTCAACAAAACGGTTTTGAACAATTTACAATTAATCACGAGATAGAGAGAAGAATAAATAATGTTCTTAATAAAGTAAATGTTGTTGATATTGCAAAATCTTTTAACAAAGATCCTAATTTTATTATGGCAGTAATAGGAGCAGAATCATATTTTAATCCAAATGCTCGTTCATACGTTAATGCAAGAGGATACATGCAACTTACGGGTTCGACGGCTAAATTTCTAAGAGTGAATAGATATAAACCTGAAGAAAATGTAGTTGGGGGCACAAAATATTTGAGATATATTGCTAATAAATATGAAGATTTCCCAAAAGACGTAAGAAGAAAACTTGAATTAGTAGGATATAACTGGGGACCTGCAAATATTAATAAACTTTTAACACAGTGGAGACTTCCAAAAGAGACAAAAAACTACATAGTAAAAGTGCACCAATACTATGAAACAATAAATGAAAGCAATTTATTAAACTGAAGCAATAATTGAATCACTCATTGCTAAAGATAATACACTTAATATTATAAATACAACAACAGGTATTAGATGCAATAATAACAATTTCCAATTTTTATCTTGATATTTCTTGAAATAAAATAGATAAGGTAGATTAAATAGCACAAATACTAAAATAAACGCCACAATTGGATTGAACATATCTGTAGTGTTAAACATTTCTATAATTGCCGCACCGCCTTCAACACCTGCATTTGCTTTTAGCGAAGCCAATTGTTCATTAATCCTCATAAGAATATCTCTTACCACAACCCACACAACTGCAATAATCGCAATTAACGAAGAAAAGAATAAAGAGGACAAATAATAGCTTTTAAATTTGTCTTTGAATTTAGAGAACACAAATGCACATGATAAGCCTAACAATAATGCATGAACGCCCATAATAACATACATCATGGATGAAGATATAACTGTAGTAATTTGGATGAAATTATATAAAACCATTCCCCCAACACCAATAATGGGTAAAAAAAGAAATGTTCCCAGGACAAAATCTAATCTTCCACTTTTGTAAAACAAAATAGGAACTACGAGGAGCACTAAAGATATTATTAGAACTGGAAGAGTGTTAGATATTTCATACATCAAAAAATAAGCAATTATTTCAATCAAATATATTATTGCTAACGCAATAAAAGTTATTTTAAACCCTGTACCATAAGCAGATATTTTTTCATTTAATTCACTTAGCATATTTCACACCTTCTTTTTTTCCACATTCATTCTTTTCATATGATATTTATAAAATCTGTGTTCAAAAGTATTGTTGTAAATGCTTACTTTATTGTCTATTACAACAACAGAACAATTCTCTATATAAAACATTTTCATCTTTGTTACAGGAATACCTAGGTGTTCAGAAATCATTGAAGATATTGCATTTCCATGTCCAACAATTAAAATATTTCCTTTTTCTTTTTTTATCTTTTTGAAAAAACTTCTTGTTCTTTTTGCTCTCCTAAGATTTGTTTTATATTTGTTTTCATCTTTTGGATTTTTGCTAAATACAATCATGTTAAATTCTGCTATATCTCTATGATAAGATATTTTTTTCTTTAGAAATTTGTTAATATATTCTGCAGTTTGTATTGCTCTTGTCATATCACTGCAATACACTTTATTGAATTTTATGTTCTTAATTTCTTTAGCAACAGCTTTTGCTTGTTCAATTCCATTTTTAGTTAGGCCCGGACCAGGATATTTAACTTGGTCTTTTTTGTATTCTTTTGCTTGACCGTGTCTAACTAAGTATATTGCCATTTCTCAACACCATTATTTCTTAATATTTTTTGAGTTTATATTTTTTCTGCTCATCAAAACCAAATATTCCCCACATTGCATCGCTACAATAAGACAAATTACAAGCGTCAAATTTGAATAGTTATTTATGAAAATACTCATAAAAATAAGAAACATCACATAAGGTATAAAATGCGTCATCGGATGAGCTTCATATTTTGATAATTTTCTTGATTTTTTTATCATCCTGATAAAATCATACAATTTGAAAATTAATATTACCAAAAACCCTGGCCAAGAGTTATAAATATCTTGAATTGAAAGAATATTTTTGAATATTCCAGGAAAGACTAACAACAATGCTACCCCAATTAAATATACAAAATATGCAAGTATTAATGAAAAAAATCCCTTGATACTTCTTACAGAATAAGATTCATGTTTGCCATTATATATGAAATCAACAGTCATATTTTCTTTTCTTAGAAATATTCTTAAAATAACCAATATAGATTCAAAAGTAAGTTCAAAGAGATAAATTACACCAATGTGATAGATATTCCAACTAAAAATTATTCCCATAATTATCAAGAAAACGCCTGTCAAGACAATTCTTATTATATCTTTTTTAGGAATATTAACCACAATAACTATTTTAGAACTTATATTTATATTTCTTTTGATTTATCCAAAATGTCTAATTGATATCCTGATTCAATTTCTTGGAATCGTTTAACATCTTCAGGACAAATCAATGTTAAAGAGTAGCCATTTACATCTCTTCTTCCAGTTCTTCCAATTCTGTGAATGTAGAATTCTTCTCTTGTAGGAACATCAAAATTTACTACAACATCAACATTGGGCATATGAAGTCCTCTTGCAGCAACATCGGTTGTTACTAGAATTTTTATTTTTTTTTCTTTAAATAAATTTAAAGTGTTTAATCTAGTCTTTTGGTCTAATTCTGAACTTAAGGGTTTTGCTTTAAATTGTTTGTAAGATAATGATTGAGATATACTTGTAACTTTTGATTTTGTATTACAAAAAACTATTGCTGTTTTAAATTTGTATTCAGAAAAAGCTTTTTATATTATTCTTTGTTTTTCTGTTTTTTCACAATAGATTTTTTCTTGAGTTATGTTTTTTGGAATTAAATCACCTACTTCTAAATAGGTGTGATTTGGTATTTCTCGTTCTATAAAATCTTCTACTTTTCTTGTTATTGTAGCAGAAGAAAGTATTATTTGAGCATCGTTGCTAACTCTTTTTTTTATGTATTTACAATCTTCATAAAATCCGTGGTCAAACATTTGATCACTTTCATCGTATACCAAGTATGCTGTGTCTCCAACTTTAATGTTTTTTTCATTTATGTGTTGAATAAGTCTTCCCGGGGTTCCAACAAGAATGTGGATTTTTCTTTTTGTAGTTTTAAAGTCTCCTACTAAATCTCTTCCTCCATAAAGCATTCCTGTTACAAATCCTAAATGTTCAGCAAGTTTTTGCATTTCTTTTCCTACTTGAATACATAATTCTCTTGTAGGAACTACTATTAACATTTGAACTCCTAATTTCTTGTTTAATTTTCCTAAGTACCCTAATGCATACGCTAATGTTTTTCCACTGCCCGTTCTAGATGTAAAAACAACATTTTCTCCTTTTAATGCTAAAGGAACTATTTTTTCTTGAACTTCTGTAGCTTCTTTAAACTTTAAACTGCTTAATACATTCAAAATGTCCTTTTTCAGACCTAATTTGTCAAATGTTTTCATTATACACATCAGAAATAGGAGTTGGTTATAAATTTATTTGTATATGTTGTCATGAGGGTCGTAATCATCAAAATAAACAATTCGCTTTTCATGATAAATTCTAAAAACCAAAACGAACGAACCAATATGCACTCTGTTTTTCTTTTTCTAAACATTTATAACCTTCTTTTTTCACGAAATGAAATTTTTTATTGCTCATGTTTTAATTTCAACTCATTCAAAATATGAATATTTTTTTATCAAAATTATCTGAAATCATTTCAAGATCTCTGTTTATTCTAAATAATTTAAATTCTACTATTGCATCAAATTCGCTTTGTCCTGGTATTGGCATGTTAGTAGTGTTGTCGATTGTTTTTAATATGAACTTTAAATATAGTTATTTTCAAAAAGAGCTTTTCCAATAAGTTTTAACCCCTTTTCATTAAATCCAATTCCTAACCTAGGTGTGGCTCCAGCACCGTAAATGTGCTTAAACAAAGAGCTTAGTTTATCATTTGATAAAATATTGCCATTTCTATCAGTAACAGTAGTTGCATGATAGATTTTTTTATTAGTTAATTCTTTAGCAAAAGTAATTGAGTTCTTAATAATAGATACTGGTTGGTTCCACCTATATGGATTCCACTCCGTAACATATTCATCAAAATTATTTAACTTAGTAATATGTGCTTCAGGATGAACATTATGAATTTTTGGTGCCCCAGAATTAATTGACAAGTTTATATCTAAACTATTCGTTATTTTTTCTAAAGCGTTTTGCACATCAGGTTTTCCGCCACAATTATTACAATAACATCCTCTTTTATCTACCCAGGGCATATCAAAGAAAATTCCATCGTAGTTTTCCATCACATCAAATAATTCTGGTAAGAGAATATCCTTGATGTAATTAGATGAAGGACACATTAATGATAAGGGTTTGTTGTTTTTATCTCTTTGAGCGTATTTTTCGTTTTTATCTTTTCCAAAAGGACCAGTGTAAAGAATGGCTTTTAAGCCATTATCATGCAATATTTTAATCACATCATTTTTTCTTTGTTTTTGGATGTTTGAAAGTCTTCTTCCCGCATGTTCAATTTCTGTTGCACCAATTTCTTTAAGTTGCTTAATGTACAGTTCATATTTTTTTAAGTTAAAATTAGTCTTTAAATTGAATTTGTGGCTAAGGTAATTTCTAAAAGTCATTTTTTATTCCTCATAAATTCATATCTAAATTTAAGGTTCTTATACAAATATAATGCAGATTCTACGTATTCTTCTGTAGATATATCCCAAAAAGTGTGTCTTGAATTATTGTATTCAAGAAAGTGTTTTACTCTTGGTTCCCATTCCAATCTTTCACGTTTTTTGAAACCTGTGTTTTTTTTGTAATCCTGAAAGATTGTTTCGTATTCTTCAATTAGTTTTTTTGTTCTGTTATTGCAATCAACAATTTGTTCTATGACTTCTTTAGCTTTTTTTGGTTTTTTACATTCAGAGATGTCTAATTCTAGTGCTCGCCCGTAGTCTCTTAGAGCTAGTTCTGCATGATAAGCTAAAGACGAACCGTAAGAGGATAAATAAATTTCATAAAATTCGTTTTTTGGTTTTTGTTTTAATTCTTCAAAGCCTATTTCTAATTTATTTGTAGCTTTTTCTATTTCTAGTTCTTTTTCGAAATAATTTTTTATTTTGCTTATTAAAGACATTTACATTCCTCACATAATTGGACCTTGATAGCTTATTTCCCCATCAGGACCAAAACCATGATAAGCAACACAAATCATTGTGCCACTAAGTATTCTGTCATATATGTGATTAATACATTTGTCAATAGTCTTGTAATCAAGATCTCCGTAATCTGTGCCGTTAGTCATAAAAGCAATTTGTTGTAAATCGTAATCGCTAAATCTGTTTTTGACTAGCTTTTTTCCTAGTTTTTTGAATTCTCTGTCTGTTATTATGTCAATATTATTAACTGAATCTCTTTGTAGAACTGTTTTTAGTTCTTTTCCACGTTTTTTTGCTTTAAACATAAAGAACACATAAATCAATTTAGTTAATAAAGAAGCGTTGTAGTTGATAGGACGAAAGAATATTATTCGAAAATAAACCAAAAACCATATATCAAATAAGTATACAAATGATATATGGGAGAATTAGTTCACATAAGACTCGATACAAAATTAAGGACTAAAATAAAAAAAGCAGTAAAAAATAGTTTTCATAGTTCTGAAACGGATTTTATTAGGAACGCGATAAGAAAAGAACTAGAAACACAAGAAAAAATTGAAGGATTAATAAAACTATGGAGCTCAATTAAAGAAAAGAAAAACAACAAACCCATACCTATTTCAGAGGTCTTCAGGGCGGTAGGCCTTGAATGAAGAGAAATCTTTGATATTTCTTGTCACAATTGCGTCTGCTCCAGCTCTTTTTGCTAAAATTATGTGCAAAGCATCTGAAAAATGAGTGTCTAATTCTGCAGCAGCAATATTACAAAAATCCTAAGAATTACAAATAATTCGGAAAAATAACATAATAGAAAATAATTTTTTGAAAAATTAAACTACTGCAAATTTTGCTTTTTCTGAGGTAATTGAAGAATGTCCTAAATCTACAGAAAGTGGAATGGTTAAATCTTTTTCTTTATTTTTTAACGACATCACCAAAGTTATTAACACATAATTTGGCTTGTAAACAACTTGCATCGATGCTTTTTTCAGAGATTTTAGAGAAGTCATAGATATACCTAAAGTTTCTGAAGCATTTAATATTTCTATACCAACAACAAAACCTTTGTAATCAATATCTACAATAAAGTCCCCTATATCTATAGACGCCTTAACTTTTTTATTTTTTGATAAGAGAAGAATATCTTCTTCAGCATCAAAATTCATCTTTGTATCGATTTTTGCCATTTTCTATCTGTATTCCAGCCAGTTAGTATATATAAATTTTTCTTAGATATAACCGCAATTAATACAAGGCTATATTTGTTACTCAACTTGAACCATAATTTATATTTTTTCTCTCCTATTTTTTTAGCTTTTTGTAATTCTGCTTTTAGTAATGTGTTTGGTTTTTTAATGATTTCTTTTACCAAATCATCAGATATTGGTCTCTGAACTATTATATCATAAAAATGCTTTTTAAATTCAAGATTGATTAAGTCAAAATTAGACAAAAATTTTCTAACATCTTCCAAATCACCCATACAAAAGAGTATTATCTGTTAATTTATATATTTCATTCTTAAAAAATCGGAAATATTTATCTTCCATACTGAAGTTAATTAAAAAAAGCTTTGTAACAATAACACTTATAAACCACATATGAATTCTACATCATATGTTTTGCAAGTCACATAATGACTTTTTTGGGGTGCTGGCAAATTCGACTAATCAACTAATTATATCTGCACTTAGAAAAGGGGAGGAATTAAGCGTAACACAACTAGTAGTTGCAACAGGATTAGAGCAATCTACAATCAGCCACGCACTAAAACGTTTAGCAGACTGCCACTTCGTAGCTGTTAAACGAATTGGAAAACACAGATTCTACTCCTTAAACAAAGAAACAATAATACCAATCCTAGACCTAGCAGATAATCACGCAAAAAAAATGTGCCCAA
>Ga0114931_10010927_pt1 | contig 10760 bp, 9 predicted proteins | sample 2SBtaG_FD_89579 | JGI IMG/M metagenome (GOLD analysis project Ga0114931, IMG submission 89579) | Deep subsurface microbial communities from Kolumbo volcano to uncover new lineages of life (NeLLi) - 2SBTROV14_V59a metaG | ecosystem: Environmental > Aquatic > Marine > Volcanic | place: Kolumbo...
ACTTCGCGCGGCGTCTTTCCGCCCCGGCGCTCTCCCAGATCTCCATGCTCTTCGCCTGGGGCGAGGAGAACGCCGAGCTCTTCCGGAAGTATCCGCAGTTTCCCGACGTCCCGATCCACGTGACCGGGAACCCCCGCGGCGACCTGCTGCGCCCCGAGCTGCGCGGCTACTGGGCGGAGGACACGGCGCGCATCCGCGAGCGCTTCGGCGACTTCGTCCTCATCAACACCAACTACGCCATGGTGAATGCGTTCCTGCCGACCTTGAACCTGTTGGTTCCCGGCGACGGTTCGTCCGGAGCGCCCGAGATGGGGGCCGCCGCCGTCGGCCTGCCGGCCGACTTCGCCCTCGGGCTGGCCGCCCACAAGCGGGCGATCTTCGAGCGCTTCCTGGAGCTGCCGCGCGCCCTGGGGCGTGCCTTTCCGGACCTGACGATCGTGGTGCGGCCCCATCCCAGCGAAGATCCGGTGCCGTGGCAGGAGGCGGTCTCCGGCTGCGATCGGGCCCACGTGGTCCAGGAGGGAAACGTGGTCCCGTGGTTGCTGGCGTCCCGGGCGCAGGTGCACAACGGCTGCACCACCGCCGTCGAGGCCTTTGCCCTGGACGTCCCGGCGCTGGCCTACCAGCCCGTGCGCTCGGAGCGCTTCGATCTCGAGCTCCCCAACCGGCTCTCCCGCTCGTGCAGCGACCTGGCGGAGCTGCGGGAGGCCCTCGACGGGGTCCTCTCGGGGTCGTCGCCGGTCTCGCTCGGCCCCGAGAGCGATCGGCTGCTCGACCATCACCTCTGCGCCCGCACCGGGCCGCTTGCCAGCGAGGGCATCGTCGACTGCCTCCAGGACAGCGACGCCGTGGCCACGGGGCTCCCCCGGCCGGCGCTTGCGGATCTGGCCTCGGGCTGGGCCGCCGCGAGCTGGCGTCGGCTGGTGAAGCAGGGGATCAAGGCGCGTGTGGCCGGCCACCGGAACGACCCGAAATTCCAGCGCCATCGCTTCGCCGGGGTGTCCGCCGACGAGCTCCGGCGGCGGATCGGCCGGCTCGGTCGCGCCCTCGGCCGCTTCGAGCGGGTCGAGGTCCGCAGCCTCGCGGAGCACGTGTTCGAGATCGTCGGTTGAGACCCGGTCGGTGTCGGCCGAGGCCCGTGGGCCCCGGACCACGCCCGGTCGCTCGCGGGGGCGCGGCCCCCCGGGCTCACGGCCCCGGACCACCGTTCCCGTGGGCCAGGCTATGGCCCGTCCGGGGCCGTCCCGTGGGCCAGGCTATGGCTCGTCCGGGGCTGTCCCGTGGGCCAGGCTATGGCTCGTCCGGGGCCGTCTTGGCTATGGTTTGCGCCGGGCTCCCGGGCCGCCCGGCCTTCGAGGGATCTCTTTGGGGCATTTCCAGCCCGCCCAGCCGGGGCCCGGTCGTCTCCAGACCGAGCCGGGAGAGGCGTTACGGACTCGATCAAGATCTTCGGTGCCGGATCGATCGGCAATCACTTGGCCCACGCGGCGCGCTCGCTCGGCTGGCGGGTCCTCTTGTGCGACCTCGACGAGGCGGCCCTCGAGCGCAGCCGGACGCAGATCTATCCCGGCCGCTACGGGGCCTGGGACGAGGGGATCGAGCTGCACACGGCCGAGACCGCGGCCGGAATGCCCTGCGACCTGATCGCGATCGGGACGCCGCCCGATTCCCACGTCGACCTGGCGCTCCGGGCCCTCGAGGACAAGCCCCGGGGCCTGCTGATCGAGAAGCCCCTGTGCACGCCCGAGATGGCCGGCCTCGACTCGCTGCGAACCCGGGCCGAGCGCCTCTCGCTGCCGGTCTTCGTGGGCTACGACCACGTGGTCGGCGCGGCGGCGAGCGCGGCGCGCGGGAAGCTCGGGACGCTCGGACCCGTCGAGACTCTGGACGTCGAGTTTCGGGAGCATTGGGGCGGGATCTTCGCGGCGCACCCCTGGCTCTCCGGCCCGGAGGACAGCTACCTGGGCCACTGGCGCCGCGGCGGCGGTGCCAGCGGCGAGCACTCCCACGCCATCCACCTGTGGCAGCACTTCGCCCACGCGCTCGACGCCGGCCGCGTCTGCGAGGTGACGGCGACGCTCGAGTACGTAACCTCCGGAAGCGCCGAGTACGATCGCCTGTGCCTGCTGAACCTGAAGACCGAGGGCGGCCTCGCCGGACGCGTCGTGCAGGACGTCGTCACCTTTCCGCCGCGAAAGTGGGCTCGGGTCCAGGGTCGCGACGGCTTCGTCGAGCTGTCGATCGGCAGCTCCGACGCGGTCGCCTGGGGGGGGCGGGACGAGCCGCCCGAGAGCCAGACGTTCCAGAAGAGCCGTCCCGATGACTTCATCCGGGAGCTCCGGTATATCCAGCGCGTTCTGGGGGGCGAGGAGCCCGGCGGGCTGCTCGATCTCGAGCGCGGCATCGAGGCCATGCGCGTCGTCGCGGCGGCGCACCGATCGGCTCGCGAGGGCGTCCGAGTGCGGATCGATCACGACGCGGCGGCCAGTCCCGAATCGCTCCGGGTCGGCTAGCCGGAACGTTCGAAGAGGGGAGACACCATGTTCGACGGTCCGGGGTTCGACTTCCGCCAGCTCTTCATCCTCGATCTGGCCAACAACCACCAGGGCTCCGTGGAGCACGGCCGGGCCGTGATCCGCTCGGCCGCGGAGGTCGTCGAGAAGCACGACGTGCGGGCCGCCGTGAAGTTCCAGTTTCGCCAGCTCGACAGCTTCATCCATCCCCATCACCGCGAGCAGAGCGACCTCAAGTACATCCAGCGCTTCCAGTCCACTCGGCTCGAGCGCGAGCAGTTCCAGGCCCTGCTGGACGAGGTGCGCGCGAAGCGCCTGCTCGCGGCCTGCACGCCCTTCGACGAGGAGTCCGTCGAGCTCATCACCGACATGGGCTTCGACCTGATCAAGGTCGCGAGCTGCTCGGCCAACGATTGGCCGCTGCTCGAGGTGATTGCAGACGCCGGAAAGCCGGTCGTCTGCTCGACGGGTGGCCTCACGATCCACGAGATCGACCGCGTCGCCAGCTTCTTCCAGCACCGGGCGGTGGACTTCGCACTGATGCACTGCGTCTCGATCTATCCGACGCCCGACGAGCGGCTCAACCTGCGCCAGATCGGGGTCCTGCGCGAGCGCTTCCCGGAGACCCCGATCGGCTGGTCCACCCATGAATCGCCGGGTGACACCGTGCCCGTCGGGATCGCCCTCGCCCTCGGAGCCGAGCTCTTCGAGCGCCACGTCGGGCTCGAGTCACCGGACGTGCAGCTGAATGCCTATTCCTCGGGTCCCGAGGAGCTCAGCGCCTGGCTGACGGCCCACGCACGCGCCCGGGTCCTGCTCGGTCCGGCCGAGCGGCCCGCCTCGCCGCCCGAGGAGAAGCAGGCCCTGGCCGGTCTGCAGCGCGGCGTCTACGCCCGCGGGCCGATCCGCGCGGGAGCTCCGATCGATCGCTCGCAGGTCTACTTCGCCATGCCCTGGGCCGAAGGGCAGCTCGCGAGCGGAACCTGGCGGGAAGGCATCGTCGCACGGGAAGCGGTCGAGCCCGACGCCGCCCTGCGGCACGAAGCCCTGGACGTCCCCGGCGAATCCGATCTGCAGATCCTGAAGGAGGCGGTGCACGAGGCCAAGGCCCTGTTGAACCAGGCGCGCATCGCGATCGGCGACGAGTTCAAGGTCGAGTTCTCGCACCACTACGGCGTCCCCCGCTTCCGCGAGACCGGTGCGATCATCATCGACTGCATCAACCGCGAGTACTGCAAGAAGCTCGTCCTCCAGCTTCCGGGCCAGCGTCACCCCTCGCACTATCACGAGCGGAAGGAGGAGACCTTCCAGATCCTCTACGGAAGCATGCACTGCCGGGTCGGGGACGCCGTTCGGGATCTGGTACCGGGCGAGAGCGTGCTGGTCCTGCCCGGTGTCTGGCACTCGTTCTCGACCGAGACCGGCGTGATCTTCGAAGAGATCTCGACCACCCACTACAACCAGGACTCCTTCTACGAGGACAAGCGGATCAACCACATGGAGCGCTCCGAGCGCAAGACGGTGGTCGACCACTGGGGCCGCTTCCAGATCGCCAACCCTCCGGCAGGCGTCGGCGAGCCGACCCGCTCGGGAAGCACGGGGTCGTGATCCGAGGGGTCGTCTTCGACCTCGACGGGACGCTGATCGATTCCAACGCGATCAAGGTGCGTGCGTTCTTCGAGGTCGTGCGCCGCGAGGATCCGGACGGAGCGGTCGTTCGCGAGGTCCTGGGGCGGCGGCCGCGCGGTGACCGCTTCGCGATCACCCGCTCGATCGCGATCGCCCTGGCCGAGCGCGGGGCGCTCGGCCCCGGCGACGAGCCCGAGGAGCGCGCCATGCACTTTGCCGCCGACTACTCGGCCCGCTGCGAGAAGGAGCTCGCGGTCTGTGCCGAGATCCCCGGCGCGTCCTGGATCCTCGAGGCGCTCGAGCGTCGCGAGATCCCCGCCTTCATCAGCTCCAGCACTCCGGCCACCGCCTTGCGCCGGCTCGTCGAGAGCCGCGGCCTCGCCAAGCGCGTCCGGGCCGTGTACGGCGTCCCCCCCGACAAGCTCACGAACCTGGGACGGATCGCGCGCGGACTCGAGGCTCCGCTCGAGACGCTAGTGGTCGTCGGCGACGGCGAGGACGACCTCGCCTCGGCGAGCGCGAGCGGCTGCCACTTCGTCGGCGTGGCCGCGGGCCAGCGGGATCCGTTCGCGCCGGCCCCGAGCCCCGAGCTGGCCCGGGGCCTGCGCGACCTTCGCGAGCTCGAGCCGATCCTCGCGAAGCTCCAGGGGGCCTGACGTGCCGGGGCCGTCCGCCGAGGGCGTTCCGGAGGCGTCGGCATGATCCGCGGGCGGCGCGTGCTGGCCGTCTGCCCGGCGCGGGGCGGCAGCAAGGGCATCCCGCTGAAGAACCTGGCGCCGTTCAACGGGGTTCCGCTGGTCGCGCGCGTCGGCCAGCTGGCCGCCGGGATCGCGGAGATCGATCGGGCGGTCGTCTCGACCGACCACGCGGAGATCGCCAAGGTGGCCCGCGCCGCGGGCCTCGACTGCCCCTTCCTGCGCCCCGAATCGCTCTCGGGCGATCGGGTGGGCGATGCCGACGTGCTCCTCCATGCGCTGGCCGAAGTCGAACGGATCGACGGAGTCTCCTACGACCTGATCCTCATGTTGCAGCCGACGTCGCCGCTGCGGCGTGCCGCGCAGATGGTCGCGGCCCTGGAAATGCTGGTCGAGGGAGGCTGGGACGCCGTCTGGACCCTCTCGGAGACCGATTCGAAGGAGCACCCCTTGAAGCAGCTCCGGGTGGAGTCCGGTCGGCTCGACTACTACGATCCCGACGGCGCGCGGATCGTGGCGCGCCAGCAGCTCTCTCCGGTCTACCACCGAAACGGCGTCGCCTACGTGATGACGCGCGACTGCCTCGTGGCTGGACGCAGCACGATGGGGAAGCGGACCGGCGGGCTGATCCTGGAAGGAAACCTCGTCAGCATCGACACCCCCTGGGATCTGAAGCTGGCCGAGCTCCTGGATGTCGAAGCCCGGCGAGGCTGAGGCGTGTGGCGGAGCCGCGCCGGCGACGCCGGGGCGGACCGATCGGCTCCCGGCCGAGGGGGACCCCGGGCGGCTCGGAGCGGCCGTGCACCCCGAGCAAGGGGCCCGCGTGAAGGGTCGTCCCGTCCTCTCGGTCGCCCTGTGCACCTACAACGGAGCGAAGTTCCTCGGGGAGCAGCTCGACAGCATCGCGGCCCAGAGCCTGCCGCCCGCCGAGATGGTCGTCTGCGACGACGGATCCAGCGACGGAACGCTCGGGATGATCGAACGCTTCGCCAGCCAGGCGAGCTTCCCGGTCCGCATCCACGCCAACCCCGTGAACCTCGGCTCCACCGAGAATTTCTCCCAGGCGATCGAGGCCTGCCGCGGCGAGGTCATCGTGCTGGCCGACCAGGACGACGTCTGGCTCCCGGCGAAGCTCGAGCGCATCGCTCGCGCCTTCGAGACGCATCCTCGGGCGGGGGTCGCCTTCAGCGACGCGACGGTGGTGGACGGGGACCTGCGTCCCCTCGGCCGTCTGTGGGACGAGGTCGGCTTCACGCGATCCCAGCGGCGGCGAATCGGTCGTGGCATGGCGGCGAACGTCCTCGTGAAGCACAACGTGGTCACGGGCGCCACGATGGCGTTCCGGTCCAGCTATCGGGATCGCGTGCTCCCGATCCCGGCCGTCTGGGTCCACGACGCCTGGATCTCCCTGCTCGTCGCGTGTCTGGGGAACGTCACGACGGTGCCCGAGCCGCTGGTCCTCTACCGTCAGCACGACGCGAACCAGATCGGTGTCGGCGAGAACAAGAAGAAGCGCAAGCGATCGGGCCCCGCCCCGTTTCGAGCGCGCTGCGCGAAACGGATGCTCAAGTTCCAGGCCGCTCGCGATCGCGTCGCCGATGCCGCCGATGCGGGCGTCGCTCGGGATCGGATGCTCGAGCTGCTCGAAGGCAAGATCGCACACGTCCAGGCTCGTCACGAAGCGTCCCTCGGCGGCTGGCAACGGATCCGGATCACGGTTCGAGAGCTCGTCACGCTGCGCTACCATCGCTTCTCTCGGCGGGATCGGGCCTTCTTCTCCGACCTGTTCCGCCGAGCCTGATCCAGCGCAGGAAGGCCCGGTCCGGAGATGGCCGGAACGAGGGCCGCGAACGGCCCGACGCAGGTCGACCGGAGGCGCCATGTTCATCTCCTATGCTCAGCATGCCGAGGACGTGCTGATCAACCGCTACTTCGGCGGCAAGGAGGCAGGCACCTACGTCGACGTCGGGGCCTACGACCCCACGGTCGATTCGGTGACGAGGCACTTCTACGACCTCGGCTGGTCCGGCGTCAACATCGAGCCCCTGGAGCCGCGGATCGCCCGGTTCCGGGAGGAGCGGCCCCGGGACGTCAACCTGGATCTGGCCGTCTCGGATCGATGCGGCTCGACGACGTTCTTCGAGATTCCCGCGGTTCCCGGCCTCTCCACCGTCGTGGAGTCGAATGCGCGATCGGCGGCCGATCGCCACTCGGTCGAGCCCATTGCGCGCGTCGTGCGGACGAGGACCCTGGAATCGATCTGCGAGGAGCTGAAGCTCGATCGCTACGACTTCCTGAAGATCGACGTCGAGGGACACGAAGCCGAGGTCCTGGCCGGCGCGAACCTCCGTGACCATCGGCCCGAGCTGATCGTGATCGAGTCGACCCGTCCGGGCTCCCCGCTACAGAACCATCGGGACTGGGAGCATCGCATCCTCGAGGCAGACTACGTCTTCGCCTTCTTCGACGGGTTGAATCGCTACTACGTCGCACGCGAGTACGAGGCGAAGATTCCCCGTCTGCAGGTTCCCCCGAATCCGTTCGACGACTACACGACCCTGCGGCTGTTGAAGCTCAAGGAGCCCGAGGTGCGGGTGGCGCTCAAGGTGAGGAAGTTCCTGCTGCGTCGGCCGCGCTTGCGATCGCTCGTGCTCCGCCTGGTCGGCCGGCGCGTCAACCGGGCGCCGGGCGCTCCGCAGCACTGAACCCGCGCGTGGCTGGCCGCGGCATCCGCATTGCGATCGATTGCCGGGTCGTCTCCCGGGGGAGCGCGGGCCTCGATCGCTACTGCGAGGAGCTGCTTCACCATCTTCCGGAAGGCCTGCGACCCGGCGACCGTCTGTTTGCGTTGCTGGCGGCCGCGGGTACGGTTCCCGATCTCGATCCGCGAATCGAGGTGATCCTGGCGCCGGATTCCCGGACGGTGGGCCACTGGCTGGCCCGCGAGAACGTCGACCTCTACCATCTTGCCTGGCTCTCGGCGAAGGCGGGCCACTACGACGGCCTGCTGCACTCTCGCCGCAGCGTTCTCACCGTTCCGGATCTCATCCTGTACGACTACGAGCGTCACTTCGGAGTGAATCATCCGAAGCCGGGCCGTTGGCATCGCTTCCGTCGCTCCCTTCGGGCCGCGGCTCGAGCCGCCTCCGGCTTGCTCGTCTACTCCGACCACGTCGCGGGCCAGGTGGTGTCCCGGTTCGGGATCGACCCGGGCCGGGTCCACACGATCCCGCTCGCGGCCTCGCCTCGGATCGCGTCTCCCCCGGAGGGGGCGAGCCTCCGCGTGCGCCAGGATCTCGGGCTGCCGTCGCGCTATCTGCTCGCGGTCGGAAGCGACTACCCGCACAAGAACCTGCCCCTGCTGCTGGAGGGCTATTCGCGCTTTCGGTCGCTCCCCGGTCGCGAGGACGTCGCGCTCGCCCTGGTCGGTGAGAGCGTCTGGCCCGAGACGCGAGCGAGGCTGCGGAAGCGCATCGCCGAGCTCGGCGCCGAACCGCGCGTCTTCCTGGTCGATCCCATTCCCGACCAGGATCTCGCGGCCCTGATGGCCGGCGCGGCGGCATTCGTCTTCGCCTCCCGGGAGGAGGGCTTCGGCCTGCCTCCCCTCGAGGCCTTGGCGGCGGGCGCTCCGCTGGTCTGCGGGCGAGCGGGACCCTTGCCCGAGATCCTGGGCGACGTCCCCGAATGGTTTCCCGTCGACGATCCGGACGCCCTGGCCGCCGCGATCGATCGGCTCGTCTCCGACCCGGCCCGGGCCGAGCTCCAGCGGCGGGCGGCGCAGGATCTGCTCGCCCGCTACGGCTGGCCGGCGACCGCCCGCCGGACCTTCGACGTCTATCGGAGCGTGCTCGACGGGCCGGCCGGGCAGGTGGGTCCTCGCCTGCGACTGAAGGCGTCCAGCCTGTGGCGGACCGCGAGGAAGCCGCTTCGCCGGAGCGCCGGCTAGCGGACGCCGAGGGCCAGGCGTTCGAGCGGGTCGAGCTCCAGGGGGGAGAGCCCCGCCGGTGCCCGAAAGGGCAGGGTCGCCCGACGGGGCGAGTCGAAGCGCAGGAACTGGATCGCGAGCATCAGCCGGTCGCTCCGGTTGCCGCGACTTCCATAGTGGAGACACGACGACGTGTCGACGAAGGCCGCGCTGCCGGCCTCTCCGGTCAGACGGATCCGGTCCGCCAGGGCTCCGGTGCGTTCGATCTCGGCATCGCTCAAGCGACGCTTGTGGCCTCCCAGCCGACGCCGCACGCGGCGGGAGCTGCGGACCGGCAGCAGGGTGAGCGGGCCGCTCTGCTCGGAAACGGCCGTGACGTGGAGGAAGAGCTTCAGCTGCTCGGTATCCTCGCGGTCGTTGTGGAAGAGCTGGCTCGACCGCGTGCTCGCGTTCGGAGGCGACCACCAGAGGTGCGCGCCCGAAAGGACCGGGACCGAGCCCAGATAGCGAGCCACAGCCTCGACGATCGGGCGGGCGACCATGAAGCGCACCAGCTCCGGGTGGTCGCGAAAGTCCGGGCCCGAGAGGATCGAGAGCAGGAAGTCCTTCCGGGGGTTGTGGTGCAGCTCGCTCGCCGAGAGGCGCTTGCGGCGCTCCTCCTGGAGCTCGAGGCAGCGTGCGAGCACGGGACCCGTCCCCGGCAGCTCGCCCGGAGCGAATCGGCGGTAGCCCTCGGAGGGATCGACGTCGAGCGGGCCGGGCCCGAGGGCGCGCGCCCGGCGCACGCGCTCGCGGTACTGCCGGGGTCGCGAGCCGGCCCGGATCGCGCGCGTGATGCGGCAGGCGACCCCGAAGGGGACGTGCAGCTTCTTGTCCAGCAGCAGGTGCAGGCCCGTCGTCGAGGGGGGCAGGGAGAGCGGTCGGGAGGCTGCCGTCAAGGCGTCGGGCCGCGCATGCGAGATTCGTCCCCCTGGCGGGCGACGCGACCGACCCCGGCGCCCACGGCCGGGACGCGCCGCGCGCCCAGGGCTCAGGATACTCCGGCGCATCCCGGGGGCCAGGCTGCTGCCCGCGGGGGCCAGGCCGCCGCCCGGGTCGGGGAGTCGAGCCCCGGGGACGCCCGCTGGCCGTCAGCCCCCAAGCAGGCGTCGGCTCGCGTCGCTGGCCGTGTCGAGGAAGCCACGCAGACGTTCGGCCTGGCGTCCGGTCGGGCCCGCCAACAGCTCCGAGGCCGTGAGGACCGCCGAGGTATGGCCCTCGGTGTGCCAGCGGCCGCCGCCGCGGAGCGTCGGCAGCGCGCCCGGTTTCGGATAGGGCCAGGGCGAGACGTACGCGTAGGGCTCGGCGTAGTCGGCGTCCCCCGGCGACAGGCCGACCCCGATGCTGCGGTCGGGTGCGCCCTCCGGGCCAGGAGCCAGCGTCAGGAGGGCGCCGAGGTCGAAGTGGTGCGGCCAGCAGCGCACCTCGGAGGCGCCCGGGCTGCGGGCCGCCAGCGCGTCGAGGCTGAGCTGCCCGTTCGCGAACCAGCCGGCCAGCTCCACGAAGGCCTCGGCCGGCACGCAGGCGAAGCGTGCGCCCCGGGCGGTGGCGTGGTCCGGGATCTCGTAGGCCGCCCGGCGCCGCCCGGCGCTGGGAGGCTTCGCGCCGGCAGCGGCCGTCGCTTCTGCGAGCCAGGCGTAGCCGTCCTCGAGGGTCCGGCCGTCGAGACCCAGCTCGTCGCGGATCGAGCCGTCCGCGTCCACGACGATCCAGGCCGGCTGGCCGACGCGCAGGCCGATCCGCGCTCCAGCTCCCGGCAGCCGGTGGCCGACCAGCGCGCCCAGGCCCTCCACCCAGCCGAAGTTGGGATGGCCGTCGTCGGGGCGCGGCTCGAGGAACGTCACGCCGGCCGACGCCACGACCTGGGCCGCGTGGTGCAGCTGCAGCCGTGCGTCCACGAGCTCCGTGGGAGCTACGGCCCCGAGGGTTCGCCAGGGCATGGGCCTCCTCCCTGCGTCT
>Ga0114931_10010928_pt1 | contig 10760 bp, 6 predicted proteins | sample 2SBtaG_FD_89579 | JGI IMG/M metagenome (GOLD analysis project Ga0114931, IMG submission 89579) | Deep subsurface microbial communities from Kolumbo volcano to uncover new lineages of life (NeLLi) - 2SBTROV14_V59a metaG | ecosystem: Environmental > Aquatic > Marine > Volcanic | place: Kolumbo...
AAGGTCAAACTGGTTCTCAAGGACCCACTGGTGAGCAAGGACAAACTGGTTCTCAAGGACCCACTGGTTATCAAGGACCCACTGGTTCTCAAGGACCCACTGGTTCTCAAGGACCTACTGGATCACAAGGACAAACTGGCGCTCAAGGACCTACTGGATCACAAGGTCCTACTGGATTACAAGGGCCGACTGGATCACAAGGACAAACTGGTGCTCAAGGGCCTACTGGATCGCAGGGACAAACTGGCGCTCAAGGACCTACTGGATTACAAGGACCTATGGGATTACAAGGACCTATGGGATTACAAGGGCCGACTGGATCTGGTAATACTAGTTGTATTACACGTTTCGGGAATGGTGATGTTGGTTCTAATGGTGATTTCGCTTGTATTGTGCGTAATGCGCCTGCTACTTGGTTAAATGTCCAGTTACGTACTGATCATAATCGACATCGTGGTATGTTAATAAGAGATGATGGTCAAACTATCCCATCAACATCTGATGTTGGAGCAGTAAACGGCTTCTTCTATAGTCAGAATGCCTCTTCATTAAGAGTTGGTAAAGCAACTACGAATGAATGGAACGCAGCTAATATGGGCATAAATTCATTTGGAGTTGGCAGTAACTGTAGAGCAAAGGGTAATAACAGTATTTCTGGAGGTATTGGTTGTGATGCGTTAGGAAATAAGTCACAAGCATTTGGAGAAAACACAAAAGCCTTAGCAGATAGATCACACGCGGAAGGTTTTAATACAACTGCATCAGGCGATATTTCTCATGCAGAAGGATTAAATACATTGGCATCAGGTGTTAGATCACATGCAGAAGGCACAAACACTAAGGCATCTTTGAGTAATGCTCACGCAGAAGGTTATAATACTACTGCAAGTGGTAGATCGGCACATGCAGAAGGAGAAAATACAACTGCAAGTGGTAGATCGGCACATGCAGAAGGAGAAAATGCAACTGCATCGGGTGCTTATTCACATGCAGAAGGTCTTAGCAATATAGCATCGGGATCAGATTCTCATGTTGAAGGTTCACAAAATACGGCGAGTGGAATTAATAGTCACGTAGGCGGAAGTAATTGTACGTCGGTGGCAACTAACAGTTTTGTCCATGGTTTAAATTTATCTAATCTAGATAGAAATAATACTGATTTGGCATTATTTGGTCGCTACGGTATAGCTAGAAATAATCTTAATAACACTATTTTAAATTCTTCAGGAAGTATACAATTGGCAGGGGGCGTCTCAACAATTAGTCAGGCTTATCAGACAGATGGTATAGGTCTTATTTTACACACTACTACATATGGTTCTAACCCAACAGCGCGTGGTGTCGCTAATCGATGGGAAACAAGTGGTGCAGATTATGCCGAATACTTCGAATGGTATGATGGTAATCCAAGTAATGAAGATAGAATTGGTAAGTTTGTGTCATTGACAGTTGATCCATCGAATCCAATGAATAACGATATGATACAATTGGCACCTGATAGTATATCACATAATGTTATTGGTGTTATCTCAGGTAATCCAGGTATTGTTGGAAACTCATCACAATTACACTGGCACGGTGCGAACATGAAAGATGAATACGGGCGTATTATTACTGAGCCTGACTGGTGGACACCTTCTATGGATTGTCTCAATGAATTATATTCACACGTAACTGAAGATCTTAAAACTGCCCTGTTTATGGAAAATAATGAAGGCGTCAAAGACCGTTTGATCCAAGTTATTGTAACTAATGGTTTATATTCGGAAGCACATCCTGACGCAATTGACATGTATCCTCTTAAGAATGATATTATCGCAAAAATACAATCAATAGAATCATCAGTTAGGTGTGTCTCAAATCCGAATAATGATGGAACTAAAACTTATATAGCCCGTGAAAATAGGAAGGAATGGGATATGGTTGGTCTTATCGGTCGTCTCCGTGTAAGAGATAATGGTCAATGTGTGCCTGGTCAGCACTGCACTTGTCAGAATGGTATCGCTGTCCCAGCTAGTCATGATGACCCAAATAGAACAGACTGGTTCATCCTAAAACGTATTAGTCCTGAGGTAATTGAAATCCTTATCAAATAAATACAGTTTTTCCAACAATAAATTATTATATATATAATAATTTATTTTCAATAACCACTGTATAAATACCACAGGGATTGATGTAAATACTACAGTATATCATAATACTATAGTATATCATAATATTATACAAATAGTTTCTCATAGTATTAAAGTATAATAGTTTCACAACTTAATGATCATGAACTGACAGCGAATTTATATTTAGTCGTGTTTAATTGTATTAACCTGTTTAATATGTCGGTTATTCTGTAATATAGCCCCTTTATTTGTTGATAATCTTAGTGACTAAGTCGGTTTGACTTGACAATAAGCACAGGAATTTTCTGATGGCTCAGGTGGGGTCTGAATATGTATTATTTTGTTATGTTTGTACCGCATTATTTAATAGCAAAATTGTAAATTAAGGTAGTTAACTTAAGTATCTGCATGAAATATTTTTACCTATTATCATTGTGATAATAAGACGAGCAACTCATCAATATCGTTTTAAAATGACGCCATAATTTAGTCACATTAATATGACAGAATTGTTTTTAGTAATTAGCTTTTATTCATCATAACACCTATATAACTGTTAGCCGACATAGATAATTCTGACTCGCCTACTACATCCTACTATCTTATCTAACTTTTGATACATATCAAAAATGATAACATTAATTATGTGGGCATAAGGATGAAAAATGTCTCTATTTCTTGTACAATTGCGTCAAGCTCTTGGTGTATCACCCCATACTCAACCTACAGACGACATACTTAATTTCATTTACCAGGACCAGCGTTTGAAGTTAGCATATGAACGACTAGTTAATGGCAAAAGTAAGGACAGACTCTATAAGATGCTTCTCAATCTCACTCCTAGTAAAGAACTCCTTAAATGCTTGATCAATAAATATTACCCATTGACAAAATTAAGAGTGAAAGATATTAAGAAGATACTTCTTGATACCAGCTTTTGGGTATCAGACGATTCTCTCAATCTTATCGAAGACCATACTGAACAACTACCAATAGTTGACTATCAATGTTTTATAGTGTGTGGTTGTCCCACTAGTACTGACATTGATGTTGCCATTGTTGTTGATACAAGGGATCATCTTCATGACACCTATCTTATTAATAATGATAGATTGCACAGCGAATTAAGTGAATTGGGTTATGATCTTTCAAGAGATGTTGATATCACAAGAGTATTCGTTCAAAATGTACCTTATTTTGATAGATCAGTTAATCGTCAAATAGTGGAGAGCTCACGTGGATCGTCGGGTGAGGTGAACAATATCATTTACTATACTTACCAATTTCACCTACAGAAATATTCATTACCTATAGATTCTGCTATCGAACTTGACATCAGTGAGAAGATACGTGGTGTCGCAAAATATGTCCTCGATAATATGAAGAATATTTTCACTATCGAGTTTTACAAGCAGGAACGCCATCGCCGCCGAAAAGCCTATGAAGGAACATGGAGACGAGTCGATTATAGTAATGAATTACTTTTAAAGATTAGTCCAGATAAAATCAGCAGTGATCTACTCAAATCATTTACGATGAAGATGATCCAGGTCATTATTCTGGAAAAAGGGGAGTATTGCTACAATAAGATAGATCTTTCAAAGAAGGTTGCTAATCAGAGACAAAATGGTTCTCTCTACTTTCTTACTCGCGGTATCCATGGAAATTACGACGAGGACTGTTTCAGTTACCTGGTTAATGAATATATTGATGTATGTAAACGTCAAAGACCACAAAAGATCGAATGGTTATCTTCAGATCTTAATCTTGTGAAGAACCCCACTACACTCTCAAATGAATTATTCGCAGAGTTTATTCATTCACCCCTTGAACCATCAGATTTTTTCATTAAGGAATTCGAGAAAATATGCCCACATCGTTCATTGAACCAAATCTTCAGACTACCTTCACGTAATATCGATAAATTACCTCTCGACATTCAAGAACGATGCTATTCATGTGATCAACGCTCTGATGAATGGGTTGAATTATTATCGAAGTACCAATGTGGACAGAACCGTGGAGTAATCCCTTATGATGGTGATGATTGGGTAAAATTCTACTATCATCTTATCCGTGGATGTATTGCCGAATTACTAGTCCTCTACAATACAGATTTCAGTTCCATGTTTGGTGATTATATCATGATCAATGTTGGCTTACTAACCGAGAGAAAAAGAAATGAAAATTCTCATAATAAACAACGAGGTGTAGCTCCTGACCTTATTATCAAGGTTGGCGATACTTTTCTACCAGTTGAGATTAAGTGCTTAGTTGGCCAACCTTTGACCGACAATACTACTTACCGTGATGAATTATCTTTAGCCAAGAAACAATTAAGGTTGGCATGGCAGTTGCTCTATCCAAGTCTTGATAAAAGTATTAGTGATAATCTTCATTCTAAGGATGGTATCATTATTTTTTGTTATATAAATGATACTAATCTTTCTTGGTCTGTACATAGTTGTATTCTTAGTCTCTAATAATAGATATAAGAGATTTAGGATAATTCATCACTAAAGTATGAAGCTTCTGGATAACGAGGCAAAGAATCTGTCGCTGTTGTGGTCGCCGTAATATCCCTTTTGTGTGAAATATGTACAGGGTTTATACAAATCATGTCAATAATAAGTGCAATTTCACTACATCCTCTCTCTTCTAATGTCAACTCTATATAGATGTATAATATACGTAATTAGTCAACAGTCATAATAACATCTCTAATATTTTTTTGTAAAAATAAGGATGTCGAAACCCCATCAATACGCCCACCCAAAATATGTTGAGATATTATAGAGATACAGACATTATCCTATTATAGTTGTATAATATATGAAATTAGTCGACAATTAAAATAGAATCTTTCTCACATAAAATAAACACTTACATAGTAGCATAAATTATATCTAAATTATGTCATCAGGTTGTTTTTTTATAAATAGTAGTATATAAACACTAGTATATAGCTGATTAAGTCGTATATTGTATATACACATGACACAGGGAGCCCGTCAATCTGAGTTCTCAAAATAATTTGGAGTTATATATACTATATACTATATAGTATATAGATCACTGTAACACTGTTAATACACTTTAATATACTATATTAATAACTCATCCTAAGATAATGAGTCAAAAAAAATGAGACATTGGTACTACATATCGACGGCAATTACTGGCTTGATATCAAATATTGAGAGACTAATAAACATTATACTAGGACTAACTACATAACTATATGGTATTGGTACTTTTGTAATCCATATTTAAATCAATAAAAATTTATTTTGAATAAAAGGTAAATTTAGTTCATAATTTAATTGAAACGAATTTCTTGCCAGTAAACTGGCAAGAAGGGATTATGGTCAATGGTGGTGAATATCCTTCGGTCAAGGCCGTAATTTAATTCGACTCCGATGAGAAAGCCCAAGAAATCATAGATGAATACTGTTTTAACTATATGGAAACAATTAATAAATGGTTAAACACTGTGCATCCCGGCTACTATATCGATGATTGTGTTGAATTGGTGTGCAAGATTGAAGGACTCCCAGATGAGATTGATCTTGTATTGCATTAATTATTAAGATTTACCTTCCAATTGTAAGGTAAATAAAACCAATACAGCAGTTGATTTAAATAGATTAGTCAACATCCCAGCTGGACCCACAACGCCTTAATGGTAGGAACTTGAAAAATATTTTTGTTAGGATAAAGTTCAGATAGTACTTGACAAGTAGTGGCTGCAAAGCGATCTCTAGAAATAATGCAGTAATCAACATCATCCTCACAGGTCGATAGATCTAATGTGATCTCGGTTATTAGTCTAATATCGGCAGCATCCGGTTGACCACATTTGGTTATTAAAACCTTGATATTTTTAAATTCTCGTTCGGATTGTGTACTATTCCAGGAGACGAATGATTTAGTTTTAATTAGACCAGTAGACCGTCGATCCAATAAATCAGCTCCACGATTTTGGTTCTCCAAATCCAAATATACTCTAGTTGGTCTGATCTCAGTTTGGTTCACTACACTGGTTATATCTAAATCTTCTTTAATTTCAGACACGTCAACTCGATCCTCATTCTGAGCGGTGCCAAATTGGATGACCACCCATACTTTCTGAGCTGCTAATTTCTCAGCCTCCTTTTTACTACTACTAGTAGCATCTTTGACAATTTCATTGTATGTAATTTTGCAGCTAAATTCAGATTTATGGCCCAAACTAGGTAGTCTAACAGTGTTATACTGAGGTAGTTTATTCTTGAGTTGTTGTGCATGTAAATTTAGAAGCGACTTGTAGTCGGTCATTTTATCCAAGATTAATTTAAAGATCCTTTCTATAGACTTTATACTTTCAATTTATAACCTAGTTTGATTGTAATAATTTATAACCTAGTTTGATTGTAATAATTTATTACCTAGTTTGATTGTAATAATTTATAACCTAGTTTGATTGTAATAATTTATAACCTAGTTTGATTGTAATAATTTATAACCTAGATTGATTGTAATAATTTGTTATTTTGGACAGTATACAACCTTGGGAATAATGAGACTGAGATTGAGAGTAAGACTCCTATCGGTAGCGGTACAAGTGTCAAAACAAGATCGACTAGGTAACTAACTGGGTCCGACTTGTTGCCTTCCTAGTCAGTTTTAATTCTAGAGGATTGAGTAATTTTCTTCGGGCTATCGGCCTAATAAATCTAATTGACCGTGGTCTGTCTGAGAATATAGAAGATGCGAAGTTTATCCATATATTTAATTGTTTCATTTATTTTATCGGTAAACATATTAGCATTAGTATTGTATTTAGCCGTGAATGTTTCGTAGAATTGTCCAACATCGCAATCATCCCATTGATAAATTTATTATATTGGCTCTGTGATTCAACCAATAGAGAGATCTTAATCTTGTTTTCTCATTGGTTATAAAGATTTTACCAGACTCCTTATGATTAATACTTTTCTCATGACTAATACCAATTTCTTCCTCATGACTAATACTAATTCCTTCATCATGACTAATATAAATCACCGGAGGTGATCCTGAAGACCTGTGGTCTTTATCAATTCCTTCTTAATGACTAATATCAATTCCTTCCTAATAATCTAGATTAATTATCTCATGTTTAGTTTGAAACCCATTTACCGTTGGATATCTGATAGAAGCAACCAACCGAAAATAAAACTCTGGAAGTTCTTCGGCGGTGGTATTTTCCATATTGTACTCAAACGAAATTCTAAACTGGTTGGGAGTCGTTGTGCAATATTGCTTTGATAAAATTAGATCAAAATGATATTCATATTCACAACAAATTTATTGTGCACGATTGAAATTCGACTGAAAATCACAACATGTAATGACTGATATTTAAATATTGGGTTGAACCATGACTAATGTTCAAATATTGAAACCCATACAGATGGCATAGTTGAAATATAATATGATACAGCAGAATTTTATCGGGTGTGTTCAATACTAGGGACAGCATCTAGTCATTAAAATGACCATAATGGATTAAGCGGATTTTAACCAAGTTGATAATATATATAACTTTTTTTTATATAAAACAATATAGATGGATATTGAAAATGAACTCCTGACTTGTGTCGAGCAAGAACTTAATTCTGATGGTCTGACTGATGGTTATACTATTTGCAATGAACTATCACGCGGAGAAAATGGTGTGGTTTATAGTTTACATACGACTACTGTATCAAATAATGAAACTAAGTTCGTATTGAAGGTTATCCCCTTTGATTTACATATCAGTGAGGAAAATAATCGCATACAGATTGAGAGGGAATATAAGTTTGGTTACCAGGTCGGTGAGATAGGTCTCGGTGCCAAGTATATAAGTTATGGTTTCTGTCGCTGTGAATTTATTAAGAAACCAACAGTAAATGAGTATATTAACCGTGATATTGATTCTTCTGATCCTAACTACGAGGATTATACCGACTATGCTGATGAAATTAATGGAGATCTAATTGGTCATATTGGATGGATAATAATGTCCTATCTGCCAGGAGTGACACTTGACAAGGTACAATTACATCAACCATGGATGCTGATTAAAAGCCTTGATGCATTATATGTACTTGCAACAAGATACAACATTGCTCAGCTGGATTATGGACCACATAATATAATTATCGATTACAAACCATGTAATTTAGATCTATCGTCTTCAGGGATGGAATCCATAAGACACACTAGTAGAATGGGATGTAGTCCAGGTGAATTTTCTATTAAAAATGTTTATATCATTGACTTTGGACTATCCTCGACCTTCATTGAGAAAAAGGAGAATATAATAAGCGACATATATAGTGATATCTCGTCAATCTACACTGATACGCAGTTGCAAATACTGGCCTTGCGTGAATACATGTTCAATATTATAAAGGAATTAACATTTATCAAATTTAATAATATTAATACACTAATCGAATGGACTGATATTGCTAATAAATGGTATTCTTATATTTTTCGAGTTCCTGAAGGTCACCATGTTATTAACTGGGATACGCGGAGCCATATAGCTAATGATAAACTATACCAGAGATGGCGTGAACGGCAGGGTGAAAAAATAAATGTCAGTAATCAGACATGGTAAGTATCATCAGATCTTGGAAGATAATAATAATAATATTTAATAGCTGAGTTATAAGGATTAGGATAGATATTAAATATTATTATTATTATCTTCCAAGATCTGATGATACTAGTAGGACATCACGTTTTGTACGATTGATATTTACCAATTTATGTGTAATTTTTACACATACTGATATTAGGGAGATGGATGTTGCTGTTTAAGAAACAATAAATGCACCATTGCCCTTGTAACAAGAGAATAAGTACAAAAAATATTGTCACTTTGACAATATTTTTATTTAAAGTTGAATTAAAACCATTTGCTCGCATTAGACATGCCGATCATGGACAAGGCCTTGCTTATCTTGGTACACATATCGATTTTGAAGTCACCATATCAACAAGCCTATTCCCTATAAGAACAATCTCTATCGCTTTCTTGTTATGGTATATCCAGCGGTCAACCAAACAATCGCCTTGTCTCATCCAACATCATGGTTTACCAGCGAGGAAGTTGTAAAGGTCATGTCCACCGGTGTGATGAATGTCAAGTACCTTGTTCTCGATGCTAATAAAAATCACTATTTCCTGTAGTTAACTATATTGTAGATATTACAAAGCAACTTAGTCAAAAATTAAATTAACCTAAAGAAACTATGTCTAATAATACCTGGTCATACTTTGATAAGATAATTTGCATTAATCTCTATAATCGAGATGATAGATACCACGATGTCAAACAATTATTTGTCGATCACAATATACCAGCTCAGTTTTACCGTACTCACAAGCATCCAAATGGTGGCAAGCAAGGTTGCTTTGAATCACATATCAATTGTATTAAGAAAGCGTACGATGAAGGTTGTAAAAATATCTTGATTTTTGAAGATGACATAGAAGCCACAAAGTACTGTACTGAAGAATTACTGGAAGAAGCAATTAATTTTATGGAGGATGACATGAGGAAAGAAAGATGGGATGTGTTCTACTTGGGACCAATGCACGATTCCAGACTATTTAGTACTTATAAGGTATATAGTCATCCGTCAGTTTACAAAATTAGAAGTCAATGTACTCATGCATATGTCCTAAATCGGAGCAGCATGAGGGAACTGAAAGACCTGAAGTTTGAAGGCATATCAATAGATTACTACTATCGAGATTACCTGAAATCTTACTCAATCTACCCTAGCATGTTTGTGCAAGGTGCCTCTGAGAGTGACATCGGTGGTCAATGGTTCGGCGGTGTCGAAAATATAGGTGGAATTAAGCAGAAGTTCAGTCGATGTAATGAGTTTTACGCTTATCATGTTGGTATACCTTGGGCTCATTGGATTATCGTGTTATTCATTATTTGGTTCATATGTTTTGTATTATGGCCACGAGCCTGGTGGCTACATATGTTTTTCTTCATTCTGTTAGTCATCCTCATTCTAATCGTTTACAAGTGAGTATATATTTTCTATCCAAACCAGAGACGGCTGTGATTAATAATTAAGTTGATTACTGAATGACTACTTCTGGTAAAATCGATTTCTAATAATACCAATGGGTCTATATTAATGAACTCGGTCGGTATTTTAGTTTTTATTAAGATATAGGTCTTGAAGTCTGATCGACAGCCCTATTTAGTATTCCTAAGGTTTAGTATGGCAGCATATAAAAGATAAGATAAAAAACGTCAAATTACTAGTAGACTAATATCAGAAGATATACAGGGTAAAATTAGAAATCTAAGATACAATCTTTATAGTGTGGCTAATATCTGTAGGTATACTGGGGAAATTATTGAGAGGAATAACTAAGTTAGTAATCGATAATGACAGGCTGATATTAGTCGGTAATATTTGTAGATAAATTTAGATAATACAATATAAAGACCACAGGTCTTCAGAATAACCTCCGGTGATTTATAAAATCTATGTATAAATTTATAAAATCTATGTATAAATTTATAAAATCTATGTATAAATTTATAAAATCTATGTATAAATTTATAAAATCTATGTATAAATTTATAAAATCTATGTA
>Ga0114931_10010929_pt1 | contig 10758 bp, 9 predicted proteins | sample 2SBtaG_FD_89579 | JGI IMG/M metagenome (GOLD analysis project Ga0114931, IMG submission 89579) | Deep subsurface microbial communities from Kolumbo volcano to uncover new lineages of life (NeLLi) - 2SBTROV14_V59a metaG | ecosystem: Environmental > Aquatic > Marine > Volcanic | place: Kolumbo...
AACGGCGTCGCCAAAACCCGGAATGATGTCCATCCAGGAGAGCGCAAAGCCCCAAAGGAAGAGATAAAACGTTTGCCAAAACAGATACTCGATCTGATCTTGAAACAAATAAAGTTTCCAATCTTTAAACGATTTCTCTTGCTGCATATTGTAAAAGTTGCCAAAGATCGCGCCGAAAAAGAACACAAGCCACCAGAGCACTTTTGCGTTCGCCTCCGCACCATTGTGTATGACAGGATAGACCAAAGTGTACGTAGCAGCAAGATACAGAAGGATTGTTGTGGAAAACAGTCGATGTCGGTAGACGCTAAGTGAACGCACGCGGAAGAAAAAGTGTTTGATGACAATCATCGGTAGCAGCGTGGTGTTGCCGATCAACGCAGCAACGATCGCCGGTGTGCGCTCCGATGGGCTTGCTGGAATGACCAACGCGCCGTTGAGAGCGTCCGACAGGCCAGTCAAAATGATCTGGCCATGCTGACGCAGACTGAAGCGAAAAACGAACCCAAGCGGACTTTGTCGCTTTGCGAGCCGAATGACAACGCTCGTGACAAAGAACATGATAGGGTACCAGGTGATCATAACGAGATACATCACAAATGCGTCGGTGCACGCTTCTGTGGGCAAGGCCGAGTGCCACAACGGTGCGGAGAGGTTCTGCATCGATTGGCCAGCAATGGACAGAATCACTGCTGCGGCAAGAATGCCGTTGGCTTTGAAACTGTTTGATAGGCTCATTGTTTTAGTCGTCAAAGTGCAGAGTTGAAAGTTGCAGTGAGGGGGAGTGGCGGATTTTTGGACCGCACGACAAAAAATTTTTTTCAAATAAAAGATCCTGTATGAATTTAATCAATACTTTGCACAGAGCGCTCCGAGGCCAATTAGCGATGCACCGGACATCGGCGATCGTCAATCGTCATCGAACAGCAATTGCCGCGAAGCAATTGCAGCAAATCGTCCTGCACCACATCGATCGGACAGTTGTTGCACGTCGGCTTCGTTTCGCCTGGCTTCACATAGCAAAGTGTCGCCTCCAGCGTACAATCGCCGCGCACGGTCAATTGATGATCACGATGCGCTTTAGCGCCCTTGCGCACTAGCGCTGTCGCCATCAGATTGGTTGGCAATCCTTTAACGGCAAACTTGTCGTCCGCAACGAGCATCCAGCGCACAAAACGCTGCGGCTTGTCGAATGGCGCGCGACGCAAGTCGATCGGCGCGTCACGGAAATCAGTCAGCAAGATGCGAGTGGTGCATTCTGCATCATCGGCTGCGCCTGCACTGCTAACGGACTCAAGACTGGAGTTGGCTTTGATGAGCAGAACGGCAGTTGTCATGATTGCGATGATTTGCAAAATCCCATTGAGGGTAATTGTTTTAACAACGCTTTTGGCTGGCTTTTGTCGTGCGCCGATTCAAATGTCGCGCACACACAGCGGTAGTGGCTAACAAAATCCACGGTCCCGGTTTTCGCAGCAACTTTTGGAGAGCATGCATTTTGACGTGTCAAGTGTGTTTGACGCTTCAGCGTTTACTAGTATAGCAATTGAATCTTTATTTGCACTGGTCCAGCGCAACGGTCTCAATTGTTGCCGTCTCCATGAAAGTGCTCAAAATATCCTGCCACTCTTCTTCGCTACTTGCGTGCAACGCGTCGAATGCAAAATAGGTTCGCATGTCATTTTGCTGGAAAAACGGCTTCAGAAACTTGTCCGTGAAGCACGCACGAGCCGCTGTGAGCGTTGTAAAGGCACCAAGTACCGCTTTTTCGACCTCATTTTCCATTTGAAAGGCGGCGTCGTAAACAACAATGTAAACTTTCATCGTCGCCACAGTTTGCTTCGTTGGGTACAAGCAAAGTAATCCAGCAAAACAAACAATTGCTGTCGAAGGGCTTGGGGCATTTATGAATTCGTGTCGCCGATGCATGCTCTGAGCAGCGTAAAAGCCTCTTGAACCTCAGGACAACGCCGTGCGATGTTTGGACAAATGACGCGTTGATCACGACAATGTGCGACAGCGACAGCGGTACGCACAGACGGGGCAAAATGCATAAATCGATCCACGTGATCGACAATCATTCTACGTAAAAAAGCAGTACAATGTCTCAGTTGCGTATCGTCGTGCAAAAAGTGCTGCAATCGCTGCTCTGTGTCAAAAACCGCCAGCGGATCTGTGAACAAGGCGGTGTATACATCACAAAAACGCAAAACATTGTAGTCGGTGGCGCGTAAATAGGCAAATTCCAACTCGACAAAAAGCGCACTGTCACAATCGATGTACTCGGCCATTTCTTGCATTTGAAATGCCAAGTAGTTGTGAGTATCGCTGTGATGCTGCTTGATAATCAACGAGAGCGCAGCCAAAGACAGCGTCAAAAAACAGTCGCGACGCGTGCCCTGCAAGTTTGGCGCGCCATTGTGCGTCGCGAGCGCCAAGTCCATCGCCTGAGCAACGTAGAGATTAAGTTGCCAATCGTGCATCAAAGCGAGCGTCTCCTGTAGCCGCTCCACTTGCATGCGCAAAGCAGTAGCCTCGTCTGGGTGCGCCTTTCTGTCCACTTGCTGCAAATCGTCAGACGCCTCGGCGAGGATTTGGCGAAATTCGCGTCGCCGGCGCTTCAGAAAGTCGATCAGGCTGAAGCCCGCATGGCGCGCGGTGTCCCCATCGACGCTGTCGTACGGTGTTGCAAAGCGTAGCGGATCGATCCATGCATCCACCGACAGCCAAAGAACGAGAGGTTTCCGCTGCATTTGTACTCGCGGCATTCGCTGCTGGCTTGCCAATTCTTCTTCAAACGATGTTTGCTTCGTGGCATAGGCGAGCGGCGACGCGCCTTCATCAAGACGATCGCCGATCGCGTTGAATGCCAGCGAGGGCTCTTTGCTCACGTCAGTGGACAGACTGCAGCGGCGCTGTGGCGTGACAAATTGGGACGTCAGTCGACTCGATGCGTGGCCGATCGAAGCGTCAAAACGCTTGGGCCGTTTGCGCGCTTGACAAAGAGGCAAAGGCGGTGGCGAAAACAACAGGCGCCGCGATGGCCGCTGAGGGCCGTCCAAGGGTAGCCCACACGGCGATTCGGCCAGCGTTTCGTCGCAACGCAAACGCGAGCGTTTGCGAGTGCCAGTGTTCGCCAACAGAGCATTCGATGTCGTCACGCTGAACATAGTCGAAAGAGCCGCACGGTAAGGGAGATCAACAGTCAGTTTTCTTTTTATCGGTTTTTTATTTGTTCCCGTATTCAAAGCCAATTTTTGGCGCAGAGTGGAAACTCAACGTTTCTCGTCGCTTAAAAAAGCATGGCTGCTGCAGGACTGTTGGAACGACTGCCTCGGGGCGAAGCGGATGGACTGGCGTTGAGCATACGACCAAAACGAGCGTTTCGCTCCATATGTGACGCCGGTGGCGGCGTTTCGCCGCGCAGACGACCGCGCAAGCGGTTGGCGACGCTCGACTCCCGCCCGTCGGTGCGCTCGTGCACGCGAGACAAGTGAGTCGTGGGTGGCGCAATGAGCATCTCGTTGCCGATCGCATGGTGGAGCGAATCGTACATGTAGCGATTTGCCATCGACTCTAGCGAGCCGCTTTCGCGGTTGTCGAGTCGCTTGTGCGCCGAATCGACTTGCGGATGCGCCGAAGCCGTCGCGCGACTCAGCCCTGTCAATGCGTCACTGTCTGGATTGTCACGGCGCCGATAGGCCACAGTGGCTTCGCGGCGCTCGCTGGGCGGACGATGGTCGCTTGTCGCGACACGCTGGTCCGCGGCACTTGGCTCAAAGTTCTCGTGCAATGTACCGTAGCCGCCAATCGCTGTGTTGAGCGGGAGTGCATCGGCGCGCGGCATTCGCGCCACATTCGCTTGACGACCACCGAACGCGTCGGCAATACCGTATGCCGCATCGTCATCGGCAAACGACATTGCGCCGCGATGTGGCTCATGCAACAGGCCACTGTCGCGTGTTGCCCGCGCGCGATCGCTGACGCGCACCTCGCCACGATCGCCAACGCTGAGCGCATCGGCGACACTTGCCAAATGTCCGTCAAGCCCGCGACCCGCCTCTTGTCGTTCGTCGCGCAACACCGGCGCCGATGCCGGTCGCATCGGTCGTTCGTCCAGTGTTTGCTGACCAACACTTGTTGCAGCCGCCGACTCGAACTCGACGCCAATGCCGCGCATTGTATCGCGTCGATTGGCCGGCTGTGCGTCTGTACGCGGTTGCCGTGCGAAGCCGACACTGGTCGACACATGGTCGGCCAGCGGCTCATCGGTTTGCAGTGCCGCGCCTCGAGCGCGCTGCTCTGCGCCGACGGCTTGAAAGGCGCTACGGCGCCCCTCCAACGCTTTCAATCGCTGCGCCGTGTCGCCAATGGACGCCAGCGATGCGCGCACCGTATTTGGCATATCCAAATCATTGGCATCGCCCGAAGGTGCGACCAGATGCGCTCCAGACGGCGCTTGCATCGAGAGAGTTGCGCTGCGCGGTTCGCGCACCTGCTGGCCAAACTGGCCCGCCGTGGCGCGGTCAGCAATCTCGGCTACCTCGGCGTCGAGCGGTTGATTTCGATCGTATTGCTGCCGAACGAGCGCGCGGTCGTCGGCGCCGCGCTTATTCGACAAATTGATCGCGCCGATGGCATTTTGGCCGTCCATGTATTCGCTCAGCGCATCGGCGCGGTCGTGCGTCATATATTGGTCGATGCTGACTCCGCGCCGCTGGCCGCGACCCTGCTGCTCAATGTCGCGCACATCGGCACTGCCGATGGCGTTACGACCGTCGAGAGCCTCGGCGACTGCATCGGCGGGTATTCGGCCATAGTCTATATTAGCGAGCACACCGCGACGCTGCGCTTTGCGTTGCATTTCGATGTCGCGCACATCTTGCCTCGCCGCATAGCGCGAAGCGCCAGCCACAGCGTCGTCGTTATACTCGTGCGCAACGTGAATGGCGGTTGGGAGCGTCGCGCTAGCATCGCGCGCTGGCGCGCGCAAAGACAAGCCACGCGCCGCTGCGCTCGACGCGTAGTCGCCTTCGTCGTTGCCTTGCACGCCGGCGTACGCCGCCTGACTGACCAGCGCGTCCCGCTGCACGCCGCGCTCAGCGTCGTCGAGCGGCACTGAAATGCCTCGCGAATCGTACGCCACGACATCGTAGTCGTCGCCGCCCGCCAAGCCCGTGAGCGTCGTCGACAGTGCCGACGGCTGCTCGCGACGCAGTGCTGCGGTGCGCTGCGCGGCGCTATCGGCGCTAATGGCAATGCCTGTCGAGAGCGCGTCGTACGCCGTCGCTGCCTCATCGCCGTCGTGAATGCCAGCACCGTAGTTGATACTCGAGGTCGGTTGCAACTTTTTGTGGTAGCGTTTGATGGCAGTCAGCATCAACGGTACCGCACCTTTGCCGAGCACACGATGCGCAACATCGTCGATGGGCGTCTCGTCGCTGCGCGCCGTGGGACCGCCCGACAAGTGTGGAACAGGCGCCATCATAACAGCGCGCGCTGCCGACTCGCGCGACGACTCGCGTGGCAATTGCATGTGCTCAATTGATTCTGGTCGACGTCGGCCTTCGGCTGTGTGAGGTAGCACAGGCAGCGGCTCAGAGTAGCGCAAATCGCGCCCAATCGGATTGGCCTGATAGAAAATGCCGGCGCGCGAGTCGGGCAATAGTGGAGCGCGCACTTGTGGCGTCGGTTTTTTGTACGACACCGGCTGCTCGCGCCACTGATGAATGTCGGGCTGAATAAATGGCAGCATTCCGTTGCCGAGTGTGTCGATGTTCATGTCGTTGAGTGCTTCGACGGCGCGATCCTCGAGCGACAGGCCCGGCACGGCGCGCGTGTCGCCCCACTCGCCACTCGGACCGAGCGAGCAGTCGGGCATCAAAGTTGGCTGCATTACTGTGCCTCTGGCGCGTCGATGCGGATCGTGGCCAGTCATGCGGCGCAAAAAGTTGTCTGCTTCGCGCCCGTTGACCGGAAAGCGCAGTTTTTGGCGGCCGGTCGGATGATGCACGGTGTTGCCTTCGACGTGCAGGCGTTTGCCGTCGCGACCAAACGTGCGCTGCAATTTAATCTGCGGCCGGTCAACATACTCTACACCTTCGGCGTTGTCGGGCCACGGCACTGCGCCTGGATAGGCGTTGACGTTGACAGGCGCGCACTGATCGTTTTGGTGGCGCCAGTCATACTCGGGCTTTGGTCCGGTCAACGGCGGCCGCAGTGCGCTCTGTGTGGCGCTAGCACTGCCCAGCATCGTTGCCGGCGAAAGCCCCGGCTCGACGTACTGTCTCAAGTGCGGCGGCAGGCTCATCAGTTCGTTTTGCGTCGCCTCGCTGCTCGTATACAATGACGACGTCGCGCTTCGCTTTGCATCGAAAGGGCGCGCGACAAAAGGCGCGACGCGCGGCAACGGCAAGTGCTGACTGCTCATTTTGTCCATTCGTAGACCTGCGCAGAAAAGCGGCGCGCCGAAACAACAATCGGCGGCCAAGGCCGAGTCGGTGCGTCGTTTGGTCGAGCATTTTTGTTGCGCAGCCTGTACGTCAGTAAAGCCAGGCGACACTTGAGAGACGCAAACATGTCGTACAGTCAGTACCCGACTTCGAACCGTCCGGCGCAAGGCCATCAGTTTGCCGTCCCGAGCGCATTGGCTGAGCAGTACTTGGCGCGTACGCATCGCAATGCAGCGCGCGAGAGTCGTGCAGCGATGCAAAGCGAGCAGGCGGTGTGCAACTACGAGCGGCCGGCGGCGATGCTGGCGCCTCACGTGCGCGCAGCGGCCGCCAACGGCCACTACATTCCGTGCGGCGCTGAGCGCTTGCAGCAGACAAACGCACGCGACGAACTCTATACGCCGGTTGCGCCGCCAGAGAGCCAGCAACAAGCGATGCCGCTCGCCGACGGACCATCGACGCGTCGTCTCGGCACGATCGATCCGCGACTCGACGCGATGACACGCCGCCAGACGCTGCTCGCAGATGAGGCTCAGCAACGTTCGAGCAATCCGTTGCTCGCCGGTGACGCGAACACCGCAATGATGATGCAGACTGCCGCGCAGCGCAACGTTAACGCGAGCGTCGACGCTGTACAGGCGGAGAAGAACAAGTATCAGGCCGAGTACAAAAAGGGCAACGAAGAGGCATATGCACACGTCGCTGCGCTGCAGAAAGCGTGCCGCGGCTACGAAGACACCAGCAAACAAACGTTGGATCAAGTGAAGCAGTGGAACGCCCGAGAAGCGCAACGCCGGCAATTCTTTTCGGCCTATTAAATGTAAAACGCGCAACGATAGCAAATTATGGTTTTTGTGTGCTTCCCATTATTGTACGGCGCAAGCAATTATAGACTACAGACGACAGTTCTATTAATTGCTCGCGCGTGACGTTTTGAGGCCACAAAGACGAAAGCGAGCGCATTGCTGCCAAGATGCAGGTTTCAATAGCAAAGGAAACGAAAGAAAGTGACACAGTTGCGCAGCGGCCGCTATTGCAGCGCTTGTACAAGAAAGGTGCGCACAATGTTGCCATCGAACACGTGCGCCTCAACGCAAAAGTGCGCATCTTTTTTGATTGCTATGTTGACGGCACATTGGAAACGTACGACTGCAGCGGCGCAACGGTGGCTGCTGCCATTGAGCGGTGCGCGTTGCTACTCGACAACATTAAATAAAACCGCGCCAAAACGCATCACACAATTTATTGCCTGCCGCACTTGCTGCGCAGCAGGCGTTCCGCGGCGTCGGCAACGTGTGGATACTTCCACTGACGCGCACGAACGAGCGCAGAATGCACACCGCCGCAGTCGATTTCGCACTCGCACTTGTCGGCTTCCTTTCCGTCGCCGCACTTGGCCATGATCGGGAACTTTTCTTCGTCGGGCATCAGGAACGCATCGTCGCCGCATTGCTTGTGCAAAATGTGGCGCGCACGACCCTTCTGCGGTGCACGGGCAGCCCAGCCACGAGTACGCGAGCCGCGCGGATTCTGCTCGCGCTCTTGTTGTTTTTGCAAGCGTCGTCGCAGGGCCGGTTGATAGGTGCGTTCCAACGTCTCTTTAATCGACTCCTTGGGCGCCACCTTGTGAGCCGCAATCGATTTCAAACGCTTGTTGCTCACAGGCTGATCACTGGTCGTACGACCGCGCTTCTTGCCGGCATGCTGCGTTTGCATCATACTCTTGTACTGGCTAGGCGTCAAGTCGGGCACAATTTGGCGAAAGGTCGGTCCATCGACCGTAATTTGGCGCCCGCTTTGAGGATTCGTGACATAAGTAACAGTTTCGGCTTCTTTCGCCTGCGTGGTCTCTTTTGCGGCGCTCTTTTTTGCTGCGCCTGTCGGCCGCCAGCCTTGGCGGTTCGTGTAGCCTGTCGACGCGGGCGTGCTTGCTTGGCCATTTGACTCTTTTAACACAACTTTTGTCGCAGCAAAAAATGTTTACTGTGTTGGCACGCCATACTTCTCAACGATCTGCTCGTCGGCCTCGGCCGCTTCTTTCGTTGCTTCTTCCTCTGCCTGCAATGCACGTTCTTTCAAACGCTGTTCGCGCTCTGCTGCCTTCTCAGCAAATTGCGCTGCGCGGCGCTTGCTTTGCTCCGACTCCTGCTGAACGTTTTCGGATGGCGGTTCTTCGCGCTGCTCAGAGCGTCTGCGACCAAAGGATGGCAAGCCTTGAGCCTCGGCGGTCACCAATGGACCCCGTCGCACAAAGATGGCATTGACGGCGTTGCGATGAGTCGCGCGGCTGCGAGGCGCCTCACTGATGTCACTGTGCTGCTTGGCTGCCTTGCTCAATACTGCGCGTCGCTGCGTCAACTCATCGTCGACATCGTATCCTTCATCGCATTCTCGCAGTTTGTCGAGACAGGACTCCAAATGAGTCTGAAGCGCTTCGTCGCTGCCAAACGCCCGACAACAACCGGCATTTGGACAGAGCAACACGCTATGCTCCGTTGCCTGTTGACTGCCAGTATTCGACTCTTTTTCGTCGGCGTTGGAGCCAGATAACCAAGAGAACATCTCAGCAATCACTAAGTTGTCTTGTCGATAAAGGGATTTGTAAAAAATGCGCACGGCGTCAACGTCTGCGCTCGCGTTGGCTGCGCTTGGCCGATTTTTGCATTGGCACCAGCAAACAACGTTGACGCGAAACGAGCCGACACCTGCGAAATGAGTGCATCGGCGATTGACCCAAGCGAGTACCGGCCGGAGCCGGGCCACCAGATGCAGTCGGCCGACATGATGGGCGTATTTGCCGACGACGGTTTGCTGGGCAACAACGAGCAGTTGGCGAGCGCGTTTGAGCGCTTCGAGACCGATCCGCGCTTCGACAAAGTCGCCATTGAGCGGCGCATGCTCGATCGCGCCGAAAAAGCGCGCCAAAAAGGCACAGCAGCGCCTGCAATGCCGTCTCCAGCAACCAGTAGCGGCGCGTCGGCAACAAAAGGCGAGTCGGTGCCCGACGTGATTATGTTTGGCTTTTGCAAGATCGTGTTCAATTTTGTCGAGGCGTTGAAACAGCGCTTTCACAGGCGCAAGATGATCGTCAAGACCTACGAACTGTTTTGGCAAATTGCCGAGCAAGCGCCAGCAATGCCATACGAAAAGTTTCGCGACCTCGTCTACAACGTCGGTCAGGAGCGCGCTCAGGCCGACATTGAGCGCGGCGATACGCGCTTGGCGCGCAAAATCGAAAAACTGAAAGCCAAAGCGTCAAGCAACAGTGCCGTCAGCAGCGCTAAATCAGGAGGCGACGACAACGCCAATGAAGCGCAAACCGCTGCCGACCAGTTGCGCCAACTGTTTGCGAGCAAGACGCTCGAGATTTTCGATCACCGCGCAGAGCAGCGCAGAAAGTTGCCGCACAACGGGGACCAAGTGGCGGACGGCGACAACAAACAACTTTTTGATCAATTCGAGCAGCCTCTGCTCCGACACGCAATTCAAATTCCGCTCTTTTCGTTGGCAAAACTGGACCATGTGTGGTGTGACCGACTTGATCTGGTAACGCGCGACTGCGTCATGCAGTATATGCATCGACTATGCAAGGTGACCAATCTCATCGACAACTTTGATCCGACGATGAAACAATTGATCAACTCGGTGTCGATCGATTCGCTCAAGGCGGTGCAAGGCAAGTCGAAGGGAGAAATCGACTACAATGCGCTGCTCGACGAGTTGCAGGAGCGTGTGTTGAACGACGACGAGTTTCTGGACAAAGTGAGCGAGATCGCCATGAAGCAGGCAGACAACTTTTAGAATGAACCTCCTCCCTGCAAACTTATTATTATGAACAATGCACGCTTTTTGCAACCTCTGATCGAGCGTCTGTTGCTTTATCTTGGTTTCAAGCAGACGCTTGCCTATGTGTCTACGTGCCAGACAAATTATAAAGAACGAACGTGGTTGATCGAGAATTATGCAGTTGTCGATCACAACTTGAGCGATCAGTTTGCAGGCGACATTCTGCCCAAGCGTCGGTCGGCCAACGTCGATCGCTTCAAACAATTGCATTCGTTGCCGCCGACGTTGACGCATTTGACGTTTGGCTATCACTTCAATCGGTCGCTCGACAACGTGACGCTGCCGCCCAAGTTTACGCACTTGACGTTTGGCTATCACTTCGATCAGTCGCTTGGCAATGTGACGCTACCGTCGACGTTGACGCATTTGACGTTTGGCGATCGCTTCAATCACGCCGATGGCACTCCAGAGCCTCTATTTACGGCCAGCGTGCGCGATCAATCGTCCGATTCGGTGAGCA
>Ga0114931_10010930_pt1 | contig 10758 bp, 8 predicted proteins | sample 2SBtaG_FD_89579 | JGI IMG/M metagenome (GOLD analysis project Ga0114931, IMG submission 89579) | Deep subsurface microbial communities from Kolumbo volcano to uncover new lineages of life (NeLLi) - 2SBTROV14_V59a metaG | ecosystem: Environmental > Aquatic > Marine > Volcanic | place: Kolumbo...
GGCGGCAAAGTGACCCCGGTGACCAGCTACAAGACCTGGGACGTGCGCTGGCCCAGCTCGGACGGCAAATCACAGATCGTGTTCGAGCTCGACGGCGAGCTCAAACTATGGGCCGCCAAGGGCGTCACCGACATTCCCGTGTATGTGCCGGACGACGGCGCGCGCACCCGGCCCGAACGCATCGCCGTCAAAAAGTGGATCGAGGCCGCCGAGCTCGGACCGACCGGCAAGCGCGTCCTGTTCGTCGCCCGCGGCGACGTGTTCTCGGCGCCCGTCGAGCATGGACCCACGCGAAATCTCACCCACTCGTCCAACGCCCACGACAAGCAGGCGAGCTGGTCGCCCGACGGCAAACAGGTCGCATACGTGTCGGATTGGACCGGGGAAGATCGACTGTGGCTGGTGCCGCACGACCAGTCCAAGCCGCCGCGCGCGCTGACCAATGACCACAAGGGCCAGCTGTGGTCGCCGCTGTGGTCACCCGACGGCAAACGCATCGCCTACAGCGACCACGAAGGCAACCTGTTCGTGGTCACGGTTGCGAGCGGTGCGGTCACGCGTGTCACTCGCGATCCCATGGGCCGGATGAGCCCGGACTATCAATGGTCACCGGACAGCCGCTGGCTGGCTTACACAGAGCGACAGCCCAATACCCAGTCATCGATCTATCTGTGGCGAGCGGCAGACCAAAGGCGCATCCGCGCCACCGGGCCACTGTGGAGCGAATGGTCCCCGTCGTGGCATCCGAGCGGCAAGTATCTGTACTACCTGTCGAACCGCGAATTCCATCCACAGGTCAGCTGGCAGGACTTTGGCTTCATGGCGAACCGATCGACCGGCGTGTTCGCGCTCGTGCTCACCAAGAACGCGCCCAACCCGCTGGCGCCGCGGAACGACGTCGCCGGCAGCAAGGACAAAGACAAACACGGCAAGAGCGGTGCCGACGCCAAGAAGAAAAAGGCACGCGTGCGCGTGACCATCGACGAAGCGGGGCTGTCGACCCGGGTCGTACGCGTCCCCATCGAGGCGGACAACTACGGCGCCGTCGTCGCCACCGACGACTACCTGGTCTACTCGGAACACGGCGCGTTCTACTACGGGCGCAAGCCCAAACACCCGCCCGACGTGATGGTGTTCAGCTTCGACAAACGAAAGAGCGCCGCGCTGGCCAAGGGCGTGTCCTCCTGGTCGATGTCGCGTGACGGGCACAAGATCTTGTTGCGCGCCGCCAAGGGCGGCACGTGGTCGGTGCACAGCGTGCAGTTCAAGGAGGGCCCGGCCGGCGGCGGCAAAGGTGACAAAGACACCAAGACCGTGAGCGTGGACGGACTGATCACCCACCGCATACCGCAACAGGAGTGGCAGACCATCTTCAACGAGGTGTGGCGCCGGTTCCGCGACCAGTACTACGTGCCCAACATGCACGGCTACGACTGGAAGGCGATCGGCGATCGCTACCGGCCGCTGCTCGAGTACGTCGGCCACCGCTCGGACCTCAACTACGTAATTGGCGAGATGATCGCCGAGCTGAGCACGTCGCACTCGTACATTTCCGGCGGCGACGAGCGTTTGCCGCCGCGCCCACCGGTCGCGCTGTTGGGCGCGCGTTTCGAGCTCGACGCCGCCACCGGGCTGTACCGCTTCGCCGACATCTTCGACGGCCAGAACGCCGAACCGGACTATCGCTCTCCGCTAACCGAAGTGGGCGTGAACATCGCGCGCGGCGACTACCTGCTCGCGGTCAACGGCCGGCGCCTGGCCGCCGGCACCAATCCATTCGAGCTATTGCAGCTGGCCGCGGAAAAGCCGGTCGAGCTGCTCGTGAGCGCCAGGGCAACCGGCGCCAAACAGCGGCGCGTGCTCGTGCGTCCGATCAAAAACGCGTCCAGCCTGCTGTACCTGCGCTGGGTCGAGCACAATCGCAAGTACGTCACCGAGGCAACCAACGGCCAGGTGGGCTATTTGCACGTGCCGGACATGGGGGCCAACGGCATTCGGGAGTTCTCCAAGTGGTATCTCGGCCAGCACCGCAAGGCCGGATTGATCGTCGACGTACGCTCCAACGGCGGCGGCAATGTGTCCCAGCTGCTGATCGAGCGCCTGCGCCGAACACTGCTCGGGACGAGCTTTTCGCGCACCACCGACGTCACCCGAACGTATCCTCGCGTCGTGTTCCACGGCCACATGGCGTGCTTGATCAACGAAACCTCGGCGTCGGACGGCGACATCTTCCCCTACATGTTCCGCAAAGCCGGGCTCGGTCCGCTGATCGGCAAGCGCACCTGGGGCGGCGTCGTCGGCATCAGCAACCGCGGGCCGCTACTCGACGGCGGCCAGGTCTACGTGCCCGAGTTTGCCACGGCGTCCGCCACCGGCCAGTGGGTGATCGAGGGCAAGGGCGTCACGCCGGACATCGAGGTCGAAAACGACCCGACCGGCAGCAAAGACGCCCAGCTCGACCGGGCCATCGCCGAGGTCATGAAGAAGATCAAAAGTGCCCCCATGCCATTGCCCAAGCGTCCGCCGCCGCCGGTCCACAAGCGCTGACGTTCAACAACGCGGCTGCCACACCTCGGACGCAGTGGCCTGCCACGCCGCCAGCGCTTCGATGTGTTGGTACCAGCGCGACAGATTCGGATAGTCGCCGAAGGGAAAGCCGCCGATGCGCGCGTATGTCATCATGGCAGCTACCGACAAGTCCGCAATGGTCAGCCCATCTCCGACCAACCAGCGGCGTGCCTCCAGCTGCGCGTCGATGTAGCCGAGCAACCCGACGAGCTCATCGTCCTGCCAGTTTGGCGGCGCCGCAGGCGGCTTGAACAGATCCGGGCGGAGCTTGTGTCCGGCCAGAGGCGTCATGACGTTTGTCCACGCCGGTTGCCAGTGGGCGGCCTCCCAAAACAGCCATTGGCAGATTTTTGCCCGGTCCCGGGCATCGGACGACGACAGCCGGCACGCGCCGTGGACTTCCGCCAGGTAGATGAGGATCGCGTTCGATTCCAGCAGCACGAAATCACCGTCGGTGAGCGTCGGCACCTTGCCAAACGGATTGAGCGCCCGATAGTCCGCGGTCTGGCCCTGCCCCTGGTACACATCTACCAATTGCACCTCCGCCGGGATGTCCAGGTGGTGGATCAGCGCAAGCACCTTACGACCATTGGCCGAGACCGGGGTGGAGTAGACGGTCAGCATGCGGACACTGTAACCACGGCCTTGCGCCGCAGCAATTCACCGGTTGGCGCGCCGCTTCGTTCAATCCGCGGGTCGAGTGGTTCGTAACCGTGGGATACTCAGTATCTCTCTGACTTTGCTTCTCGTGATCGCCCAGGTAGTATCGGCGCGTGGGTAAGCGGCTCCTCATAACCGTGCTCATCTTTGCCGCCGCGACCGTGTTCGGCACATGGATCACCATGCAGCCACACCAGTATCACGACAGCCAAAAACACACGGACGATGCTCCTGCCAAACCCACCGGCCCTACCGCCGCGGCCCACGGTGTCGTCGCCCGCGCCGCCGACCACGCCCCCATCGCCGGCGCGACCATCCGGTTGATCCCGAGCGACGAGCGCAACGCTGCGAAGCTGTCAGTTCAGAGCGACACCCAGGGTTACTGGAAACTCGGAAACATCCCGCCGGGCGAGTACAGCATGGCGGTCACCGCGGGCGGCTTCACGTCCGACGTGCAGCGCCAGCTCCTGCTGAAGGCCGGCGGCGATCGCGCCCTCGACAGCGCGCTGCACCCGCGGCCTTAGCCGGCGTCGTCTGCCGTGCCACTGGAACCCGGCCGCCAGCCGCGCTGCAGCGCCATCGCGCAGCCCGAGTCCGGGTACTTCATGAAGATCGACATGGCGAGGTTCCACAACGAGGTGGAGTGGCTGAGCTGGAGTTTCCACTGCGGGTAACAGCTTTGCCCCAGCGCCAGCCCGCCGACGAGCTGACTGAGGAAGGCGTCGCCCTGAACCTCGCGCCGCAGCACCTCGACGACCATCTCGCGGCACAGAAAAAAGCGCTTCGCAAAGGTCAAATCGGCCGCCTGAACGTTGACCGCGCAGTGTTAGTCCACATCAGATCGCAGCCGGCGAAGCTGGCGTGCGTCTCGGTGCAGCCGGTCACGCAGGCTCGGGAAAGCGTTGCGCCGTCGAACCGCGTCTCCTCCATGCGACAATCGGACAGCGTGGTGCCGCGCAGCGCGGCTCCAACGAAGCTGGCCAGTGACAGCACGCAGCTTCGCCATGATGAGCGTGCTGCCTGGACTTCATCGAAACACGCTCCGGTCGCGTCCACGAAAGACAGCTGCGCGCCGTCCAGCCGGACGCCCCGCAGGGTTCACGACCTCGGCATGTGATCGCTGCCCCAGCGTCCCCGACGGCGCGGGTGAGCGGCACTGTTGTTCGACCCGCCGCGTCGGGCTTTGCTGCCAGCACCTGGTGGACGTCTTCTTGTGGTGCGAGTTCGACCTGACATTCTACGGATTGCGCCTGATCGAAAAGTGCCGGCTGGTGAGGGACGTATGTCGCCCGCCCGACCATGTGCGGCGAAAGACTACGACCGCTGGTGGGCGCAGCGCGCTCGGCGGCGATGAGCTCGTGGGCTCGTCGGAGCCGCGTCCGTCGTGGCCGCGCGGCACGCCAAGCAGCGGTTCCGTGAACTGGCAACTGCCGTAGCCACCCGTGTGCAGGCAACAAGGCGAAAACACCTCTTTGGAGTTGGCGCGCGAGTTGCTCTACCACCTCAGGTGCGCGCTGCAATGTGTTGTATCCTGGTGCTGGCGGGGTGTGATGTCACCATCGACGCCAGAGCTGCTACCGATGCGCGATCGGCCGCCGCTTCGGCCGATGCCGCGGGCGCCGGCGCGAAGCCGATCGCCGACGCCGGCACCGGTTGCCCACCGGGCATGGTTCCCATCGGCCAGGCGTGCATGGATCGCTACGAGGCACCCAATCGCCCGGGCGAGCTGCCGCTGGTGATGTACGACTTCAACGAGGCCGACGCCTGGTGCGCGCACCGCGGCAAACGCCTGTGCTTCGACGACGAATGGCAAGCGGCCTGCGCGGGCAGCGCCCAGACCGCCTACCCGTACGGCGAGGAGCACGACCGGGGCGTGTGCAACGACGACAAGGTGTGGCGGGTGTACAGCCAAACCCTGCTCAATGGATGGCCGGTCGACGCCGCCTCTCCCGAGATCGACACGCTGGCGGAGCTGTACGCCGCCGCGGCCCAGACCTCGACCACGGCGGCGGACGCCGCCGACCACGTGGCCGCGCTGTACCAGGGATCGACGGCCGGCGAACACCCGGGCTGCGTCAACGAGACCGGTGCACGTGACCTGATCGGCAACGTCGAGGAGTGGACCCGACGCCGCGACGGCGGCGCCCCTCAGTTCCACGGCAACCTCAAGGGGCGCTACTGGGCCGAGTCCCGAAGCTGCCAGAGCAGCGTACTGAGCCACGGCGACGGCTTTCGCTTCTACGAGATCGGGTTTCGCTGCTGTGTCGGTAAAGAGCTCTAGCCGTGATAATTCACGAGGGACGTCCGCCCTCGCCAAGTCCTTGGCCCCACAGCCGATATCGCCGTTCTTGCAAATACACCCGGCCGGGTCGATTACATGGACAAGAACGAATGAGCATCGAAGACAAGATGATCGGGATCGTCATGTACCTCCCGCGCGAGCGACACCTGAGTCAGCACGTCTTGCGCGATCTTCGCTGCCTCTGTGTGGCAAAGCAACTGCCGACAAATCCCAGTCGTTTTCTGCGCATCTGCAGGCGTCGCGCCAATCACACCATCAGACAACAGCAGGGCCTCATGACCAATCCACCGTGCGGTTGGTGATGTCGATGACTGCAGCAGGTGCCCGGCGAACTGCAGAGACGCAGAAACACGCTGCACCTCACGCGCCCAGCTGTCACGCTCCGATAGGCCACCAAGTCGCTCCACCACCCAGACAGCACTGGCGACAATCGTTGTTGTCCTGCCGTCGCGGCTCTCGACCAAGAAGCATAAAGGCCAAGCCGGTCGCCTACGCCATCGGCTCGCCGTTCGATCGGCTGGCCGTGGCCAGCGACGGCAACACGGCGGTCGCTTACTTCTCTCAGGCCGGACCCGACTCGGAGGGCTTCTTCCGCAACCCGAACGAGCTGGCGATCATCAAGCTGAGCGAGGCGCCGTCGGAGACGAATCCGACGCTCAAGACGATTCGAAGCTTGGGCTCGGTGCCCGACGGCATCTCGCTGTCGCCGCCGATGGTGATCCCCGGCGCCACCGATCCGACCCCGCGCGTGTTCGCGTTCGTGCTGGCGCTCAACAACGTGACCATCATCGACGCGACCTACCCGGAGCGGAACGAGGTGTCGATCCGTCTGGACACCGCGGGCACCAACATCCAGCCCAAGGAGATCGTGTTCGCGCCCGGCGCCTCGACCGCCTATCTGCGCTCGGACAACGCGCGCGACGTGCTCGAGGTTCTGCTCAACTACGAGCCGCCGGCGCCCAACAACACGACGCCATGTTCAAACCGATTCACCTATCCGCGCTCGTCGCCGCCACGCTGGTGGCCGCGCCCGCCGTCGCCTCGGCCGACCGGTTCGAGCTGTCGATGGGCACCAACGTGCGCCACACCGGGGGTGGGGGTAGCCGTCGTCCCATGGGACAACCAAGCGGCAACCGCCTCGAACCGCTTGAAATCGTGTCGCTCGAGCCTGGCCTCGGACTTGCTCTTACGGCCGGCATGCGAATCGTCCAGCGCTGTGCCCTGCTCACCATTCTGGTGGCCCTGTCCGCCTGTCCGAAAGACGAGATGGGGGATGGCGACCCATCGGCCGGCAGCCTCGGCGATCGGCTGACCCGCGGCACCGGTCAGCTCGGCGACATCGACCAGGCGATCCGCGACACCCACGGCTACCTGGTCGACGTGATCTTCTTTGCGACCGACACGACCGGATCGCCGACGCTCGTGACGACGGGCACCGTGACCATCACGGAGCAGCAGTGGTCCTATTCCGCCCAGCCGACCGACTATGCCTCTGCTGCGCGCGCAGTGTCGGCGCATCACCGAAGCCCGTCGCGAGCTGAGCGCAGCGCTGGCCCGGTTGCCAGACGTCCACGTCTGTGGGGATCGAGGTGGGGACGCGCGAGCACGGGGAGCAGGCTTTCTCCGGCGCTAGCAGCTAGCCAGCGCGAGCAATTCGGCGCAACATCATGAAACAGTACAAGAAATCTGGCAACTCCGACGTTCATGCGAGCGCTGCGCGCCATGCGGGCATCACGCCCGGCAAGCGCAGTCGGTCTCAAAGGCGATACGAAGGCGTCGTCCAGCGTAAGCCGGCGAAGTCCCCAGCTAGTCCTTGTAGTCCTTCAGCGACCGCGCTCCCCGAAGCCACCCAGTCCCGCATGGAGAGCGGCTTCGGCCAGAGCTTCTCCGATGTCTCCATTGTGCCGGAGAGCAACAACGTCGGCTCGGCCCACGCGGTCACCCGCGGCAACACCATCGAGTTCGCCAGCGGTCAGTTTCAGCCCGAGACGCCGAGGGGCGACTGGCTCATCGGCCACGAGCTGGCCCACGTCGTTCAACAGCGCGGCGGCTCGCCCTCGGCCCAGGCCTTTGCGCCCGGTAGCGACGCCGGGATGCTCGAGATGGACGCCGACCGCGCCGCCGATGCCGTTATGAACGGCCAACGTGCCGAGGTCGCGCTGACCACGACCAGCGGCACGCCCCAGGCTTACGAGGCGTGGGAACACCGAGAACTCGGCGATTCCCAGGGCGGCGGCGCGCGCACCATCACGCTCAACTGCGGCGTCACCATCACCTTTGGCGAAGCCGTCGCGCTCTCCGGCGACTTCTACCGCTCCCCCGAGGCGCTCATGAACGCCTCGGCCGAGGAGATCAACGAGCTCCGGGCCATCATGGCTCGCGAGCGCAGCGAGGTAGACCGCGCCCGTGCCGCTGGCGAAGATCCGAACCTAGCGCCCATCAACGCCGACTACGATCTAGCGACCTCGAAGCCCGGCGGCCGAGCCCACCACCACGATCACTCGGGTCTCTTGGACGAACACGATCACGGACGCGAGCACCGTCACGGGGTCTCCCATGACGGCGAACACCTCGAAGATGGCGGCGAAGGCGCAGCCATACCAGGCGCCGATGACAGCATGTTCGGCCTCGCGGATGTCAACTCGAGCCACTTCGCGCCCGAAGCCATCAAGCTCAACTACAAGCCCAAACACGGCCTCGCCCTCGAGCTGGCCAAGGGCGTGTGGACGTCGCGCAACCCGAGCGCGCAGGCCGCGCCGTCGGCCGCGGGCACGGCTCCGAGCACGCGCCAGCCGGCCGATGGACACGCACCGCTTCCCGGCGAGCAATCGCCCACCGAGGCAATCACGGACCTGCCGATAAACACAGCTGATCCAACCAAGGAGGGCTCGTCGCCCGGGGGCGGCGGTGCGACCAACTCGAGCGACTCGGACCAGGCCGGCGAAGCTCAGGCGTATTTGAGCGAAGCCTTTGCCAATCACTTTCTCACCGACGCCTTCGCCTCCGGGCACCTTGTCAGCGGAAATGTGGGTCGCAGCTATGGCGGCACATTCTTCGACGCCCACAGCGCCCAAATCGCCGCGGACCTGGCCGCGTGCGCCTCGGAAGACTCCGGTCTCCCGGTGAGCGCAACCCGGTACGCCGTGGACAAGGCCATGCCCAAGGTGCAGGAAAAAGCGCCCAGCTTGGCGCTGAAAATGATCCACGACAAGCTCAATCAGGACGGCGTGCAGGTTCGCAACGCCGCGGGCGCCGAGTGGAGGACCCTCGGCGACGGTCGGCTGCACAACTCGCCGGCCACGCGCCAGCACGCCGAGGCATCGGTTCGGACCTCGCGCGACTCGGTGGACGATGTGCTGAGCACCGGAGGCAGCGAGCGCGAATATCAGGCCCTCGATCACATTCCCGACGTCGCCAAGCTCGGCGAGGTCCCCTATCGGCCCATCGAGCAATTCGCAACCGATATCAAAGTCTTCGACTCGGTGTACACCGAGACCATGCTGGGCGCCTCGCCCAACTCCAATCGCCTCTACCGAACGGCCAAGGGCTACGTCGTGCCCATGGCCAGCCTCGAAGCCCGGCGCTTCGCGCGCGACAAAGCCCACGACATCGGCGAACAGATAAGCAGCGGCGTCGATCAAGCGCGGCAGCTCGACAATGACATCTGGGACTGGGGCGCGGCAAGGTGGGAATCGGCCAGTGAGACCGTCTCAGGGTGGGAACAAGTCGCTTCCGAGAAGCGCGACGCCGCACAGAACTGGGGCAGCGAGCGATTGACGGAGCTCCAGGATACCTACGCCAGGGTGCGCGATTCGGTGACCAGCGCGCCCGCCGAAGCGCGGCGGATCGCGAGTGAGGCGGCGGCCACGGGCAGGCGAAACACTGCCGGAGCAGCTCAGGACGCGGCGGACTGGATTGGCGAGCACGTAGGCGGTTCCCAGCCGGATCAGCTGACCACTGGGGACCAGGCGATAATCGAGCTCGACAACCAAACCTATGCCCACGGCGCGTTCATGGGCGCAGCGGGCGCCTTCATGTCCAATAGCCACTGGATGGCAATCTTCGAGACGCTGATGCCCACGGTCTATGCTCGCATCAGCGCCATCACTGACAATGCCGCCCTGATGACGGCCCTCGAGAACAATCCGGTCATCGCTGCCTACGGCTCGGCGCAGGTGCTGAGCGAAGACGGCGCCAGCGAAGCGCGGCCGAGCGAGCAACACAAAGCGCTACCACTGGAGTGGGATATCTTCCTCGACCCCGACCCGGCGAACGTTCGCGATTTGAACACGGTGCGCATCGCTCACGGAGGCCTGGGAACCACGGTGGGCCAGGGTATCGCCGGCGACCAGGACGTATCGCGAGCGCGGGCCGATGTGGCCAACGCGCCCAGCGGAGCGGGCTGGATGGAGATCTTTGGCCGCGCGATCCGAATGCACCGCGGCGATGCCGCCAGCGAGCGCGATCCCGATCAGGCCGACAACCGCGCCGACGCGCTGGGCTCGATCAACGACGGAACGTCAGCGGGCGAGGCCATTGCCGCGTGCCGAGAGTTCCTCGGTCCACCCCATGGCGGCGGCCTGATCCTGGACGTCAAGTCCACGTACTCGACGCCCGACGACATCGCCAACTTCGTCGAGGCCGTACAGGCCGAGGGCATTGCGGTCATCGGTGTGGGCACCTTCAAGCACGGCCAGCTCGACGAGCTCGCGGCCCGCGATTCAACCGCGGGCATTCACCGCGTCAAGTTCTATCACGGCCTCAACGGCCTCGAGAACGCCGCCGATGCCGACCCGGCCGAGCTGGTTCAGGGTGACGAGGTCATGTTCAACGCGGGCTCGCTCTTGACCCGCGAACGCGAGGGCATCCTCTCCGGTGAATATAACTACTCGGTGGACCGGGACGCCTACCAGCGACTGGCGGCAATCCAGGCCCAGTACGGTCTCAATATTGGGCTCTACGTTCAGGAGACCGCCGTTGCGCCCGGTGCCGTCGAGGCCATCACCGCCTTGGTCAACGCATATGCCCACGTCTTCACCCGCGGATTTGCCTACGGCAACGTCAGCGGACACGCGGAGACTCAAACCGAAGGCGACGGACTCGGCTCCCAGGGCATGTTGAATACCTGGGACGGACTCTAAGGAATCTGAGCCCGTACCGCGGCGCTCAACCTGTTATCCTCCGCATCGCATTATGTCTGATACGCCGACTGACGAATCCGAAGACAC
>Ga0114931_10010931_pt1 | contig 10758 bp, 9 predicted proteins | sample 2SBtaG_FD_89579 | JGI IMG/M metagenome (GOLD analysis project Ga0114931, IMG submission 89579) | Deep subsurface microbial communities from Kolumbo volcano to uncover new lineages of life (NeLLi) - 2SBTROV14_V59a metaG | ecosystem: Environmental > Aquatic > Marine > Volcanic | place: Kolumbo...
ACACAGAGTTCGACGGCGGCGACGCCCAACCCGATGAGGTGCCTCGATGAAGATGAATGTGAATCCCATTCCGACGTTGGACGAACGGATCAACCAGATTCGGGATACCACGGCGCGGATCATCAACAACGAGATTCTGCCCAACGAGCGTGCCCTGTGGGCTCTGCGTCGCAACGGCGACGCGTCGGATAGCGATCGCGGTCGAGCGCGCGAGCTTCGCCTGGCGGTCCAGGCGAAGGTCAAACAAGCGGGGCTGTGGGCGCCGCACCTGCCGCCGGAGTACGGCGGCGCCGGGCTCTCGTTCCTCGAGCATGCCTATATGAACGAGGTCCTTGCCTACTGTCTCGGTGCCGCGTCCCTGTTCGGCGTCGTGGCGCCGAATTCCGGCAACCAGAAGATCCTTCTCAAGTACGGTACCGAAGAACAGAAAAAGAAATGGCTGGTGCCGTTGACCGAGGGCAAGATGCAGTCGGGGTTCTCGATGACCGAGCCGGCGCAACCGGGGTCGGATCCGCGCTCGATCAAGACCACGGCGCGTCGTGACGGTGACGACTGGGTCCTCAACGGACACAAGTGGTTTACCTCGAACGGCAAGCGCGCCGATTTTTTTATCGTCATGTGCCGCACCGAGGATCCGGACGGGCCGTCGGATGGCCATGGCAAGATGACCCAGATCATCGTGCCGAAAGACACACCGGGAGTGAAGGTGATTCGCGCGGTCGAGGTCTGGGGACATGACAGCGATCACTGTGAGATCGTCTACGACGACGTGCGGGTGCCGGCGGAAAATCAGTTGGGACGGACCGGGTCCGGGCATGCCGCCGCTCAGGAACGCCTCGGGGCGGGGCGCGTCTACCACTGTATGAACTCGATCGGTCAGATGTGGCGCGCCTTCGACTTGATGGTCGAGCGGGCGACGATGCGCGAAGTGCACGGCGGCAAGCTCGAGACCAAGCAGTTCATTCAGGGGTTCATCGCCGATTCCTACATCGACATCCAGGCCGCGCGCCTGATGACCATCCACTGTGCCGAGAAGATGGATGGCGGCGGCGACCCGCGCACCGATATCTCCGCGATCAAGGTTTTCGTCCCGGCCGCGTATCACCGGGTCGTCGATCGGGCGATTCAAGTTTGGGGCGCGGCTGGGATTTCCGGCGATCTCCCGCTCGCGGCGATGTATCAGGGTGCGCGAACTCTGAGACTGGCGGACGGGCCGGACGAGGTGCATCGGATCCTCATCGCCAAGAACGTCCTCAAGCGTTACCACGCGGGCGAGTCCTGGGACTTCGGTAACTGAATCGCGCTCGGCGGGGCGCTGGGCAGAGCTGGTCCGACGCCACGCCGGACACCGCGCCGCGACGTTCGGTCGACGTTCCACTCGGCACGGAGCCACGGAGGAAGCATGGCCGAAGAAAGTCACTTGCTGGTCGAGCGCGACGATGGCGTGATGACCTTGACCTTGAACCGCCCACAGGCGCGCAATGCGCTGAGCCCGGAGATGCTCGTGCGCTTGGCGCAGGCCTGGTACGAGTTTCGCGACACCCGGGACCTGCGCGTCGCCATTTTGACCGGGGCGGGTGATCAGAGTTTCTGCGCCGGCGGCGATCTCGAGTTGACGATGCCCCTGGTGACGGGTGCTCGGCAGCCGGAGGACGAGTGGGACGAGCGGCTCATGGCCGACATGCAGCAGTTCCTCGACGCCATCTTGCGTGGCTTCGAGATCTACAAGCCGATCATCGCGGCGGTGAACGGACAGGCGCTGGGCGGCGGGACGGAGATCACCAACGCCTGTGATCTACGTGTCGCTGCCGACCATGCGGTCTTTGGCACGCCCGAGGCAAAGGTTGGCCTGCTGCCCGGTGGCGGGTCGCTGACCCGGCTGCCGCGCCAGATCCCGTACGCCAAGGCCCTCGAGATCCTGATGATCGGAGATCCCTTCACCGCGCAGGAGGCGCTCGCGATGGGGTTGCTCAACTACGTGGTGCCCAGGGTCGAGCTGCTGCCGAAAGCTCGCGAGCTCGCGGCGAAGCTGGTGGCGAACGGCCCGCTGGCGGTGCGCAAGATCAAGGAGGGCGTGATCCGCTCGAGCGGTCGCCCGATGGCGGAGGCCTTGTCGATCGAAGACGAGGTGTCGGCTGTGGTGATGATGTCGAAGGACGCCCGTGAAGGACCGCGCGCGTTCAAGGAAAAGCGGCCGCCGAAGTTTACCGGTGAGTAGGCGGAGAAGATCCTGCGTTCTTGAAGTCGGCGACGATATCGGCCCAGTGGGTCGGATCGGGAGCGCGGTTGTGGGTGACGCTGACACCGTCGGCGAACCCATCGAGGCGCTCGCGCAGTTTCGCTGCGATCGACCTGCGCGGTCCGACGACGGCGATCGCCTCGAGAATATCGTCGCCGATGAGCTCGGTCATGTCGTCCCATCGGCCGGCTTTGGAAAGACGGTTGAGCTCTTCGTGCAGGTCGCCCCAGCCGTGGCAATCGAGCGTCGGCCGGTAGGCCGGCGTCGATCCGTAAAACGCGAGCTGCTTGCGCGCCGCGAGCTTGACCCGCTCGAAGTCGCGTTCGTCGTCGTCGGCGGCGGTGACGACCAGGGTGGCGCAGATGATCTCGAGGTCGGAGAGGGGCCTGCCGGCTCTGGCGAGCCCCGTCTCCAGCGCCGGGAGTGTGTTTTCCAGGATCGACCGGCGGGTGTTGAACGGGTGCACGAAGAAGCCGTCGGCGACCTCGCCGGCGACCGCGGTCATGCGCGGCAGAAAACCTCCCATGAAGATCGGTGGCGGACCGAAAGGGTTCGGACCGGGGTCGAAGGCCGGAATCATGATCGTGTGCGTGTAGAACTCGCCGCGAAAGTCGAGCTCCGACAGGCCTTCCCAGCAGTCGAAGATCGCTTTGATGGCGAGGACCAGCTCGCGCATGCGCGCCGCCGGCTTCGACCAGGTCATGCTGAAGCGTTTCTCGATATGCGGGCGAACCTGTGAGCCCAGACCGAGGACGAAACGTCCCCCGCTGATCGCCTGGAGGCCGTGCGCCAGGTTGGCGAGGTTCATCGGGTTGCGTGCGAAGGCGATTGCGATGGCCGTGCCGAGACGGAGATCGGTTGTATGTTCCGCGGCCAGTACCAGGGGCAAGAACGGATCGAGCTTGGCCTCGAAGCTGAACGCGCCGTCATAGCCGATGTCCTCGAGTCGCGTGAAGGTATCGCGCGCGTCGCGGACGTCTTCCATCGGCGCCGTGGTGTAGATCTTCATCGCAAAATTACCGCCGGCGACCGGCGTCTCGCGTCAGTCCGGTTCAGTGGCGGGACTCGTCGTCGGCAAGGATTATCGCTACCGGTCCGCAGCCGTCCCGGCAAGCCGTTTACAGCGACCGAGGCCATCACTGAGCTTGGGAAGCTTCTTCGTCCGCGAGGACTTTGGGTTGCCAGAAAGAGATTTTCCGCAGATTATTCAGATTACGCAGATGGGGATTGGCTCGGGGCAGCCGATTCGCGGTCGTCCTCGATACTGGGCTCTGATATCCTGTCCCCCGCCAATGTCCGATATTCGGAAACTACGTCGAAACTCCAACTCGTGAGGGCCATGCGCCAATGATCGCTAAATACATAACCGTCCTGTTCGTGGTGTCGTTCTTTGTCGGAACGGCACCGATCTCCTATGCCGATGACAACGATGCCTCCATGGGGAAGATGCCACATCACGACATGCAGCAGCCCATGAAGGATGGGCGGGTTTCTCTCGGCCTGCCACCAATGATGAAGCAGCACCAGCTGTCGAACATGAGGTCACATCTGGGGGCCGTGCAGGCGATTGTCGGCTTGATCGATGAAGGGGAGTTCGAGAAAGCATCTGAAATCGCTCATGCAAAGCTCGGGCTGACCGAAGAGATGAAGATGATGTGTAACATGTTCGACAATGATGACTTCAGGACGCTCGGAATGGCGTTTCATCGAAGTGGAGATGCCCTGGGTGACGTGTTGAAGACGGGAGATACCAAGAAATCCCTTCGCGCATTGCACGCTACGCTGGGTTATTACGTGCAATGCCACGCTACCTTCCGCCAGTGAATGGAATGAGTTGCGCGGGGTGGAGGGGCGTCTCGGTCGTTCCGAGGCGTCAGCGGTGACGCTGCATCAACCTGTCTCGGCCTCGATCTCGAATCGGTCGAAGTAGAATTGAAACCGATGCCGTAGTGCGTCGGGATCGATGCCGAAATCCTTGCGCAGGTCGTAGACGATCCGGCCGTACTTGCCGCGCGGGTTTGCCGCCATGTAGGTGTCGAGCTCGCGTCGCGCCGTCACGCTCATCGGCAGCCCGGCGAGGTCGTAGATGCGCTCGACCATGGCGACGTCGTCGGCCATGAACTCGTCGAACGGCACGTCGATGCTCTGGTCCGCCGGCAAGAGGTCGCGGTCGCGCACGCAACGTCGCAACAGCGTCTCGATGCGGTCGCACCAGTAGGTGGCGATCCGATCCATCTCGACCTCCTTGCAGCGGACGCGACTGCCGTAGGCCTCCATGGTGATGGTCGAGGCGATCACCGATACGGGGTCGCGCGCGGTCACCGCGAACGTCGCGTCGGGGAAGGTCTCGAAGAGGGGGCCGATCTGTTCGAGATGTTGTGGCGATTTCAGTACCCAGCGATCGCGTCGATGGTACCATTGCAGGATCTTCAAGACTTTCTTCAGGTAGGCGTAGGTCGGCGTCTGGTCGCTGGAGAGGTAGTAGTCGCGCAGGCGCGGCACGTGTGCGATCCACTCGAGAATGTAGGAACCGAAGTCGATCGCCTGCAGCTCGATTTCTTCGTGCACGTGTTCGGGGTTCATCGGGTGCATGGAGCGCAGCAGCGGCAGCATCGCGTCGGACCGTTGCCAGTCCCGCACGCAGCGCAGGAAGCGCGGATCGAGCCCGTCGTGAGCGGGCCCCTCGCCCGCGACGGGTACCGGCTCGCGGCTCTCCCAGTAGGGGAGCGAGCGCAATCGCCGGTCGGCCGACATCAGGTTGACCAGGTGCGTGGTTCCCGAGCGCGGCAAGCCGATGACGATGATCGGCCGGCGGATTTCCTCGTCGAGGATTTCGGGGTGTCGCTCGAGAAGGTCTTCGATGCGCAGGCGGTTGCAGAGATAGCGAACGATGTCGCCGCGAGCGCCGAGTTTGCCGGCGACGGTGGCATTGTCGTCCTCGGCGAGGGCTTCGAGCCAGACTCTCAGGCGCGGGCGAAAGTCGTCGGCGCCGAAGTTCTCGAGGCCGGTTTTGCGGATGGCTTCTTCGAGGACCCGGTCCTCCTCGAACACAACCTCCATGCCGGCGGTCCCCTCCAACACCGCTTTCTGGATGTCGGTCAGCACCGGATGAGCCAGGTCGTCGATGTGGATGTCGTCTGCGCGATCGGTCATCGGCGTACTCTTCGCTCGGGACTCGCCGTCATGTGGCTTTCCGTCATTTCTGCAGCCGCTTTCGCAGCCGCTCGATCTGGTACCGCAACCACGAGCTCAGCCAGAAATTTTCGGAGTCCTCGTCGAGTCGCTGGTGGGCGGCGATGCCGATCTCCAGCGATCTCGCGTGGCACGGATCTCCGGCGAGCGCGATCTCGATGAGGTGGATCGCTTGCAGCGGTTGGCCGGCGTCGAGGCGATCGGCGGCGCGCTCGGCGAGACTGTCGGCGCCGGCCAGCTCGGCGAGGTCGCCATGGATCGTTGCGGCTGGTGTGCCGTAGAGCTCGGTCGTCGACTGCTGATGGAACCAGCCCAGGTAATTCTCCCAAATTGCGCGCACGTCCCAGGAGACCATGCCGTAGCCCTGGCCGACCTCGAGATCGGGCGGTAGCTGGATCTCGCGCATAGCGGTCCAGACATCCGCGCCGTCGTTCATATACTCGACGGTGCGGTCGTGCACGAATTGCAGCGCTCCCTCGAGGCGTCGCAGCTCGTCGCGGATCAGCTGTTCGCCCTCGATCGCATCGTGGTGGCCATAGAGGATCATCGTAGGCGCGAGCTCGATGACACGGTCGATCGCCTCGATCACCACCAGCGCGTCGCGGTAGCGGTCGCCGCGGATGGTGACCAGGTTGGGGATATGGCCCCAGAGCGCGCCGAACAGATTTCCCGAGAAGAGAATGCGGTGTTGCGGCAGCCACACCACCATGGACTCGTTGGTTTCGGCGCCGGGGATTGCGATCAGCTCGAAGCGGACGCCGCCGAGCTCGAAATCATAACCGGTGTCGAAGGTGATCGTCGGAACCGGAACCGACTGCGTCGCCGGTGTAGCGCCGCCGGTTCCGCTAGCGGCGGCTTTGGCGATCGTTTGCGCGAAGGCGAACATGCTGCGCATCTGGCGCGCGCGACGGAGACGACCGTCCTCGGTCTGGTACGCACGGTTGCCCGCCTGGGCGACGATCTCGGTGCCCGCTTCGCGAAAGAGATCGACTCCGCCGACGTGATCGACGTGTCCCTGGGTGAGCAGGATGTAACGGGTCGGACTCGGGTCGACGGCATCGAAGTTGCGCTTGTGAACCGGTGCCTCGAAGCCCATGCCGGTATTGATGACGACACGGCCGTCCGCGGTCGATACCAGGAAGGAATTCGAAAGACCGTGCGATGCGTGGATGAAATCGTTGACACGCAGGGCCTCGGGCATGGACGCGGGCTGTAGATCGAAGCCGCCGGGACGGGATCGATAGATCGGATCGGGCATGCGGATCTTCATAGAGGGACTGGGCCCGGGGAGCCAGGGCACGGGTCCAGATTCGAGGGAGGCGGCCGCTGCGGGCGCCGGACGCGGAGTTTCTCTCGGCGCCGGGGCGCGGCGCGCACCGGTGTGCTCGGCCGCGTCAAGGTTCCCCGCTGCGCGGGGTGCCTGCGGCGACCTGGACGCGGCCTGCGCTCACCGGAACAAGGTTGATCTCGGTTGCAGGCCAAGGCCTGCAACCGGCGTTGCAAGACTCGACGAGCAAGAGCTTTCAACTAGAAGACTCCACCTTGGCAAAGCACGTTTTTGGTCCAAAGAATGGAGTCCACGGCGCTCATTCTTCTACCGCTGGCCCAGCTGCGCAATCTCTTGCACCGCTTCTTCAATCGCTGCGATCGTGGCATCGATGTCCGCCTCGCTGTGTACCGTCGACACAAAAAACTTCTCGTGCCCCTTGAGAACTCCGCGTTCGAAAAGTGCCTGTGCCAGGGCGAAGCCGAGCATCGGGTCCGACCGTTGGCATGAGCGGTGGTCGATGATTTCTCCCTCGGTGAACCACGGCTGGAACGCGGGCGGCTCACCGGACACGGTGCAGGCGATGCCGGCCCGGTCGAGGCTGGCCTGCAGCGCATCCTCGAGCCGTCTGCCGCGGGCGAAGAGCGTCTCGTAGAGCCCTTCTCGCCGAAGCTCCTTCAGCACCGCCAGCCCCACGGAACAGGAAACGGGATTGCCGCTGAAGGTGCCCGTCAGTGAGACGTAGTGGCCGGTGAGCTTGCGTGCACCCTCCGCGAAGACCATCAGCTCCTCGACTCCACAGACGATCGAGAGTGGGTGTCCAGCGGAGAGGCTCTTCCCCATGGCGCACAGATCGGGCGTCACGCCGTAGTATTCCTGGGCGCCGCCATAGGCCAGTCGGAAGCCCGTCACCACCTCGTCGAAGATCAAGGGGATCTCGAGCCTGCGGGTGATATCGCGGAGGCCCTCGAGGAATCCGGGGCGCGGCGGGATGGTTCGCTGCATAGGCTCGACGATCACCGCCGCGAGCTCGTCCGCATGTGCCTCGATCAGAGATGCGGTGAGCTCGATATCGTTGAAGGGCGCGACGAGGACATCTCGCTGCGCGGCTGCCGGTATGCCTTCCGAGTTGGGGACCGCGAGGGGGAAGTCGGCGGGCTGGTCGGTCCACTGATTGCTCATGAGGACGTGGTCGCCCTGCCCGTGGTAGCCCCCTTCGAACTTGAGAATCTTATCGCGCCGGCGGTAGGCGCGCGCGAGGCGCAAGGCGAAGATGACAGCGTCGCTCCCGGTGCTACCGAAGGCGACGCGCTCGGCGCACGGCACGGCCTTGACGATCTCCTCGGCCAGCTCGATTGCCGGTTCGTTCGGCAGGAGGTAGCTCGTCCCGTGCCCTACGGCCTCGCGTGCCGCCTCGACGACCGCGGGGTGGGCGTGGCCGAGAAACATGGGGCCCGAGCCGAGCAGGTAGTCGATGTATTCGTTGCCTGTGATGTCGACGATTTTCGAGCCGCGCCCCTCTCGAATGACGATCGCGGCGTCGAGTGACATGGTGGGTGTGCGGGCAGCGGCCGGCAGAATCGCCGCCGCCCGGTCGAGCAAGTGCTGTTCGTGTTTGCTCCGTGGCTTGCGGTTGAAGCGACTCATCGGCTGTTCCTCTCAGGGTGCGATGTCGTACCGGCTCATGTACTCGGCGAAGTGCTCGAGAATTTCGTCCTCGCTGATGCCAATGTCCTTCTTCTCGTACTCGTGCTGCCCGTGCCGGCCCTGTGGATGGTCCCGACGCCAAGCCTCCAGCCTCGCCTCGCCCGCCGGCGACAGTGTCTGGTCGAAGCGATCGTAGATACGCTTCACGGACCCGATCGGATCGGTCATGAAGTCGCGAAAGTGCAGGTCGACGAACTGGTCGTCTCCGTGAGTCGCGCGATAACGCATTCCCACCTCGGCGGCGTGGGCCCAGCTCTCCATCTGTTCGCGAGCGACATAGGCCAGGTCGACGTCGTTCTGATGCATCCGGCGAACTTTGGAAATGAAGCTCGCGTACGATGCCAGTACGGTGCGGGGATCTCGGTGGGTCTGGATCACGCAAGCGTCGGGATAAACGGCGAAGAGCGCCTCCAGCTGTCGCAGGTGAACCGGGTACTTGAGCAGCCAGCGGCGCTCGGGATCTGTCGAACCGATCAGCTGGATTACCTTCTTGTGCCAGACATAGGTCTCCGGGTGAGGCGTGCTGTGGTACCACTCGTTGTAGAGGGGCAGCGTCGCCGAGGACTCGAAGCGGTCGTCGGTGAAACACTGGGCGAGGATGTGTCGGCACTCCTCGGGCCAATGCGCCTTCATCTCGTGCACCGCCATCAGGTCCGGGGTGGTGTTGTAGAGGAAGTCGAGCTCGCCCACGGCGGCCTGGAAGTCGGGGTTCGCCTCCCACTCGTCGCGCGGCGGGCGAGGCTGGGGCTTCGCGGCGAGCCAGTACTCGAGCTTCTGCAGGTGGGGGTCCTGGCCGATGAGGTAGTGGAGTGCCGTGCTGCCGGTGCGCACCAGGCCGGTGATGACGATGGGCCGGCGGATTTCGGTTTCGAGAACCTCGGCGCGATCCTTCAAGCGCTTCACGGTGCGCAGGCGTGTCGCGAGAATCGTCGTGAGCTGCCCGCGGTAGATCTCCCGGCCGAGTGGGCTCAGGTCGCTGTCTTCATCGAGGGAGGCGAGCAGCACCTCGAGACCTTTCCCATACGAGGGGTCTCCAAAGTCGTCGAGGCCCGTCTCCTGGCGTGCTTCCTCGTGAAGCGCGTCGTTCGAGGCCGCGAAGCTCTTGGGTTGGGCCATGACCGTCCTCTACCGGGGTCGCGAATTGCAGATGCTCGGGTGCCGTCGTGAGCTACCGCAATGGGGTAACCCCGCGCAAGTGTCACGCGCGCGCTGCGGTGATTCCTGCCGTCCCCTATGATCGATCAAACACATCACCAAACAGTCGCTCGACCGCCGACACTTCGCTATTGGTCAGAGCAGCGAACTCTCCCTGCCGAGTTCGATTGGACAATCTCCGGTCGTTCTGCCTCAGGAAAGACGGGAGGAGACGTGTGCCCGACTGCCCGAGTTGTTGCAGTCACACGGGACGCAGGCGCGCCTGCCTGGGACCGGGTATTGTCGAAACACGTTCCGATTGGGTAGTAGGGACGATGGAGCGCCTGGGGTGGAGTTGGGGGTCCATGGGATCGGTTGGGCTATGTGTGGTGGCGGCCGTTGTCATTGCTGCTGCGGCGGTGCCGGCCTTCAGCACTCGGCCCAATGACGAATCATCGACAATTGTCGCGCAGCCACCACCATCCTCAGCCTTTGCCTCAGCCTGTGCCTACGAGCGAAGCGAGTCTCACGTTACCTTGCCGCGTTTCTCCAGCATCTCGAGGAGAGCGACGACGCTCTCTTCCACGCTCAGTGCACCGGTGTCGATGACCAGCTCGGGTTTCTCCGGTGCTTCGTACGGCGCGGAGATCCCGGTAAACTCCGGAATGTCTCCGGCGCGAGCCTTCTTGTAGAGGCCCTTGGGGTCGCGTTGCTCGCACGTTTCGAGGTCGGTCGCGACGTGAACTTCGAGGAAGTCGCCGTCGTCGAAGAGCGCCCGGGCCTCGTCGCGATCCGAGCGGTAGGGCGAGATGAACGACGTGAAAACGATGACGCCGGTCTCGGTGAAGAGCTTGGCGACTTCGCCGATGCGGCGGATATTCTCGGTGCGGTCCTCGGGCGAGAAACCCAAATTCTTGTTGAGCCCGTGGCGCACGTTGTCGCCGTCGAGGACGTAAGCCAGCCTGCCACGGCGGACCAGCTCGGCCTCGGCCGCCACCGCGATGGTCGACTTGCCGGAACCCGAAAGGCCGGTCAGCCAAATGGTAACGCCTTTTTGATCGAGCACGTCTTCGCGCTCGCTGCGGCCGATGTGTCCGCCGTGCCAGGTGATATTGGTCGCTTTCTGATCTGCCATGGGTAGCCCTCTCGTCGTTGCCCCACTCAAATAGCCTCTTCCCCTGTAAGGCAAGGCGGGGTCGAAAATCATCGGATTCGCCTG
>Ga0114931_10010932_pt1 | contig 10757 bp, 7 predicted proteins | sample 2SBtaG_FD_89579 | JGI IMG/M metagenome (GOLD analysis project Ga0114931, IMG submission 89579) | Deep subsurface microbial communities from Kolumbo volcano to uncover new lineages of life (NeLLi) - 2SBTROV14_V59a metaG | ecosystem: Environmental > Aquatic > Marine > Volcanic | place: Kolumbo...
GCCCCCTCCCCCGAGGACACCCTCGCCGCATATAAAGTCGACGGCTTCCCGGGCCGCGCCCGACCGGATCTGGTGCGAAAGGCACTGGCCGAGCGTCTCCATACGGACCGGTGAGACCCATCACGCATCTCGCCGGTGCCTCCGATGCCCGGCGGGATGCGTATTTTGCCGGTCCGTACAGCCTTAAGTCATCAACGATGGATACTGGATAAACGTGTGTCCGGCGACGCCATCCAGTATAACTTGGTACGGTGGGCCTCCGGGGCTGCACTGGCTCAATGTCGAATATCATCTATATATGACGTTTAAAATAGATGTTATATAATACGTTATTATGTCATTTTTATGCATTATATTCCCCGAGTGCGTTTTTGCTTTTGGAATTCTGGCTACCGTCCAACATGGCGATGCATGGCTAAGCTGAAAGGAGAATGAACCATTTTGAAAATTGTTGATTGATGACCTGCGAAAGAAGATCCGCGAGGATACCTTTGAGTTCTCCAAGCACGCGGTCGATCAGAGCATCATCCGTCGCATCAGCGTTCCGGAGCTTCGCGCGGTGTTTGAGCAGGGCGAAATTATTGAAGATTACCACAGAGACAAATATGGACCCAGTTGTCTGGTGCTGGGTAGAACAAGACACGACATACCGCTACATAGGCCGTGGCCCGTGCGCGGGTTTATAGTTCACCGTTAAGTCTATTTTCTTTCCTTAGATTTGGAGAAAACACATGCGTTTCTCAGTTCGTGGCGCTTTGGGTGTATTGAACGTGCTCGCCGTCTTCGTGCAATTATTCAGTTCTTCAGCATTGGCCCAAACTCCCCAGGAGCATATCCATCAGATGTCTCACAGCGTGATGCCCTTTGATATGTCCAAGACCATACACATCTTCAAGATGACGGAGTTTGGGGGCATTCAGCAAGTCGTTGCCAGGGATTCTAGTGATGCCGCTCAAATATCAATGATCCGGCGGCATCTCAAGCACGAAGCCGGGAAGTTTCAGCAAGGCGACTATGCGGATCCAGCCAGGCTGCATGGCGCAGCGATGCCCGGACTTAAAGAACTTCAAGCCGGAGCCGCTGACATTAAGATTTCTTTTGCGGATTCCCCGGCGGGCGCTGAGATCACGTTCCACACAACTGATATCCATCTCCTCACCGCGATACACCGTTGGTTCGGTGCCCAGCTATCGGAACACGGAGCCGATGCCCGGGCGGAGTGACGCTTAGCGGTCCAACGATAGCCCGTAACAGACCAAGCTGCACGCCGCACGCGAGCTCCCCGTTCGCAAGAGCTGATGCACGTACCGGTCCACCGATCCGTTGCGCCCGCTCCATCCGGGATGCGCATAATCCCCTGCCCCCTGCTATATTATCCGCACCCATCCGCCGATAATAGGTTCGGCGGCCCGAGACCGTCGCCGTGCAACCTGCCCTCCGCTCCCATCGATCGCAATGATGTTGAAACCGCATTCTCGCTTCATCCCGCTCTGCCTAATCGCGCTCGGCCTCCTCGCCGGGCCTAATGTTCCGTCGCCGGCCATGGCGGAAATTTCTCCCGCGGCTCCCATGCAACAAAATGCCCCCCGTCTTCGGGTCGAAATCAACAAGAACGGAACCCTCTGGGCCACGGTTACGGGTGCGGAACGCCCTCTCGACCCGGACGCTTACCGCCTCACCAATGCCCACGGCGATGTGATCCCGCTTGCCACCATTCTGCCTAACACCGCCTCCCGCACGCTGCTAATTCCGGCCACACACCTCGACTGGCGATTGGTCTATTACCTCGAAATTCCGGCCCTCAACCTACGCGCCCTTTGTCGACGAGATGGCGTCTTCCGCACCCTGTATTCGGACCAACTGCTCGGTGCAAACGTGAGCCCTAACGGCAAGCAAACCTCATTTCGTATTTTCGCGCCTCGTGCCGACCGGATCCAATTATATCTTTATTTCAATGTAGACGATACGCCGGATAAGGCTGCCCAGGTCATTGAAATGAAACCGGGCGACGGCGGAGTCTGGTATTCAACTTTGACGGGCGATTACCACGGAGTCTTTTATGATTTCCGCATTTTCGGCCCCGATGACCCCGGTAATGCTTTTTATAATACCCACCCGGCGCAAATTAGCGACCCTTATGCGCGAGTGAATGTAGGCTCCTTTGGCAAGAGCCGCGTCTGGCACCGTACAACGCCTGCAACCCCTGTCAAGGGCGGGCGGCCGAAGATGGAGGATGTCGTAGCTTATGAGATCCACGTGCAGGACTTCACCGACCGCCTGCCCGTGAAACCACGCCTCAAGGGTACTTTCACCGCTATGAAAACGCCGGGCCTGAAGAACAAATCAGGCGCCCCCGTCGGTTTCGATTATCTTGTCGACCTCGGCATAAATGTGGTCCATCTGATGCCGGTTCAGGAATACCTTCATTATCCTGAAGCGGCATGGGCTGCGACCTTTAAGAATAACCCTTTTGCAAAAGCAATGGGCATCGACCGAGCGAATTACCAGTGGGGTTATCGAACCACCCATGCCTTTGCGATCGAGACACGTTACGGAGAACCCGACACTGAGTTCGGCGCGCAACGTGTACAATTTCGGGACCTCGTACAGGCTTTTCACGATAGGGGCATCGCCGTCGTCGTGGACGTGGTCCCCAACCACACTGGTGAAAACATGGGCGGTCGGCACGACCTGTTCAATTTCGGCGCCATAGACCGTCCCTATTATTACCGCACCGACGACAGTTTGCATCTCATCGGGCCTTTCGGTAATGAAATAAAGACCGAGGACCGCCCGATGGTCCAGCGTTGGCTCCTCGACCAGCTTGAGGCATTCGTCGATGAATTTGGCGTGGACGGTTTCCGTATCGACCTTGCCGGGCAGATCGACGAACAGACGCTCCGCTGGGTGAAAGCACAACTCCCCGAGGACCTAATCATCTATGGCGAGCCGTGGATTGATGCGAGCGATCCGGACGTGAAAGCCAATCCCGACTGGGACTGGTACAAAGAGGATGCCCCGATCACCTTTTTCCAGGATGCCGCCCGCGACGCCCTCATCGGCTCCCCGTTTCGGCTCAAAGACAAGACGACCGACCGGGGTTTCGCAGGGGGAAATGCCGCACAGCGTGCCGACGCGATGCGGGCGCTCGCGAATGACTATCCCGAAGAAGCCGCCTCGCCCAATCGCGGGATCAACTATCTCGATATCCACGACAACTGGGCCCTCGCCGATCGGTTCGCCACGAAAGAATGGGACGGGCGCAAAGGGGTCGATTCCGGGCCGTACAAAATTGCGGCGGGGATGCTGTTCACTTCCCTCGGCCCACTCGTACTTCAAGGGGGAACAGAGATGATGCGAAGCAAGGGCGCCGCACCGATCAAAGAATCGAATGTCGACATGGCCGGCACCACGATTCATTTCAAGGGAAGGGACGATACATTCAATGTCCGCATTCCGAACGAATTCGTGTGGGACAATGTGGGCAAGTCCGACGGCCCGAACGACTATGCGAACATGGTCGCATACTGGAAAGGGTTGATCGCACTGCGGAAAAGCGAGGCGGGCAAGGTATTCCGTATCTCGGGCCCGGTGCCGAAGGACTACTACCGGTGGATCCTCCCCTCGGACGAACACCTCCTCGGGTACGTCGTCGGGGACAAGGTGCTCGTCCTCGTCAATTCCTCGGCGACGGAACAGACATTTAGCGGCGTTTCATTGCCCGAGGGCGAATGGCGCCTCATCGCCGACGAAAAGATCGTCGATCCCGAAAACGGCGTCGAGGGCCCCGATGCGTCGCTCTCCGGCGGGCAGGCGGTGGACCTGACGCTGCCGGCGACGAGTCTGAAGATCTGGACGCGGAAATGAAGAATGGCTGGTGGCCAGAGGCTAGAAGCCAGAGGCTAGAGGGCTCGCTCTCCTCGTCGCCATGCCGTGCGTCAAAGTGCAGCGAAGGATTGATACGCGACGCTGGACATCACGCGGGTTTTCGGTGCCACACGGCCGGATGACAACGGGACGGCCCGCCACCGCGACGTCAGGCACTGCCATCACGGGTACATGGTCACAATGTATTGTGCCCTACGATAGTATTACCCGTTTCATCACGTCGTTTATTCGCTCGGGCGCAGCCAGGCTGCCCGCAGGCGGGTTTGGGCCTCCGTGGCATCCGGGAGAGGTTCGATGGAATATAGGTCGGGTGCCCGGGCGCCGAGCGTCACGGTAACCGTCATCTCTTTGCCCCAACGAGAAAACTTCACCTCTACGTCGTCACCGGCTTGGTGGGACCGAAGCGCCTCATCAATACGCCCGTCTGAGGGGTCCTTGCCAGCGACGGACAGGATCACGTCGTCGAGGTCGAGCCCGGCACGGAAGGCGGCCGAGCCCGGCATGACGTCCCGCACCTTATTCTGATTGTCGAGCGAGAGCCCCATCGACGCAGCCGGTTTGGCCGGATCGGTCTTTTTCAACAATGTCATTCCGGCATGCCCGAGGAAACGGTTGTAGTCGATCTCTTCCTTCCCATATATGTAGGCATCAAAAAAAGCCTGAAAACTTGTGCCGGTGACCGCTTCGAGTGCTCTTTGAAATCCGTCCTCAGGTACGCCACGGTCCTTTTGTGCGTACTTCACATCGAGGTAGCGCATAACATCATCGAGGGATTTCGCACCCTTCGTGCGATCCCGTACCTCCAGATCGAGCAGCAATCCCATGATTTTGCCCGCGGTATAGAAGGAGAAAAACGTATGCGGTGGTGCCTGTACCTGTTTCGCCCAGCTATCATAGCTCGACATGGCGATACTCGTAATATGACGTGCCGGATTGGTGTCGAACCGCGCGATCGTTCGGGAGAGATCTCGCAGAAATGCACCTTCCGATTCCAGGCCCGCGCGCATCAAAATTACGTCTGAAAAGTAATCCGTAATACCTTCGAAGATCCACATCTGCGAGGTATAATTCTCCGTCGCATAATCAGGATAATAGATGGCTTCGGGGCGAATACGCTCGACGTTCCAAGTGTGGAAAAACTCGTGTGATGCCACGCCGAGCAGGGACGAATAAGGCGTCCACGTCGTCGCCGGATCGGCGGGGCGCTCAAGTTTGTCGCCGGGCCCGAGTACGATGGACGTCGCATTTTTGTGCTCAACGCCGTGCCCGAAGCGATACGGCAAAATATGATACATGAACAAGTATCGCGTGAACGGAATGTTATCCATCAAGTCGAAGGCCGTCTTGACAATCCTTCTATGATCGGAGATGAGCGCATCATCATTGACCGGCAAATCACCCTGAATTGCAATTTGAATGGTGGCTCCTTCCACTTCAAACGAAAGCAACTTGAAGTCTGGACTGATGAGAAAGGGAGAATCGACAAGTTCGTGGTAGTTGGGCGCGGGGTACCCCTCGACATTTTCGTCATAGTCGAGCGGCGTGGCCACCCGCCAATCATCGGGTTTGTGAATGACGAGTGCCACCGGCTCCATCTCCCTGCCGAGAACATACATGAGCGACGTGATGGGATTCAGGTATGCCTCTGTAGCATCAAGATAGCTCGCGCCGGCATCGAGTTGATGGACATAACTCTTGTATTTCACAACCGCCTCGCTCGCCATTCCTCGCACAACATGCCAGGTATTTTTGTCCACCTTGTATGATGCGAGTGGGTTTCCCTCGCCATCCGTCGCCGAAAAGTCGATGACGTTTTGCGCGTAATTCTGCATGATGTATCGGCCCGGGCGCCAAGCCGGAATCCGAACCTCGACGTCCGCCGTCGTGCCAATTTCCATCGTCACGTCGAAATAATGCGCATTGGGCGCCCCCCAGCGAAGGTGGTACACGATGTCGGGCGATTGGGCCGATGAGGGCATGGCAAGACAAAGCAAAAGGAATGTCAGAAGGGAGAGCTTCATAGTACGGATGAATGGCAAAGATGCGTTGAGGGGGATGCGAGCGCCAGAAACTACGAACCAGCCTCCAATATGTTGTGCCCGTCTCAGTTCAGATTGCCTCGAAGCGCCGATTCCAGTGTGGTCGCGGCGTCGGTACGGGCGTCGCGGTACTTGACGATGACGGGCGCATAGAGCGAGAGTCCGTGCGATGCGCCGAAGGAAGAGGTCATCGCCCGTGCACCGGGCACGACGACGGCCCGCGAAGGCACTCCAAGTACGCCGTCCGCATCGGCGGCGATGACGCGCTCGTGAACCGTGTCATAGATCCGCGTGGCCCGCGTGAGGACGACGCCCGGGGCAAGCACGGCCCCTTCGCGCACGAGGCAGCCTTCATAGAGCCCGCAACCACCACCGACGAATACGTCGTCCTCGACGATGACAGGCAGGGCACCCACCGGCTCGATCACCCCACCGATTTGCGCTGCCGCCGAGAGATGCACGCGCCTGCCGATCTGCGCACAACTGCCCACCAAGGCGTGCGAATCGATCATCGTGCCTTCATCCACATACGCCCCGACGTTGACATACATCGGCGGCATGCACACCACACCGCGCGCGACGTATGCGCCGGACCGAATGGCCGAGCCGCCGGGGACGAGACGGACGCCTGCATCGGCGGTGAGATTGCGCGGGGGGAATGTGTCCTTGTCGAAAAAAGCAAAAGGCGAGCGCGAGAAGTCCACCACGCGACCGAGCCGGAAGCCCATGAGAATGCCCTTTTTCACCCATGCGTGGGCCTGCCATGCGCCGTCGTCGTCGCGTGTTGCCGCGCGGATCGTGCCCGCGTTCAGCCCCTCCATCAAGGCATGAAAGGCCTCCATCGCCGCCGCGTACTCCGGGGTCGCCGGCCCGGCCAGTTCTTCGATCCGCCTTCTCAGCCCATCGTTCATCGCCTTCTCGCGCTCACTTGCGGCTCGATTTGACATGTTCTTTTCGGCGAAACCGAAGCGCCGACCAGTCGGCGTCGATGGCTACCTGACGGACCGGCCGGAAGCCCGCCGCATCGAGCGCCGCCCATCCGGTATCACGGTTGAACTCGCACCGGTACTTCTTCGAGGTGCCTTTTGGATAGGCAAACCAGATGACCGCATCTTCGGCCGCCTGCGCCGTGAGCACGGCCGCCGCCGCATCGACCTCTGCCTGTTTGACGGCAAAGGCAACGGCAAAGCCGACGGAGGCGTCGCCGGGCACGTCGCGCCGGATCGTCACGCCGTCGAGAGCTTCGAGCTCGGTTTCGAAAGAGTCCGGCGCATTCAGCACGACGATTTCCGTGTGATCCTTCAAATTGAGTTTTTTGAACAGCTGGGTCATATTCTCCGGCGTGAGCCGGGAAAACCTTGGGGGATGTCATAACCCGATGGCGATGCCGAGCGCAATGGAGGCAATGCCGAGGGCCACGAGGAGGAGATAAAGCGGGATGGTAAATTTGATCCAGTCCTCGAACCGCAGCCCGGCGATGGAGAGAATCGCCATGAGGGCGCCGTTCGTCGGCGTGATGAGGTCACACAAACCGGCGCCATATTGATAGGCGAGCACGGTGATCTGACGCGAGAGGCCGAGCAAATCCGACAGCGGCACGAGTACCGGCATCGTGAGCACGGCCTGCCCGCTGACGCTGGGCACGGGAATGTGGATGAGCGTCTGTGCCACCACCATCCCGAACGAGGACGCCAACAACGGTAGGTCTTCAAGCGGCGTGAACAGCGCGTGGACGATCGTATCCACGATCCGGCCATCCTGAAGCACGACGAAGATGGCGCGCGCGAAGCCGATCAGGATGGCGGCATAGGCCATCGACCGAAACCCTTTGACATACGCCTCGGCCGTCCCGCCGAAACCCAGTTTGCCGACGGCACCAACGACGACGCCCATGATGAAAAAGGCCGCCGAGAGCTCATCGAAGCCCCAGCCGCCCGCCGTCATCCCCCAGACGACGATAACGAACGTGAGCGCCACGATGCCGAGGATGATCCCATCGCTCCGGGTCATCGTGCCACCGACGTCTTCCGCGTCCGCTTGCACGTCGACCCGCGTGCGCACGGCATAGCGCATCGTCATGCCGATCCAAATCGCGAGTGCAATCGCCAGAAAGACGACGCGAAACATGCCGCCCGAACCCAGCGGCACCTCCGCCAGCTTTTGGGCAATCTGCACCTGAAACGGGTTGACGGGACTGAAGGCCGATCCCACCGCCGCCGCGCCGAGGCTCATCGCTACGGCCACGATGGGCTTGAACCCGACGCGCCGCGTGAGGATGAGCAGAACCGGCACCAGCGCAATGATTTCCTCTTGCATGTTTTCGACGACGCCACCGGTGGCAAACACCACGGACACGATCGGTATTACGAGCAGCCCGCCGCTCCCCAGTCGGCGCACCAGCGAGGAGACGGACCGCCGGAGCGTCCCGGTCTCATCCACGACGGTGAATGCGCCACCGATGAGGAAGACGAGAAAGATCACGTCGGCGGCTTCGGCCATGCCGCGCGGGAGTGCCACGACGGCGCGAAACAGGTTGACCGGCTCCGCCTCGACCTCGTGGTACGTGCCGGCGACAACCACCTCCCGCCCCGTGGCGGGATCTTCATGCCGGTCGAATTCGCCGGCCGGGAGGACATAACTCAGCAGTGCGGCCAGAAAGACGCATCCGCTGAGCAGAATGAGCGGATGGGGCAAGTGGATGCGGGCGAGGTTCATGGCCGCCCCCCCAGGGTCTGCGATCCCGTACCACACGGATAATACTCAAAATGATGCGTCAATGGATATTACCGGTTTGGATTGGAAACGAGGCGGATTGGCCGGGTCCATGTTGAGAGCCGCGCCAAAGATAACGGAGCCTATCGACCATAACAAAACCATATTCGAGTGATGGGACGGGCGCATTCCGGCGCATGATCGAGCTCCGATCCACACATTGCCCTGGATTTTGTATAATGAAATCACGGCGCATGGGACTCGATGCTCCGATTATGCGCATGCACCCACCTGACCCACCTCCCTCGGTGGAAATTATTTGTGCCCGCGAGAAAATCCTTCGGCGTGAGAAGGCTGAGGCCCACCACCTATGAATCAACACGCGGAAGAAACCATGCACAAACGAAAAGTCGCCATCATCGACATCCTCGGCAAGTCCCGCAGCCGCGCCGCTTTTTCGCGATACGCCCGCCCCAATAACCAGAGCATCATGCCGCAGGTGGTGGCCGTGTGGGCCGAAGAACTGGGGCACGACGTATCGATGGTGTACTATGACGGACCCGATTGTCTGCTCGGCGCGTGTCCGGATGATGTCGATATCGTGTTCATCACCGCCTTCTCCCAGAACGCGATGCTGGCCTATGCCCTGAGCAATTACTACCGCTCGAAAGGCGCCGTCACGGCCCTCGGTGGCCCGCACTCCCGGTCCTATCCAGACGATACGGTCAAGTACTTCGACTATGCCATCGGGTTTTGCGACAAGGAACTCCTCAATGATATCTTGCAGGATTGTGCATCATACCGGCCCGTTGGCCAGTATCTCTCATCCCCACAGCAGCCCGCGAGCCTTCCGGGGGTGGTTCAGCGGTGGAAATTCATCGAGCCCATTCTACAGAAAGCGCCGCTGATGAAGGTCATCCCGATGATCGGGAGCCTGGGGTGCCCGTATACGTGCAGCTTTTGCATCGATGCCCTCGTGCCCTATCAGCCGCTGGCTTTCGACGCGCTCAAGGAGGACCTGCGGTTCATTCTCAAGAACAAGCCGCCACGCACCGTCGTGGCCTGGCACGACCCCAATTTCGGCATTCGATTCGATGACTATCTGGGGGCCATCGAAGAAGCCATCCCACCGGCCAGCCTGACATTTATCGCCGAGACGTCCATGGCCCTTTTGAAAGAAGAAAACTGTATTCGCCTCAAGAAAAATGGGTTCAAGGCGATGTTGCCGGGCATCGAGTCATGGTATGAAGTGGGGAATAAATCGAAGGTTCGGGCGATCACGGGGATGGAGAAAGTGCGACAGGTTGCGGACCACGCCAACCGGATCATGCGCCACATTCCGTATCTACAGGCGAATCTGATCTTCGGGCTGGACTCCGATGAAGGTGCGGAGCCCTTCGAATTGACAAGGCGATTCGTGGACCTCGCACCGGGCGTTTTCCCATACTTCTCGCTCCTCATGTCGTATGGCCGCAATGCCCCGGACAACCTTCGATACCAGCGAGATGGCCGCGTACTCGACATTCCGTTCCACTTCCTCAACCAGCTCCACGCCATGAATGTGCGGCCCCTGCACTACTCGTGGCACGAATTCTTCACCCACGTCTGTGCCACGTACGACTACGCCTTCTCGCCCCGGGCACTGTACCGGCGGTTCATGGCAAACAGCCATCTCGGCTCCCGCTTCGACCAACTGTTCCGCGGATGGGCTTCCGAGCGGAATCACAAGCTCATCCGGAATCACCGAAAAATGTGTGATCTGCTCACGCACGATCGGCCGTTGATAGACTACCTCGAAGGCCGCACGAATACGATGCCGGAGAAATACATCGAGCCCATCCGAACCGACCTCGACTGGCTGTGGCCGTGGTTGCCTGAAGGCGCCATCTACCACGACCCGAATGCGTACCTCGCTTCCGTCGATGACGGTGCAACCGCCACGGAAGCCCGGGCGGGGATGGCCCTGGCGTGATGTGTATGGGAAAACCGCCGGATCATGATGCGGAATTTCGCGGCATGAACCAGACAAGTCATGGTATGTTGGAAATGTAGGTTGCTCCTTTGATAAAGAAGGGGTAGCGTACAGGGAAAGCGACCAGGAAGGAGGGTCAAGATCAA
>Ga0114931_10010933_pt1 | contig 10756 bp, 9 predicted proteins | sample 2SBtaG_FD_89579 | JGI IMG/M metagenome (GOLD analysis project Ga0114931, IMG submission 89579) | Deep subsurface microbial communities from Kolumbo volcano to uncover new lineages of life (NeLLi) - 2SBTROV14_V59a metaG | ecosystem: Environmental > Aquatic > Marine > Volcanic | place: Kolumbo...
AAAGCTAACTGAATAGGATTGTGAATGATCTGCACTTTAAGATTATTCCAATAGCTTAAAGCCCACTTTCTTACATTTTCTTCTTGAACAACAAGTGCTGAAGAACCTGAGTAAGTTTTTTTTCTTAATCCGTTCCAGAGTCGTCCAATTTGATGCTTTCCGGGATCGGCTCTTTCAGAAACAATCACAGGAACTTTAAGTCCCTTTGCAGAGATTAATGTCAATATATTTATTATATCGATAAAACTGATAACAACATCTGGCTTACTTTTATACAAAGCCTTTCGAAGATGATAGATCCTTTTAATATTTTCTTTTAGTGCCTGAAAAATATTGCTTGAATCTGCAATCTGATCTAAAGGAATTCGTTGAACATCTTCATGCAACTCATAAAAATCATTTTTGGAATCAGATAAAGTAATAATAGTAATTTGCCAGCCTTTCATGCTCCAAGCGTTAGCCATCGTCGTCATAACTCGCTCAGCGCCACCGGGGCCAAGTGAAGAAACAACAAAAGTTATTTGCATCTATTCCTTGCACTGAAATAAAGATTTTCACCTGATCCATGAATCCCTGCGAACCATAAAATGAGTTTTATACCGGAGACTACCTTTCCTTTGAAATTCAATCTTTTCCAGGAAATAAATAACTGGCTCTTTACTGATATATCGGAAAACTCTCTTTTTTCTAATAACGAAGATAATCTTTTTTCATCAAAAGACTGAACATGCCCCCAGCGATGAAATTTTTCACTACAATGAGGACATACAATCAGTGAATCTGACAGATCTTCAGCAGCAGGAACCGTCCCAATAAACCTGCCACCAGATTTAAGTACACGCTTTACTTCAGAAAGTGTCTGTTCAAGAATTTCATCATCCAGATGTTCCAGCACTTCTGTCATGACAACCACATCAAAAAAATCATTTTCGAAAGGTATTGATTGAGAGTAACCAGCCTGAGCATGATCACCAAGTCCAAGCTCTTCCCTTATCTTTTCAATGGATCGCAGGCCGGGATCAAGACTATATACATCTATCTCCTTTCCAATTGCTAACCTTTCCAGTTCTCCAGAACCCACCCCAATGTTTAACATCCTTTGTCCGGAACTAATTTTGTCAATAAGAAAATTTAACCTTGGATAAGCACCATCAAAGGACTGAATATCTTCATTCTGAAAATGTTCCCAGATAGATTCCTGTTTCATACTTCTGGACTACCTTTTTATGATAAAGGCTTGCCCCGTGGGGACATTAATAACATGCTCTTGCCTGTTGTGAAAGAATTCATCCATTGCTCTGGTTGCTCCTGGGCAACTATCAAATCCATAATCATCACATAGCAGAATACCATTTTTATTTAACCTGCTATAAAAAAATTCGATAGCATCTCTGGTCGGCTCATACAGATCGACATCAACATGGACAAAACAGAACTTTTTATCTTCAACATCGATAAATCGTTCGGGTATCCAGCCTTTATGATATTCAACAAAATCAAAACTATTTAAAATCTCTTTAACATTACCGATGTCAATCGACATATCACCTTCCTGCCAGTAATCCCCATCAATATCTTCAGGTTGTGATAAACCTTCAAAAGAATCAAAAATATGGTGTGTCTTTTCACCTCCCTGAATTCGATCACATATCAGCCAAGAGCTCGCTCCCATATAAACGCCACACTCAGCAGTATCACCAGAGACATCGACAACTGATTTTAATAATTGATCAAGAAAATATTTTCTATCGTATGAACGCCAATTGTTGGTCTCAAATCGTTGGTAATAATTCTTAAATTCTTTTTCTTTTAAATAAGAACGTCCATACTCACTAAAGATATAGCCGGGATAGATAAAGTTAACAATTTTCTCTGACAACTGATACCTGGCAAACTCATCTTTTCTGATAAGTGCATCCCAGAACATTTTAGCTCCTGTAACTAACTTCATTCTTCTCCACTCTGGCCAGGTAATAATAAATTAATAAACAGGATAGTGCTGAAACTATACTGGTAGATAATGCAATCCCTCCAACTCCAATCAGTCTGACCAGGATCAAGTTTCCTATAATATTGACAACCAGATTAACAACCGCGATATATAACAATACCTTATTCTGGTGCAAAGCATTAATGAGTTTCACTCCCAATATTGCAAGAAGGTAAAAAGGGATCTGAAATGCATAATATATCTGGATCGTTGCAACAAGCTTTGTATTTTCACTTGAAAACTGCCCCCTTTCAAAGACTAACGACACCATCCATTCTGACAAAACTATAAATACAAAAGTAGCAGGAATACTGACCCATAAAATTATTTTTATATATTTAGACAGCGTCGTTCTGACACTGTTCCAATCCTTTTTTGCAACCATACCAGAGAAATGTGGTAAAACCACCGTTCCCAGTGCCATTGCCCCCAGACCCAGTATTAATGCTAAGATTTTATTGCCATAGTTTAACGCAGCAACGCTCCCAGACTCACCCATTGCGGCCATAGCCTGATCAACGAAAACCGTACCACTCATCAAAAATGCACCCGCTATCATTGGTGCATATTGAGACAGTAACTTCTTTGTTTCTGTTAAAAACCCTTGCCAAAAAGGTAATAGCTTCCAGCCTGACTGCTGTAGAGCGAATGCCAGTCCAGCAAACTCAATTAGCCCACCGGATAATAAGCCCCAGACGATACCATAAATACCTAAAGTTTCAGCCTGGAGGAGGAGTATCAGAAAAATGGATAATGGAGTGAATATTGGTAAAAGAGCCGGAATCGCGAAGGAGTGTTCCGTGTTTAATATTCCCGCATAAAAAACCGAAACCCCATTAATAATCAGTAAAGGCATGAGCCACAAGTAAATATCTTTTGTCAAATTCAGCTTCTCTGCAGAAAACCCAGAAGCAATAAAAGGAATAACCACTGGTATTGTAATTACCAGTAATACAGTAATGATAATCAACATCAAAATTGCAAGTAGCAAAGCCTCTTGCGCCAACTGTTGGGCTCGTTTTTTTCCACTGTTTTCTATTGTTGCTGTCAGGACAGGAACCAGAGAGGAGACAAAAGAACCTGCGATGATATTGATAAAAAGCTGAGGAAGCAAAAAGGCAATAAGGAATGCATCTAACTCGTCGCCAGTACCAAAAATATTAGCCACCAGAACATCTTTACCCATCGCTACTATTTTAACGATCAGGCTAATACTGGTAATGACGATAATACTTGTGAATATTTTTCTATTCGCAGAAAGATCTGACCAGTTTCCTATGGCTTTAGTAACCTTGCTGACTCTACCCACGAAGTAAATCCGTTCTTGAAAAAGGCCATTATTTCACAGAAATGAAACAGCGACCATCAATCCAATTCTAGATTTCAGCTTGAGAAAACACCTTGTAATTGCTATGGTTGCGTTCGTAATTCAACACCGAATCTTCGTTGAAGAAGGTACATCATCATCTTTGTAATTTTTCTGGTCACTAATCTATGCTCTTAATCACTGGTGGTGCCGGCTTTATTGGTTCGAACTTTGTGCTGGACTGGTTCTCACAGCTGAATGAACCCATCCTGAACCTGGATAAACTGACTTACGCAGGTAATCTGCAAAGTCTTTCAAGTCTGGAAAATAATAAAAATCATCTTTTTATTCAAGGTGATATAGGCGATCGTACGCTAATTCGCTCTCTGTTAAATGAACATAAACCTCGTGCGATTCTCAATTTTGCGGCTGAAAGCCATGTTGATCGCTCAATTCATGGTCCGGAAGATTTTATCCTGACGAATGTCAATGGGACTTTTCACCTTCTGGATGAAGTAAAAAGCTATTGGTCAGATTTACCCGCTGATGAAAAGGAAGCATTCCGATTTCTTCATATTTCTACCGATGAGGTTTATGGCTCGCTAAATAAAGATGATCCTGCTTTTTCTGAAACAACGGCTTATTCACCCAATAGTCCTTATTCCGCATCAAAAGCAGCATCTGATCATCTGGTTCGTGCATACCATCATACTTATGGACTACCGACACTGACCACCAATTGTTCTAACAATTATGGGCCATTACAATTTCCAGAGAAACTCATTCCTCTGGTGATCCTGTATGCTCTGGATGGCAAATCCCTGCCCATTTATGGAGACGGGCAAAATATCCGTGACTGGCTCTATGTGGGCGATCACTGTTCTGCAATCCGTAGTGTGCTGGATAAGGGCCAGACAGGCGAAGTTTACAATATTGGTGGCGACAGCGAAAAAACAAATCTGGATGTTGTTCTCACGATCTGTTCGATACTTGATGATCTTAAACCAGCTGCTCAACCCTATTCTGATCTGATCACTTATGTAACTGATCGTCCAGGACACGATCGCCGATATGCTATTGATGCTAACAAGATTAAGTCTGAACTGGGATGGAAACCTGCAGAAAACTTTGAAACAGGTATCAAAAAGACCGTAGACTGGTATTTGACCAATGATGAATGGATCAAAAACGTTACCAGTGGCGCTTATAAAAACTGGATAAATAAAAATTATTCTACAAGAGAAAATACATGAAAGGCATTATTTTGGCAGGAGGCACCGGTACTCGTCTTTACCCTGCTACTCAGGCTGTCTCCAAGCAATTACTACCCATTTATGACAAACCGATGATTTATTATTCGCTCAGTACACTGATGCTGGCAGGAATCCAGGATATTCTTATTATTTCTACACCACAAGATACCCCACGATTTAAGCAACTTCTTGGAGATGGTAGTAGAATTGGGATAAAAATTAGTTATGCAGTACAAGCTTCTCCTGATGGTCTGGCTCAGGCTTTTATTATCGGCAAAGAATTTATAGGTAAAGACAAGGTTGCATTAATTCTTGGTGACAATATCTTTTATGGCCATGATTTTCAGGCTAAACTAAGACGAGCAACTGAACGACCAAGAGGAGCCACTGTTTTCGCTTACTCTGTCCAGGATCCAGAGCGCTATGGTGTAGTTGAGTTTAATGAAGCAGGAACAGCTATCAGTCTCGAAGAAAAGCCGCTAAGTCCTAAATCCCGTTATGCCGTAACAGGCCTCTATTTCTACGATAACCAGGTAGTCGATATTGCAGCTAATATCAAACCTTCCGCTCGAGGCGAACTTGAAATAACCGATGTCAACAAGACTTACCTTGAGATGAGTCAACTGGAGGTTTGCGTACTTGGAAGAGGACACGCATGGTTAGATACTGGTACCCATGAAACACTTCTTGAAGCGTCATCGTTTATCGAGACAATTGAACGAAGACAAGGCTTAAAAGTAGCCTGTCCTGAAGAAATAGCCTGGCGTCTTGGATACATCTCATCTGATCAATTGAAAAAGCTCGCAGAACCTTTATCAAAAAATAATTATGGAAAATATCTTTTTGGACTACTCGAAGATCGAGTATTAACATGAGGATCATTAAAACTTCAATTCCTGACATCTGTAAGATTGAGCCTGATGTATATATTGATGAACGAGGTTTTTTCTACGAATGCTATAACGAAAACATTTTAAAAAACCACCTGAATCAAAAACTAAATTTTGTACAGGAAAACCATTCTTATTCAAATACTAACGTTCTGAGAGGTTTACACTATCAAATAAAAAAACCACAAGGTAAATTATTACGTGTGACCAGTGGTAAGATCTTTGATGTTGCTGTTGATCTACGAAAAAAATCACCCACTTATAAAAAATGGACTGGTGAGATTATTTCTGCTGATAATAAACATGTATTATGGATTCCGCCAGGGTTTGCCCACGGGTTTTATGTAGTATCCGACTCAGCAGATGTTATCTATAAAGTAACTGAGCCATATGCTCCTGAATATGAACGGACACTTGCATGGGATGACCCGGAATTAAACATTTCATGGCCTCTCAAGAGCGAACCAATTCTTTCTGAAAAAGATAAAGTTGGAAAAACTCTTGAGCAATGTGAGGTATACGAGTGACAACGATAATGCTGACTGGAGGAAATGGTCAGCTTGGTTGGGAGTTACATAAAATTCTGGGAGATTATGGAAGAATTATTGCTTTTGACCATTTCTCGTTAGACTTAACTGATCACAAAAAACTACGGTCGACAATACAGGAATTAAAACCTGATCTGATTATAAATTCTGCAGCGTATACAAATGTAAAGCTTGCAGAAAATAACAGGCAGGAAGCCAGGTTAATCAACTCAATTGCTCCAGAAATCATGGCAGAAGAAGCTAAGAAATATGGTGCCTTCCTGATCCATTATTCAACAGATTATGTTTTCGATGGCAGAAGAGAAAATCCTTATCAGGAACAAGATGAAACAAATCCCCTTAATGAATATGGTATGAGTAAGCTAATAGGCGAAGATGCAATACGAAATATGGATGTTCCTCATTTTATATTCCGCACCAGTTGGGTGTATTCTATCAGAGGAAATAATTTTTTGCTTTCAATTGTCCGATTGCTTAAAGAGGAAAAGCAACTTGATGTTGTAAACGATCAGTTTGGATCGCCCACATGGTGCCATGATATTGCAGATATTACCGATCTGATTTTCTCTCAAGTCAGAACTCCATCAGGTATTGATATTGAACTTTTAAAAGATAAGAGTGGAACTTATCACTTAACATCGAAAGGAATAATCACCTGGTTTGACTATGCCCGAAAAATCCTGGCATATATGAACGAGCATTCTCTGATATCGACACAACCCATCATCCATTCAATTTCAAGCTCAGCATATGATTCAAAAATAAAACGTCCAAAGTATTCTGTACTCTGTACAAATAAAATTGAACAAACTTTCGATCTGATCTGCCCTGAATGGGATTATTCATTGAATTTATGCATGAATGAATTATTTAATCAATAACCGAGTGGCTGTTTTTTCATCCGCCACTTAACCCTTGCTAATGACGAAACCAGAACAACAAATATAGAAGGAAATACTGCAGGGAAAATATATATAATTTTCTTCAAATTATATGATCCACCTGATAAAAAATATTTTTTCCATATTGACAGCCTTTCCTGGAAGACCGTATCATTCATGACATCTATTAAATAATTATACCTCTCAATTCTTTGTTTCAATAATTTTAAAGACTGATTCTTTTGCTCTATTGATATATGGGATGATTCCAGATCGTTGAACCACGATTGATGAACAGAAACATGAGAATTAAGTTTTCGTAAAAAGATTTCTGTTGAATTTTTATTTGAGCGGGCAAAGTTTAGTGAAGATACAATACTGGCACAGTGACTTCGATATTTCACCAGAGGCTCATCAATTATAAAAATCGCATTATCTTTCATCAACGAGGCTCTGAAAGGAATACTTTGATCCTCTATTGGCAGATTTTCATCTAAAGCACCCCATTGATCAAAAATTTTTTTATCAAATGCAGAGATAAACACGCCAGCATTGCGCCTTTTGATGATTCCTTTCCATGAAAAGTCTTCAGGTATTGAACCTGAATAAAACTGGCCTATTCTATCCCCTGATTGATTTATAATTTCTGGATTACAACCAATTACCAAAGCATCTGTTGTTTTATTAATTTCCTGAATCTTACCAACTTTATCTGCTCTGGCGATATCATCACCTGATGCAATAATCACAAGATCATTTGATATCTGGGTCATTACTTTGTTGATGTGACGAACCAGCCCAAGATTTTCTTTATTTCTTTGTACTATTATTTTATTGGGTCCAGTATAAGACCCACAAAGATCTGTGATTATTTCAAATGTACGATCAGAAGAACAGTCATCTGAAATTAGTATTTCTATTGGGGAATAACTCTGGTTGAGTGCACTTTCCAGAGCATTCTTAATGTATTGCTCCTGATTAAAAGTAAAAACAACATAGGTAACTGGGATATTCAGAGAGTTATTTTTCTCCATTACAGTGAGTTAGTTATAATGACCAGTATTATTTAGTAATAATCACAAGAATCCATTGGCTGCGAATAGTGAGTTCAAAAACATCAAACTAAAGGATAACCTAGCAATGTAATCTCTTCTGCCAAATTCTTCTGAATTAATGACATTTGTTCTTTATTAAAACCTCTTTCCCATGAATCAACTACTCTGTCTTTATTTTTATCATACTTCATACTCGATTCACTTAATTTCTGGATAAGGTAATTTCTGTTTTCTTGCGGAAATTCAGGTATGTTTAAAAAATCAGTAATCTTAGTCATGATATCTGATGTATTAGCTACAAGATCTTCAAGTTTAATATCAATAATCTTATAATTTTTCTTTTCAGCAATCTTTCTGTTCAGAATAAAATTTTGTAATTGTTGTTTCAATTGTCTTGAAGCAAAATCAAGATCTGTAGAACACCAACCTAATCTTTGTAAAGAAAATAAAACTCCTCGAGGATCACGAATCATATGGACAAACTCATTATCTGGATAAACTTCGTTCAGAAATTCAATTCGTGAAATATTTGAAGGTGTTTTTTCTACCCAACCAATTTTATTCATTGATCGAGCTTTCAACTCAAACAAATTATCAATCAGTTTTTTTGATTCCAATATCAGTTCATTTCTATCTTGAAAATAGGAATTCTGTCTAATTACACTCATAAAGTTTTCGATGGCAGTATCATAATTTTCGAAGATATCCTGAATGAGGAACTCCTGTTTTCCGTATGCATCCGTTACTTTGTATGGGTTTTTCCCTCTACAAGTAATGACATTAGTGAGTAAGTTCTTAAACCTTGCTTTTGACTCTTCAGTAGCTGTTACTGAATAATTGACTGTCATAAAATTAACGAGATCAGCTAATCCATCCACTTCGACAATAAACTTGGTTTCAAATGGAACAGCATACAAATCGGGATGTTTATAAAGAACATGGAGGCAAATAGTAGTACCACTGCGTCCCGATCCTCCAATTAATATTTGCTTCATGATTTTCCAGATAAACTATCAATATATTTTATTATCTCGTCACTATTAATTTCGTAATCAAAAGCTGTCCAGAGATAATATGGATTTGGATAAGGCTTGCTTCTACATAGAATGACATTCAGCTCCAGTTCTGCAACGGCCGCAATGGTTGTAAAAGTTTCTGCCCAGGCCCGTTCTCCTGAAATAATGATGACTCTTGTTCCTTTTGGACAAAATGCCAGGTTCGCTAAAGCTGCTCCACCTTGAGAGATAACAATATCTACATCAGAAAAATATTCAATCTGTTTTTTAAGGCTCATTCGAGATGGATCAACAAATTCGTAGTTTTGCTTCTTAAGGTAACTTTCTAACTTATTAATACCATTAGATTTTCTTACGGCATCCACACCTTTTCGTGTTAAATAGATATATTTTCCTTTTTTAATTTCAGTATGACGAGACAGCCTTTCCCTAAGAAAACTTATACTTTCAGGGCTTGCCACTAAATCCCTTGAACAGAACATTGGCATACTTACATCTTCAAAAACCGCTCTCGTTTCAGGGAAATAAGGGATGAGATCAACTTCTGAATATCCCAAAAGGTTTAATGTTTCAACATGCCATTTTTTCAATGGGAATTGAAAAGCTAAAGGGTATTTACCTTTTAGTCCACTGGTTTCATATATCCACAACAGAGGTATAATTTCAATTAGCCAATGATAATAGTTCCAGCCAAGTCCAGGGAATAGAAATGCTTTTTCCCAGACAAGATCACTATCAGAATTATTCACTATCAAAGCATTTTTTCTATTGTGGATTTTCAGAAGGGGGGAAAAAAGTTTTAGATGCGTAATATCAAGATGTTTACTATCCTGAACAACAAAGCTTTTTTTTCCTTCACTTGACTCGACAAGCCCACCTCCAAGATTTTGTACATTTTTTAATACTGCCAGTCCGGTACGATTAAACTCCATATCAACGAATCGTGTTTCTTCACTATGATTAATAAAAACTGTATATTCAAACTTTAACCTTTGCTGATTTCCAAATTCCTGATAATCCCATCCCATTTTTTCACAGATGGTTCTTGCTGTCAGAATCCTGGCAATCTTGTCACCTTTTTGAACATGATTACCAGAGAGGGATTCAGCATTTTGTAAACGTACTTTTGCCGAGCCATTACCAGGATTATAAGTACATGCAAGACGGTAACGGGTTAGAGCTTTTTCATATTCACCTTTACGTTCATAATATTCAGCCCATATTTCCTGTACCACAGAGGAATTTGATCGTAATTTTTTTAACTCGTTAGATTTTTTTTCAATCAAACACTGATCACAATGATCAAAAAACCAGCATAAATCATCATTAAATCCATCAATTTTTTGTGGATTAAACCAAATATTATGAGCATAATAATAGTCTTCAAGCTGATCATGCCAACCCTTTATTAAGATCGAAATATCAAACTGGCCAAGATAACCAAGAAAGTTTGGATCTGTACTGTCTTTCTCTATTAATAACTCATACAAACTCCATGATAATGAAAACAAACCAAGGTGTTTTGAAAGGTTTGCTATAAAGTTTATAAGCTTTTCTTTAAAGCTTGTCCCTGAAAAGTCTTTCTCTTTTCCTAGTACCCACTCAGATCTTAGTGCAGCATCGTATGTAGAATCTGCCCACGTATTACAACTACTGGAAACAGGCAGTGAATGCCTGTGGAACAAAATCCCTTTACGGCCTCTTTTAACAAGTAGTTTTAACAAACTAACATAGTGCTGGTTAAGTCCTGTGTCTGATCCAATATCTTTAAGTGAGACTGAAAGAGTGTTTTTTGAAGTAAAATAAATAACAGGATA
>Ga0114931_10010934_pt1 | contig 10756 bp, 5 predicted proteins | sample 2SBtaG_FD_89579 | JGI IMG/M metagenome (GOLD analysis project Ga0114931, IMG submission 89579) | Deep subsurface microbial communities from Kolumbo volcano to uncover new lineages of life (NeLLi) - 2SBTROV14_V59a metaG | ecosystem: Environmental > Aquatic > Marine > Volcanic | place: Kolumbo...
CCCGTTTTATAATCCCTGATTGCTTATATCCTTCGTTTTTCAACCGTTTCAAAAACTCTTTGGCTTCATCCGGTTCAGAAAAACTGCCGATGACCATATAATAGGTCATGGGTGTGGTTACAGTGTCATTAACAGGAGGTGTTGCCGGATTGTTTTTTTGAAATTTTTCCACCGTTGATTTATCCAGAAAATTAATTTTCCACTTTTCTGAATGCGGAGGGGGTTCCAGATATACTTTATCCCCTTCTTTCAGTCCTGCCAGAATGATAATATCGTTTTCGTTGCTTTTGCCCGGAATCACCTGCTGTTTGCGCGATCCTTTATAAACATAGTTGATTGAATCGTTGGCATAAACACATTCGATGGGAACGTAAAGGGCATCTTTAATAATTTTGGTAATTATCCTGTTTTTTGTCGTCATCGAAGGACGTAAAATAGAATCATGACCTTCAACCTGAATGATCACCTCAAAGACTTTTGCATTGGAATTGGCCATTTGCTCACCCATATTGGCCACTGAAAAAACAGTACCCTTAAATTTCTTTCCCGGAAACGCATCTACCGTGATCTCGGCTTTTTGTCCGACTTTAACTTTGCTTATATCTATTTCGTTAACATACGTTTTCGAATTCATTGCCGAAAGGTTTGGCAGGGTTGCCACCACATTGTCCCAAATACTAATTTGTGCACCAACCCCCTGTTTTTTTCCATTCCATGATTTCTTGTAAGTAACCATACCCGATTTTGGAGCGGTAATCGTAAATTCTTTTATCAGGTCTCTATATTCACTTAACCGCCTGCGGGCCTTAGACAGATTGGCACTCACCTCCTGCATGTCGGCTTTGGCCTTTTCAAATTTTAACTGATAGTTCTTAGAGGCCTGCGTATAGGTGCGTTTTGTTTTATCAAGATCCAATTGTACCTTCCGCTGCGTAGCCGGTGGCTCATAAATGGATTGATCAACAACAATCTTTTTTTCTTCCATGGAATATTTCAGATTGATCAGCTCATCGCGTGCAGCCCTTAAATTCATTGAAGTATCTAGTTGTGTTTTTGTGAATTGTGTTCGCAATTTTTCCACCTCCAGTTCCTGGTCCTTTATTTTGTTTTCCAGGTCGCTTCTGTCAAGCGTTGCAACCCATTGTCCTGAATCAACTACCGTTCCGTCGGGTATAATATCTTCAATGCGCAATTGCCACACCCTGGCATTCCGCATGCCAACCGAATTGGGCCCCATTATATCTTCGCTGCTGCGGGCTTCCAGTTCTCCGGTAGTAATTACATCAATAACAAAACTGCCTTTTTTTGCTTTTACAACAATGGCATTATCGTCTGATTGGGTTGAAGAGGAAAAGTACCAGACAACGCCAATGAGAATGACCAGCATCCCAAGGAGGATAAGCACGTTTTTTCGTTTCATCGAATGTTTAGATTTTAACGAGTAAAAATAGTGATTTTGTATTGCAAACCTATCTTTTTTTTAATTTATTGAAATTCAGGTATTCAATATTGATTAATACCGTTGTTTTATTTGTTTGTCACAAGCATCTCCATATCATATTAAAACTGTTCCTGCCAAAGATCAAACAAATCATCACCCTGCTGAAAGGGTGTCAAACTGAAACTGAAACGATAACCGGCAACTGGAAGTGTGCACTGGTCATGTGGCCTGGCTCCCCAGGAATTGTCACCACCAACACCCATTTGTTTGAAGTCAATATTCAGAAATGTCTCTTTCCTCTTGAGCAAATCTTTGGTATATCTGTAATTTTTTTTGGTCAACTGATCCAGGTCATCGGTGGAAAAATGAAGGGCTGAAAAGCTGAAATACCTTTTGGCTTTAAAAAGTAGTCCAACACCTTCTTTGTTGGTAAGGGCCATCCAGCGCACATCGGTTTTGTAACCGTTTTCCTGAGGGCGAATATAAGCAAAGTACTGCCTGCTGACGGTACTTTTATACTGACCAATCAAAGAACCGTTGTGGCGGTCAATATAATTTTCCTCAGGGCCACGACCGTAATATTGGAGATTTTCAAAGCCATTGACTACCCGCATTTCCATCCCAAACCGGGGCAGGTTGGGTAAACCTGGAATACCCGGGAAAAGCTGCATCTCAACTTTGACTTCCCCATTACCAAAGACAGCGTATTTTATCATCATTTCAGAACGGGCATCAGGGACATCATACCGGCAGGTAACATAAACCACTGCATCATTCGACTGTTGAATGTCCATGCGTTTTAATATCATGTGGCTACCGGCTGTTCTCCATATTGCTTGCCGCTGATCCATTCTGTTCCCAAAATCGTTATCCGTGGGTGCACGCCAGAAATTGGGCTGCACCGGTTGGTCAATGATCTTTTTTTCGTCTATTTTATACAAGTTCAGAAAACCGGTATTTTTAGCAAACCCAACACTGAACCCCTGCCCGACCAACACAATGTCTTTATTCTGCTTATCAATGGCAATCCCCGGCAGTTTGTTAATATTGACCCTTATGCCCGGATTACGGTAATAGATAAAAAACTGTTCTTTGGCCACCCGGGCCCCTTTTTCAAGGAAAGGTTTTTCCGTTTTAGTTACCAGTTGAAAATTCAGCAGGTATTCATATCCTTTTTTAAACTCAAATGACTCCAGGGGAATCCGTAACGTGTCGTTTTGATGGGGGGACAAACCGGGATTTTCTACCGTTCCGCTGATTATGCTTTCGTTGTTGGCAAGCAATTCCCATTTCAGGTCAAACTGATTAAGGTTTGTAAAATCATAGTTGTTTGTCAACAGGAACAATCCTTTGTTTTTGTTAAGGGGTTTTATTTTGATATACTGATATACTTTTTTCACTTCAACCATGGCAGGATGAACGGTTCGATCGGGATTGACCAGTCCGTTGATGCAGAAATTACCATCACTTGGTGTGCCTTTGGGCCCGAAATAACCGCCATAAACCCAGAATTTCCTGCCTTTTTCATCAAACTGTGCAAATCCCTGATCCACCCAATCCCAGATGAACCCGCCCTGAAGCTGGTCGTACTTTTCGATCACATCCCAGTAGTCCTGAAGATTGCCGGTACTGTTGCCCATGGAATGAGCGTATTCGCACATGATCAGCGGACGCGATTGTTTTTCTTTGGCATACGAGGCAATATACTCAATAGAAGGATACATGGGTGAATAGATGTCCACATGACTTTTTTTCAATGCTCTCTCATAATGAACGGGCCGCGAAGGATCACGGTGGTGTATCCATTTGGATGCCGCAACAAAGTTCACCCCGTCGCCGGCTTCATTGCCCATGGACCAGATGATAACCGAAGGATGGTTTTTGTCACGCTCAACCATGCGCCTTATCCGGTCAAGATGGGCTTTTTTCCAGGTTGGGTTGTTGCCCAGTGTGCGGTCGGGACGGTAACCCATGCCATGCGATTCGATGTTGGCTTCGTCAATAAGGTAAAGACCGTATTTGTCGCACAACTTATACCAGTAAGGATCGTCGGGATAATGGCTGGTACGCACTGCATTGATGTTGTACTGCTTCATCAGGCTGATGTCTTTCTCCATTAGTTCATGAGATACCACATGCCCTTTGAATTCGTCATGTTCATGCCGGTTAACCCCTTTGATAAGAATCGGAACCCCGTTAACCAACAACTGTCCGTTTTTGATCTCCGATGTTCTAAAACCGATTTGATTGCTCACTTTTTCCAGTGATTTCCCTTTATCGGTTTCCAGATGAAGGAGCAGTGTGTAAAGGTTTGGCGTTTCTGCCGTCCAGGTTTTTACACCGGGGATTTCCATTTCCCCCGACACATTGGTCGAGTCGGGATTGTCCAGTGTAAAAGAAAGTTTTTTTGTTTTTATCTCTTTTCCGTCGTTACCGTACAGCGACAGCATGAGTTTGTATTTTTTACCCGCTTTTTTGCCTGAAAAGTTTTTAATCCATGTATCCACCTGCAAGACACCATCACTGTAATTGTTTTCCAGGCCGGCATGAGCGAAAAAATCATAAATACTGACATCGGGCACAGCGTATAGGTAAACACTACGTTCTATTCCGCTGATGCGCCAGAAATCCTGGCACTCAAGATAACTGCCATCCGACCATCGGTACACTTCTACAGCCAAAATGTTCTGTCCTTTTTTGATATACGGCGTAATGTTAAATTCAGCAGGAAGTTTGCTGCCCTGGCTGTAGCCTGCTTTCTCGCCATTTACCCAGACGTACATGGCTGATTTGACCGCCCCGAAATGAAGGATAACTTCCCGTCCCTGTCATTGGGGGGAAACAGTAAAAGTGGTCCTGTATGATCCCACCGGATCATAATTGTGCGGAATATGAGGCGGGTCGGGATGTTCTGTCCACTCGTATGACTGGTTCACATATATGGGTACGCCATAGCCCTGCATTTCCCAGTCGGCAGGCACAGGAATTTCGTTCCATGAAGAAACATCGTAATCAGGCCGGAAAAAATCCACAGGCCGGTCTGCCGGTTTCTTTGACCAGTGAAATTTCCATTTGCCATTAAGCGACCGGTACCATGACGAGTTTTCAGGAATACCGGCAAGGGCCTCTTTCAGGTTGTCATAGGGCATCATCGTAACATGCGGGGCAAGTTTGTTGATGCCGATGACGTTCTGATTTTCCCAGTCAGGAACTGATTTGTCCTGTGAAGATAAATGCAGAAAAAGGGAAAGGATCAAGGCCAGGAATATGATTTTCTTCATGATGGACGGTTGTTTAATTTCAAAGATTTACCAGTATAGCTGAACGCTTTTAGTGCAAAGTTCCGGCAAACTTTTGCAAAATACCAGTTGCTTTTGATGCATTTGCTTTCATAGCATCAGCCGTTGACACTTTTATGCCCCTTGCTTCATCCAGCAGTTTTTGTTGCTGTCGGACTTCCTTTTCCAAAGCTGTAATATCTGTTCCCTCTCCGCTGATATTCCCGTTTCTTACCTGATTTAGCATCCAGTTGTTCGAATTGATCTCATTCATCATAATGGTGGTCAATGCCCTGTAAAGGGATTTGGACATGTTGAAGTTATCTTTGTCAAGGGCTTTTTGAAATTCATCTTGTTTTTTCAGGAAATCAGCCTGGTATGCGGCTTTTGAGTCATTCCAACGCTGGATTCTTGCATCACCTGACGGCATTTTTTCGCCATTGCCTTTTTTGGTCACTGATCCTGACCCCACAGCAGTACCATGTCCGTCCGGTGGAGGCGGTGGAGGGGGAGGGGAATTTTTTGGCATGGCATCCCCGAATTTCATGTTTTTATTCATGGCATCTTCAAAACCATTCAGGTAACCGGTAATCGAATTTTTCTGTTTGTCACCCGATATTTCTTTCAGGTCAATAGCCATGATCTGTTTGTAAATCTCCTTCTCGTAATTGATTCTGCTCTGCAGATTTTGCTTTTCGATGTTCGGATATAGCTTTTTATCGGGTGCGTTTTCTGCATACCATTCTTCCAGCGCTTTTGTTTTGCCGGCCTCCAGTTCCTTCAGGTTGGCCTGACTCCGTGATATCTCACGCAGGGCAATAAGCGATAACCGGTTACGTAGTATCCCCGCTTCATCAGGACTGCCGCTTAACAGCGCATTTTGTAACATTTTATTGTACTTGTCAAACGATTTCAAATCATCATTTCTGGTCGTTGAAAAGATCGTTTGTGAAGGTAATTGTCCGGAGGGCATAACCGTTTTCTTAGTAGATTGCCGGCTTCCTTTTGCCGTAATTTGTGCCATTCCCTGCAATCCTGAGAAAATAAGGATAACAAGCAGATAACTGATCAGGTGTGTTTTCATAATAGATTATTTTGATGGTTTATTTGTATGCGAAATTAATTAATTTGTAAACAAATTCACGCGGCGTCGCAGCGTCGCGGTGTATATTTAATGTAATATTTTGCTTTTTTACCTAATCCAGCCGTTTTTCATCCAGTTTCTGGTAATACCTGAATTCATTGGCCGGGAAAGGCAATGGAAGCATCACTTTTCTTTTTAGTTTTTCACCGGTCGTTACTTTCAGTACGTAACCGTGTTTCTTTTTTGCGGTGTTCAGCCAAAGTTGGGCATGGCCTTTCCATTGCGTATTGTTGATCTCAACAGTGATCAGGTCTTTTGAGCTGCCTTCCGGGATAGCCGATACCCATTGCCAGGCCCCTTTTCCGTTTTGTTTTTCGGTTTTCAGCTCCTTGTTACCCTGACGGATGGTTACTTCCGGAAAATCACCACCGGCTGTATCCGGTTTCAACAGCAGGGCCACCATCTTCATTCTTTTCGATAATGTACGTGACGGATCAATGGTAAAAGTAAATTGATCGTCTGAAGATGAGAATGTTGTGCTGTAACCCGTTTCCATCACATCCAGTTGGTAATCGGCATGCAGGTCACCAATGGAAATTTTCCTTCCCTCCTGCTCCAGAGTTTCTATTTTTTCCGGGTTCAGGAACCTGATGCCATTTTCCCCTTTGATCACAGTATAGGTCATGGTATTGCCTTCAGTTATCAAATCAAATATTGCACCGGCCAACAATGGCGGGACTGTTTCATCCAGTGGATAAATATCATAAATGGCTGTTTCAAACCCCTTCAGTGTAAAAGTAACCTGTCCGCCGGCAGAGTACAGATGGGGGTAAATATAGTGTTTGGGATAAATTTGTTCGATAACCAGGTTAGCTGCCTGTGCATCAATGCCGTATTTGGGATTTAGCCTTACTGTGATCTCATCCTTTTCCACTTTTGGGTTGCGGATGGCTATCACCCCTTTGTTCCCTTTAAAATGAACATATCCATAAGTGTTTCCTTTGGCAGGATTGTTACCTGTCATAAAAGTCGTCCCCAGAATATCGAACCGGTCTTTGGCCCATTGAATAGATTGTGACAACACATTCCATTCGGGATCAGTTAATTGATCGGGGGAGATATAAAACTCCCACATAGATACACCCCGGGCAAAGTACAGTACGGCGTTGTTGGTGAATTTATCCAGCGGTTCTTCTTTTGAGATGCTTTCCAATCTCCCCTTAATAATGCCATGGGTCATCAGGTTGGAAATGGGGAACCAGAAATTACGGATGTGGAAATCGTCATATAGAGCATAATCACGGTAGGTTGTGGCATTATCGCGCCGGCTGATGGAAGGCACATCGGCAAAGGCATAATCTGCCGCATCCATCCATATCTGGTTTGCATACATCACCCACCACGGGCTTAACCACGTTCCCGAAGTGACATTGAGATATACATTGGGATTGATGGCCCTGACGGCTTCACATTTTTCAATGACCGATTCCATCACGGCCCGGCGGGAGTGTATTCCCACAGGATGTCCGTGATCCGGTTCGGAACAGGCAAACTGGATACCATCCCATTTAAAATAGCCTACATGATCATTCTTAACAAAGTCAGTCGTCCGTTTCCTGAACAACCTGCTGTAGTTTGTTCCGGCCAGACAAAGCATTCCCGAAGCCGGATCATTTACATTCCCGGTGACTTCATAACCATGATCGTACATCCATTGCACACGTTCCTTATGAAACGAATAACCTCCTGTTGGGCCAAACCATATACCCAGTGCCGTTCCTGATTTTTCCAATGTGTCGGCAATGGGTTTCAGTCCGTGGGGAAACTGCTTTTTGCGTAACTGCCAGTCGCTTTCATAAACATCCCATCCGTCGTCCAGAACAAAAGCGTCCAGGTGAATACTATGTTTTTCTACCATATTCGTTCTGATTTTGTCCCAGATACGCAAGACGTTCTTCTCATTCATCACCGCATCTTTGGGCACTTTGGGATAATCTGCCGAACGCAGGTCGTACCAACTATTGTAAAGCGAATAGGGCTCCGCCGGTGCCACACGGATATCCTTCACATAATTAAAGAACCATTTTTTTACGTAAGGTTCGGGTGTGACCCCCAAAACCATCCAGTTACTTTCCACGGGTTTGTCGCTTAATTTCTGCCCGATGTACTGATAACAATCCACCCTTATTTTTCCGGATGATGTTGCCACTGCATGATTTACACCGGTGGGGTATTCAATTCCACCAAAAGCTCCGCCGGTATTGTTTTTCACGGCGAAGGGCTGACCGAATTCCCCGGTCTTGATCACTTCGGCCCCGATACTTGCCTTTCCGGTTTTTTCAGGATAGGCATCGTAATAATCAAGGCCTTCAATACTTACGGAACCTGTATTGTCTTCCAACCTGGCATCTTCACCGAAGGCCATCCGGCCTTTTCTAATATTGGCTTTTTCAAGGTAATGACCATACCGTTTTGTATCTTTCAAAACTATTTTTCTGCGCGAATAAAACTCACCCGGGGCCAGTTTATAACTTAACCGAAGACCAATCGAGTGTCCAATCTCATTAAAAAACAAGTCCAGTACTTTTCCCCCGTTTTCACTTTCGCTGATGCTGTAATGATCGAAAGTAAAATCCTTTTTGGACAAATGTGCCGGATTATCGGCATTATTGTGTGTTCCGGGTGTCCGGTCATACCAGCGGTTCCACATGATCTCCAATTCAAAATTTCCATCCGTGACCAGAAGGTTAGCCGGACTGTCATACCTTACAGTCCAGCGGTCAAGGCTTTGCAACGTGTCGGAAAAAAGCTGACCGTCCTGAATAACCACACTTTGCCTGACCATGTTGTTTTGCAGGACAAACACAGTGGTTTTGTTTTTTTCATAGGTGGAAAAACTTACCTGTGCCTGTAAACCATAGATAACGAATGAAAAAACAAAAATAAAGGGTATTAAAATCTTCTTCATGTTTATATGTTTTGTGAAATAATCCTGTTCAATTCTGTTTCATATTTAACAATATATTCCAGCAATTTGATCTGTGAGCGCGTGCGGACCAGATTGTGTTCGGGGTATGCCGTCTTATAATAAATGTTTCCGTTAAGGTAATCGGTCAGGAAGCGGAGTGCCTGTTCGTAAATGATGCTTTCAGCCCCTGTCAGCAAGGTGTTTTTTTCTTCAGGTGTAAGCTGTTCCTTCAGCGGTTCAAGATATCCTTTTGTCAGTACTTCAAAGTGTTCAGGCCTGAAATTTATTTTATCAAGGTCCTTTTCATCTTCGGCTGCTGCTGAAGTGAAAGTGCGTACCATATCACCGTAATCGTGCATTATCAAACCCGGCATCACCGTGTCAAGGTCTATGACCAGCATTTGATTTTCCGCAAAAAGGATGTTGTTGATCTTGGTGTCGTTGTGGGTGATCCGTTCCGGTAGTTTTCCAACTGTTTCATTAAACTTTTCCACGATGAAACTAAATTCCCCAGCTTTATCAATTTCAGCTTTTGCTTTTTGTCGAAGTCCGGCTTCTCCGGTATTTAAAACCATTTTGAAATCATGGTATCTGCGCGGAAGGTCATGAAATTTAACAATGGTTTTTTTTATTTTTTCCGATGGCAAAGTATTCAGGAACAACTGGAATTCGCCCATCGCTTTGGCGGCCCTGTATGAGATTCCGGTATCTTTGGCAGTTTCGTGGGAGACTGACCGGGGAACAAGTTCGGCTAACCGCCAGGCAAATCCCTCATCATCCACAATGTGGAACTTCCCGGAAGTTGCCCGGAACAGCGCAGGGGTTACTTTTTTCCCTGTCCGTTTCTGAAAATCGTTCAGGACATTGAACATCACCTCATAATTATCAACCAACTCTTTAATGCGGAAAACATTTTTGTTTACCCGTTGCAAAACATAACTGCCACGGTCTGTGTCCACCAAATAAGTGTCGTTGATGTGGCCGTTCCCAAAAGGTTTGCAGCTTTTCAATTTCCTTCCGGGAAGGAAACGGGCGGGTATGTCTTCGGGAGAATATGAAATGATTGTTCGTTTTTAAACTTTACGAAGTTACTGACAAATATACGATGTTTGATTATTGCCCGTCATAAAATTCATATTCGTATTTTGTAATTACAAAATCGGAACTGCTACCCCCAAACACGCCGGCTTCAATCTGGTATTGGTCGCCCAGGTTGAAGGTACGCTCTTCTGCCACAAGACCCTGTTGGTTGTATTTGTATTCCGTAAAATTTTCAATCAGGTTATTCATCCTGTTTTTGGTTTCTTCGGTTACAGGCCTGCCGTGTTCATCGTATTCCACATGGTGAACATGATAGTTATTTTGCCAGGTGGTGCGCTCACCCTTGTCATTGTATTGGTAATTAACACTATGGACAAGGTTACCCTGGTCTGTCACCTGTGTTTCACTCACCAGATTATCCCGGTTGTCATAGTCGAGGGTTGTTTTGATAAAGGAACCATTGTCCCCTTCATATTCAGTTTTGTATAACAGCTTGCCTTTTTTGTTGTATGTATATTCACTGTGCGTGACCGTTTTTCCATCTTCATCCGTTTTTACTTCTTCAACAATCCTGCCTTGTTCATCATATTTTATCTGTTCTTCCTCTTCAATATCACCGTCCTCATCAAAAGTTGTTACCGTGATCGTATTGTTGTCCCTGACAATTTTTTTAACTGATTTTGAATTATCGGCATAAGTGGTTTCCACTTCGGTACGCCTGCCGTTTTCGTCCAGGTTATACCGTATTATTTCGCTCACTTCATCTTCATAATAATGCACCTCTTCGATCAGTCGGTTATTTTCATCGTACGTGTAATCAGCCGCATTATCAACTCCGCCATCGGCTTTATAATCCACCTCCCTGATAACGTTTCCGTGTTTGTCCAATTCCTGTAAAAAACTTTTGTGCTGATGTTTTATCTGATCGTCGTCATCAGTAATGA
>Ga0114931_10010935_pt1 | contig 10755 bp, 10 predicted proteins | sample 2SBtaG_FD_89579 | JGI IMG/M metagenome (GOLD analysis project Ga0114931, IMG submission 89579) | Deep subsurface microbial communities from Kolumbo volcano to uncover new lineages of life (NeLLi) - 2SBTROV14_V59a metaG | ecosystem: Environmental > Aquatic > Marine > Volcanic | place: Kolumbo...
CTTTGATAGTCTGGATGTTGGGCGCTACTACGGTGGAGCTTTTATTGCAGATCTTGGTTCTGATGGAAAGTTTGAGTTAGTAGCACCTTTCCAGAATCTGTTAATCGTCTTTGATGTACAGACGGGTAATGTTATAGACAAATGGGACTACACTCCAAGTGACTTCATGCATTGGAATCATCTCAACATGCAAGCAATTGATTGGAATGGTGACAATAGAACAGACATAGTTTACAGTCGTGAGGTCTATCAGAGTGGTATTCCAATGATGGAGTACGGATGGTTCAAGGATGGCGTGGTTGAAGTTGGTGCCACTGCTTCCTCCCGAGCAAAGGGATTCAATAGAGGACAATTCATTGTCACAGATTTGGATGGAGATAAGAACAACGAATTGGTTACCTACAGTCATTTGATCTATAATGACTTCGTGGGCAATTTCACTATGTTCACCGGAGAGAGTATGAGTAAGCTATACGCACCATCCTTCATCAATCCCATGGATGGAATCATGCCATTCTTCCCACTCACTCACCTTGTTGCTGCAGATAATGGAGGTGCATTGTACTTTAGTCTTGACTACAGTACCTACAACATCCCCGGATTACCATTTGATCTGAGTAAGTTTCCGACTTTCTTATTAGGATTCACATATTCTGCAGGTAGCTTTAAATATAAATCTACAAATTCAGTTGGAATAAGTGAATTGCCTGGTTTCACTAGACAACTCTATGATGTAGTAGACCAGAGTGGAGAGCAGTATCTTCTTGGTGTTGGTCGAAGAGGAGACCTCTACTCTATGCATTTCGGATCTGGTATTTTACTCGAAAATACAGGTGTATTTGACAGTATAGCAGTACCTTATACGAGAAATATGCTAGAGTTTGGTAATTTCTGTGGAGCTAATTCCTTCTACATGATAACATCTGCAACATCTATAGGTTGCTATGACACCTATAACTTCAGCTCGCCAATTACCGCCCGTTCGAGTATCGACCTTAACTTTGACATTATTCAGGACATGGTAAAAGGTAATCTCGATGGTGGTGATGGAATTGACGATATCATCGTCGCATCCCGTAGTGGCTATGTCTGGATTGTCAGCTCAAAGCAGAATGCAGTGGCACTCGATCTGCTCGTACAGGAAGAAACACCTAGTGTACTCTCTTCCACTGGCATCTCACAGCAGGTAGAGAATGTACCTCAATGGGTGTACATCATGCTGGCATCCTCACTGAGTATTGGTACAATGGTTTATCGGAAAAAAGTCAAAGTGTAACTCTTCGGGGGGAGTTTTCATATCTGTTAGATTTGATACATTCAACATTTAATCAAATTTTATTTGCAAAACAGCTCACATTCGAATGCTTTTAATCTAAAGAAATACTTTATCGATATATAATAGTTAGCGAGCCTCACGGATCGCTACAACTCTTCAAGAAGAGGATTAAAATGTCAGAATTAAAGGACCTTAGTATAGTTGTGCTCCTCAAGCAAGTTCCGGTTCCAAAAGCTATGAAGACAAAGGCTGATGGGATGATGGACAGGTCAGGCAAGAGCATGATTAACCCCTTTTGCAATGCAGCTCTCGAAGAAGCATTAAAGCTCAGGGAGAAAGTAGGTGGTAATATAACCGTCGTTTCGATGGGGCCACCGAATGCAAAGCAATCACTTATTGAAGCTATGAGAAAAGGAGCGGACAAGTGTATACTTGTATCAGACCGCCTTCTAGCAGGATCAGACACATGGGCAACTGCACTCTCTCTTTCGTCAGCGATCAAGAAGTACTTGCCAGATACACAGATTGTATTTGCAGGTCTTCAGACGATTGATGGAGATACTGCTCATGTTGGTCCACAAGTTGCTGAACATCTTGGATTTCAGCAGGTGACTTATGTGGACAAAATTGAGGTTGACGGAGAGAAATTGAAGGTTAGGAGATTTGTTGAAGGAGGTTGGGAAACTTTCCTTACTCCGATTCCTGTAATGCTTTCAGTACACAAATCTGCCAATACCCCTCGTGGTCCAAGTCTTAGTGCAGCACTTCGATCATCAGACGATAAGATTAGTGTTGTCAGTGTTGAAGATATAGGACTGACAAAGGAAGAAGTCGGTGTAGCAGGATCACCTACAATTGTGTCTCGAGTTCTTAATGTTGTAATTGAGAGACCACCTGTAGTTCTCTTCAATGAAGGATCAGCAAAGGAAAACGTTTCACAATTGCTACAGGCAATAAATGCTAAGGAGGAAGCAAATTGAGTACAGATAGAGAAGCTGCGAAACTTGAGAGAGACATGGCAGTTCCAGAGGTTGATCTCAGAAATGAAGCAAAAGGGATCGCTACATGGGCACAAACTGATGGTGAAAATCTGCATCCAGCAGCTCTTGAGATCCTCGGAGAGGCAAGAAGATTATCTGAGAAATTGGAGGATAAGACTGTCACAAGTATTGTCATCGGAAAGAATGCTGAAAAGCATTCCAAGACACTCATTGAGCATGGAGCGAACAAGGTCTATGTCATATCCGATGAGAGGTTACTTGAGTACCAGACTCTTCCTTATGTCAGAGCAGTTGTCGATGCATTGAGAGTCATTAAACCAGAAATTATGATTTTTACAGCATCTGCGATAGGAAGAGACCTTGCACCTCGGTGTGCAGCACGTCTCAAAGTCGGTTTATCCGCAGACTGCACACAACTGGACATTGGGATGTATGTGAACCGCAAGAAACAGCAGAGATTTATGCATGCTTTCAAGATGATGCGTCCGTCATTTGGAGAATCGAAACTTGCCACAATTATCGGTCCATGGAATTATCCTCAATCTGCAACGGTACGGCCAGGAGTTTTCGCTCCACTGAAGAGTGATTCTTCGAGGAAAGGAGAGGTAGTAACTTTTGATCCTAAGTGGGTTGAAGAAGATTGGTTACAATCTGTGATCTCAGTTGAGAAAGGAGGATCCCGTATTGAACTGGAGAAGGCGGACATAATTATTTCAGGTGGCAAGGATCTCGGACGAGAAGGGTTTGACATGCTCAAGGAACTAGTTGAGTCGATTCGAGCGAATGGTCAAAGATCTGAATTAGGGGCTTCAAGAGCTGCAATCAATGCAGGTCTTGTTTCACAAGATCACCAAGTTGGACAAACCGGAAAGACAGTCCGTCCGGAGATCTATGTTGCCATTGGAATATCCGGTGCTGTCCAGCACATAATGGGTATGCGAGACTCAAAGAAGGTCATAGCCATCAATATTGATCCTAAGGCTAAAATTTTCGATGTAGCCGATTATGGAATAGTTGATGACTACAAAAATGTAGTTCCAGAGCTAATAAATCAAATAAAATCGGGATTTACTTTTGAATTGGACAAGTAATCCGCATAACCCTTAAATTCCAATCAACTCTATGTATTTTGTGCCTAAGACACTCATAGTAGAGAAACTTGATCGATTGAACGATCGGGTATGGCAAGTCGTTATGGCAGATGGAGTCGTCTCAGAAGACGAGAAACATATTTTGGAGAAAACCAAGATTTCCATCGAACTCCTGAAACAGGTAGTTGACCATTCCCCTGCGGAAGATTTACAGAAGGGGATACTTGGGAACATAATCGACAAGATCGAGGACGACGCGCTCTCTGCTGCAGAATTTGATGACTACATTTCTGAGGATGAAATGGGTATCTTAGGCGTTCTTTTTGACTCTCTTAAGGAGTTAAATGACGTTGCTCAGTAAAGTATATGTTTAGAAAATTTAATCTATTCCAAATTTTGCATCTAGTTGTTTCGGATGGATGAATTTACCTTAGATCCAGAAAATTGGGATGAACTCAGACAACTTGGTCACAAGATGCTTGACGATATGTTTGACTACATACAGAATGTGAGGGATAGACCGGTTTGGATTCCACCTCCCAAGGAACTCAAGGAGAAACTTGAACAACCTTTTCCAGAGAAACCACAACCCCGCGAAGAGATCTATGAAGAATTTAAGGAGACCGTACTACCCTATCCCCCAGGAAACATTCATCCAAGATTTTGGGGATGGGTGAATGGAACTGGAAGTGCTTTTGGAATGCTAGCTGAGATGGCTTCAGCTGCAATGAATTCGAATACTGGAGGGAGAGAGCACATGCCAAAATACGTCGAGGAAATTGTAATATCTTGGAGCAAGGAGCTGATGGGATATCCTCATGAGGCAAGTGGTGTTTTAACTTCAGGATGTTCTGAATCTAGTCTGATTGCACTAACTGTCGCTCGGAATTTCAAGCTAGGACCCGAAGCTCGAAGAAAGGGGATGATTTCCTCAAAACCTCTGATATTCTATGCATCAAAATCTACCCATAGCTCGATTCAAAAGGCAATTGAGATACTTGGTGTTGGCTCTGAGAATTATAGGACAATCGAGACCAATGATCAGATGGAAATTGATTTGGAGAGGCTTCGGGAAGCGATAATCAAAGATCAGGAAGAAGGAAATATCCCATGTGCTGTGATTGCAAATGTAGGAACTGTAGATACAGGTGCGGTAGATGATCTAAGAAGTATCAGAAAGATTTGTGATGAGTACAATTTGTGGTTTCATATTGACGGGGCATTTGGATCTATTGTAAAAATATCTGAGAAGTACAGAGACTTGGTATATGGGATAGAATTATCAGATTCCTTAGCATTTGATTTCCACAAATGGATGTATGTGCCATATACTGTAGCTTGTGTACTCGTGAAATTTGAGAGATTGCATCGAGAAAGCTTCTCTCTTAGACCCTCATATCTTACTGAAGTTCAACGAGGCCTTGGTTCTGGGGGTCATTGGCCAACTGAATATGGTATACAGCTGTCACGACCATTTTATGCATTGAAAGTCTGGTTCATTCTGAAAGAGAATGGAAAGGAAAAATACAGCAAGCTTGTGACTCAAAATATGGAGCAAGCCCGTTATATGGAAAGGAAAGTCGAGCAGGAGGAGTTCTTGGAGATGCTTGCTCCAGTAAAACTCAATGTGGTTTGCTTCAGATTCAATCCTGGAAATATGTCAGAAAATCAGCTAAAGGATGTGAATATAGAGATTGTCATGCAACTCCATGAGAGTGGAGAGGCAGCGCCATCCTACACCTCAGTGAATGGAAATTTTGCAATTAGATTAGCTATTACCAATCACAGATCGAAAATTTCGGACTTTGATTTTCTTGTTGAACGGGTTATTAACAGAGGAATAAGTATTACTGAATCTATGAGTTAACTCTCTTTCGAGTAGCATTAACTAGATCAATACGTATGACATACCGATAGGCAGCAATTACTCCAACCATTGATGCGATAAATGCAGCTCCAATTGCGATCAAATAGGTAGGGATCTCAACTACTGTATCAAGGATTATCAAGCCTTTCATGAGTCGCTGATTAACCACATCGCTGACATAATATCCTAATGGAATTGCTAGGATTGATCCGAAAATGACAATGAATAGAGTCTGGGAGAGAATAATTTTCATCAGTGTACGCTTCTTACTTCCAAGAGCTCTGAGATTCACGAATTCCATTTCTCTACTCATCACATCAAGAACGACTGTATTGAATGAAAACATTGCCACAATTACAAATCCGATGAGTACCACAATTCCAATCATGGCTAAGAATGCCTCCATCATTGAATTAATTCCATCCTTGACCTCCTGACTGGAGAGGATCAATCCAACAGGTAAGCCTGATTCTAGTATCTCCTTTTTGAGATTCTTCTCACTCATTGAACCATCCATTTTGATCAGGTAGCCAGATATCTTGTCTCCTAAGTTTAAAAGCTTCTGTGCCTCAGGAATTGAAAGGAAGACACCTCCTCCCAGGAGATCATCGACAAGATTCCCAACCTTGTAGGTTGTATTAAAGACATCCACGCTGTCACCTATGGCTATATCTAGATCGGATGCTACTATCGATCCCAGCATTATACCGTCAGATGATGTTGATGATTCTAGTTTGAGCTTACGGAGATTAGAGTTTGCCTCATACGCATAGAGGGTAGTCGATGCAGTCTTACCACCATATTTTACCTCAACAGAATTGAGGATAAATTGCTCGTAATCAGAGACGCCTTTCAATCCTGCTATAGTTGATTGTACGGCAGACGGACTCTTTTCTGAGTTGAAGATAACCTGCAGATCATACTTTTCATAGTGGTTGAAATTGTTATCTAGCCCAACTGTAAAGGTGCTGACCATCGCCAGAGAGGAAATCATCAATACCAAACTTATTGAATAGGTGAAGATGGTTAGAAGAGTTCTCCTCTTATTCTGAAATAACCCTCGGAGCGGGATTTTTGAGCTAGGTTTCTTGAATGTCGGAAGCCATTCTAGAGCTTTCTCAATGAGTGATCGTTTCTTATACGAAGCAGTAATGTACATACTGCTCATAGCCTCTCTTGGTTCAATATTAGATGCAGAAAGAGCGGCAAAGAAACCGATTACAACTACCAAGGAGAAGTTGACAATGCTGGATTCATAGAAAGCAGATATAATGAGACCCTTCTGTATCGCTGGAAGTCCAAGTATTCCAGCATATGCATCGGATAGTGAATTCGACATCCACCAGCCTACAGGAACACTGAGTATTACACCTATTGCACCAAGAACAGCAGCAATTGAAGTGTAATGAAGCGTGACCTTAGTCTTACTTCCTCCAAGAGCTCTCATTGTCCCGATGTAGTTTCTCTGGTTTGCAATGAGCTTGGAGACGCTGTCATAAACTCCAAAGAGAGCAATCAACAAGACGACCATCCCAAAGACACGGGCAATGTCACCTAGTGATCCGACGTCACCATTCTTCATCTTGGTATTTGCTTCTTCCTCATATTTGATAAAGGATACCTGAGGTGTAAGTTTCAAGAGTTCAGTCTTAATTTCATTAATCTTAGCATCATAATTTGCCTTGTTCGAGACTATACTCTTATCAATCCTTACCACAACTTCATTGACAGTATCTTTCATTCCAAAAAGGTTCTGCAGTGATTCTAGAGGTACCCATCCAACAGGAAATCCCCGAAGATCAGGCAGTCCGTTCAATGGATTGACATTATAGCTGTACTCTGCAGAAAACACCTTTGCTCTAATGCTAAAGTTGTATGGTCCAGTAAGTGAATTGAGAACTGTTACATTATCTCCGATTTTGAGATTGTTGCTCTCCATGAATTTAGTCAGAAAGAGCATAGAACGATTCGATTCTGATTGGAGATCATGACCCTGTAGAACTTTCACATTGTCAACTTGTATAGCTTGATTGGTTTGAATTCCATAGAGTACACTTGTAAATGAATCATTCGAGGTGGGTATATTTATTCCGGAGAACATCATGAGCCTGTAGTCCCATTGCTGGATTCCGTCAATGGAACTCAAATCTATCTGGGACTGGTTTACCCCATCAAGCTGGAATCTGACTGAATGAGAGTGAAGATCATCGGAAATGTTGTCATAAGTATTTGAGATATTGATCCATGCAAGGAAAAGACCTCCATAAATGGCTGCTGCCATCAAAACGATGAGTATTATGGAGAAGGACCTTCCCTTATTGTACCAAATATCTCTTCGCATTTTTGTAAATAATATTCCCATATAATCAACTCCTAGCTCAACCCATAGATAGCCATCCTTTCCTTGTCATTCTCATAGAGTACTCCGTCATCTATGATGAATAATCTATCAGCAGATCTTGCCAGGTTTGGATCATGTGTTACGAGACAGAAGGTCGAGTTCTGTTCTTACTAATTTTCACCATCACATCAATAATCTGTGCACCAGTAGATTTATCGAGGTTACCAGTCGCCTCATCAGCCACAATAATTTCAGGGTTCTTGACGATAGCTCTGGCAATTGCAACCCTCTGTTGCTGTCCTCCAGAGAGTTGCGCCGGAAATCGGTTTTCCAGACCTCCAAGTCCGACAAGCGTTAATGCTTTTGAGACCATTTCATCCTGGTTTGACTTAATATTAGCCAGCTCTAGTGCTAGTTTGACATTTTCACCTGCAGTGAGAGAAGGTATGAGATTATGGAATTGAAAGATCCAACCAACCTTTCTTCTTCGGTATTTGGTTAATAAGTTCTCATTGTATGATGAGATTTTTTCTTCTCCGACTACGACCTCACCAGATGTCGGATGGTCTATTCCACCGATCTGATTTAGAAGAGTAGTCTTACCTGAACCACTCGGCCCAAGTATCACCACAAAATCACCTTCGTTAATGATTGCAGTGACATCTTGGAGAGCGTTAACAGTCTGATCACCCACCTCAAATTGACGTGAGACGTGATTTAGTTTTATAATGCTTTCACTCATTGAATTTTCCTCCTTTTGTGAAGAGTTGTATTATCAAGTCCTTGACTCTCTCAATTTCCTCGTCAGTTCTTGTATCCTTGAAGATGAACAGATGCCCACCAATGCCATCTAAGAGCGCAAAGAAAAGCTGTGATGCGCTCCGAGGATCAGGGAATCCCAGAGATTCAAATAGAGGAGCAGCTTGGTTTATTGATTCCTCAAGTAAACCTATAAGTTTCTCGTTTAACCTCTTAGAAATTTCTGAAGGCTCCTTCTGAATACCTTCGACAGCTAACTGAAGCATAAGCCACATTACACCTGATGTATCCTTGCTCACCTCAAAGGTCCAATTCACAAGTTCGCGAATTGCAATTTCTGGAGGAAGAGTGGGAATTGTCTCAAACAGAGGCGCCATTTCCTTATCTATAACAAATATGAGAGTTTCATAGACAAGTTCATCCTTGGTTTTAAAATGGTTGAAAACAGTACCTTTGGAGACTCCAGCAAGTTTTGCAACTTCCTGAGTAGTTGTCGTGTGATAATCCTTACTCAAGAAGAGCTTTGTAGCAGCAGAGAGAATCTTAGATCTAGTTTCCATTGTCTGTTGTCGATCTGCCTCTTCCCTCTTTCGAGGTTCTTTTTTCTTCATTGACAGTAATCTCCTTCCTTGAATTAAAACCACCAAAAAGCATTTGGTAGCACCCTGCTCAAGTGACCCATAGGCCAAATGAGTCAACGGTCATGTGACTTAATAGTCAGTTGACTTGACAGTCAATCTCCCTTCATCCTTAAATATAAAGTAATCTATCAATAAAATCCGATTTAAATAGAAAGGACAATTTAGGAACAGAAGATTCTTCTCAATACACATAGGCAACCATATCATTCATTACATTCGACAATTATGTAACTGATATGCTCTTGTCGTTTGTACTCAATAAAGTGACACCACTGCTTCCCAGCATTATTATTTTTGGAGTAATATTCGGGTTCACGGGTGGATCCAGTGGGTATTCACTTCTCTTAGTATCCAGCATGAGTTTTGTCATTTTTGCAGGAGCAGCACAGTTCACCACAATTCTCTTTCTCATTAACTCCGAGCCCTTGCTAGCTATTGTTGTAACAGCAATTTTCATAAATTTGCGCCATGTGTTGTACGGTATTATTCTCAGGGAAAAGTTGTTGGTAAAGAATTATCAGAAATTTTTCCTTGCATATTTTATTTTGGATGAGACCTTTCTCATTCTCGATATAGCAAACAGAGAACAGAATCAGAATCCTGAGATCGAATTGGACCTCCCAAAAATTCTCCTTTTGTCAGGTTTAGTTATTTGGTTTATGTGGAATATCTCAACCATCATAGGATTTTTCGTATATGAGCTTACTGGGAGTAGTATTCAGTTCCCAGGGAATTTCATTGTTTCTGCGAGCTTCGTAGGATTTCTTGTTGATCACTTTAGGAAATACCCACAGGAGAGGATGATCTTATTTATCACTTCTCTGATAGCAGTAATTCTTGGATTCTTCCTTAGTAATAGCGCTTTATTTGTGGCAATTATGGTAGTTGGAAGCGTGATCACAGCGATTGGTTACAGGAGGAAGTCAAGTGTATAGTGAAAGTAGTGTGTTTGGAGCCATTTTTGTGATAGGTATCTTCACCTACTTTTTCAGGTTAGTATTCCTGTTTGGAGTCCCTGAAATCTTGAAATCAGATAGGATTGAATCAGCAATGGATGTAATGCCCGTCGCTATGCTGGTTGCTTTAGTTATTCCAACCATACTTTTTGTTGGAAATTCACTCATGATCTTCAGACCAGAGGTATTTGCAATAGTACTTTCTGTACCTCTTGTCTACAAATTGAAGCATTCTGGGTTAGGATTAGTATTTTCAGTATTATTCTATCTTGGATTTTTAATAATTTAGCCCTGCTCGTACTGGATACCAAATGATCCTCGCGGATGCTCCCATGAGACAGCACCTTGGTCACACATGATATCACAGGTTCCGCACTCGACACAATCCTCATAGGTGAAGACCATCTCGATTTTACCTCCTTCTTTTTCAAAGAAGTTGAAGCATCTTACAGGGCATCCAGATATGCAAAGGTGGTGAGGACAATTGCTACAAATTTCTCCATTCACCTTGATATGAGCAGAGTCCTCTTCATCAGTGACGTAATTTAACACACCGAGTTTATCCTTGATGGGGCCAATATCATCTTCCATGTCTGTGAATTTCATAAGTTCATCCCCTTCCTTCCGTCTCTCATAAGAGTAAACAATCCAGCTCCTTTCTCCTTAAAGGCATTAAGAAGAGTTTTCCATGCCTTTTGCTTCGGAGTACCATTCTCTTCTATAAGTCGTTTGAATCCAAGATTAATTGCATCCGGATAGACTTTGAAGAGGTTCCGGTTCTTTGTCATCTTGGTGACATTCTTGAACTTCTTCAGATCCTTCA
>Ga0114931_10010936_pt1 | contig 10755 bp, 7 predicted proteins | sample 2SBtaG_FD_89579 | JGI IMG/M metagenome (GOLD analysis project Ga0114931, IMG submission 89579) | Deep subsurface microbial communities from Kolumbo volcano to uncover new lineages of life (NeLLi) - 2SBTROV14_V59a metaG | ecosystem: Environmental > Aquatic > Marine > Volcanic | place: Kolumbo...
CACTTCACAAGTTGCTTTAATAACTATTGTAAATAAAAATAAATTAGTAATGCCGGTAATTGTGGAAATAAAAGAACACAACGGAAAAATATTTAGAAAAAAATTACCTGTTGAAATTTGGGAAAGTACCGGCAAGTGGACTATTAAATATCATTATTCAAGCAAGATTGATTCTGTTATAATTGATCCTGATAAAATTCTGCCGGATGTTAACAGAGCAAATAATTATTGGACTTCAGGGAAGTGAAAATAACAAAGGCAAATGAACAAAATGTTTTTTAAATAAACCCAGTCCTTCAATTGACGGACTGGGTTTATAATTTTTATAATTACAAAATAAACTTACTTAAGTCTCTATCTTTAACAATGCTGTCTAATTTTTCTTTAACAATTTTAGCGTTTATTTTTATTGTTTTCGCAGGTACTTTGTCAGGAATTTCAAAGAGAATATCTTCCAGTAAAGTTGTTAAAATTGTATGCAATCTTCTTGCACCAATGTTTTCAACCTGGTTATTGACCTCATAGGCAATTCGAGCAACTTCTTTTATGCCGCCAAGTGTAAATTCCAAATTAACACCTTCCGTTTGTAAAAGAGCAATGTATTGTTTTAACAGTGCGTTTTCCGGTGTAGTTAAAATTTTAACAAAATCTTCTTCTGTCAGACTGTTTAATTCCACACGAATTGGAAATCTTCCCTGTAGTTCAGGAATTAAGTCAGATGGTTTTGACACATGAAAAGCACCGGAAGCAATAAATAAAATATGTTCTGTTTTTACAACTCCGTATTTTGTGTTTACATTAGAGCCTTCAACAATAGGAAGTAAATCGCGCTGAACCCCTTCTCTTGAAACATCGGGTCCTTGTCCTTTACCGCCACCGGCAACTTTATCTATTTCATCAATAACGACAATGCCTGAGTTTTCAACTCTTTTTATTGCTTCTTTATGGACGGCATCCATATCAATTAATTTTTGGGCTTCCTCTTGTGCTAAAAATTTTCTTGCATCAGAAACGGATGTTTTTTTCTTTTTCTTTTTCTTTTGCATTATGTTGCCCATAATTTCATTAAAGTTTATTCCCATATCGTCCATTCCAAATGGGCCTAAAATTTGCATACCAATATTTGTCGTCGCAGCGGCCGTATCAAATTCTATCATCTTATCGTCAAGTTCACCTTTTTGTAGTTTCTTTTTCATCCATTCACGAGTTTTTTGATTTTCAAACTCTTCCTGTTCAGAAACTACGGCCTCATCTTGGGTTTGCTGTTGAGTAGTTCTTATTACAGGGGGAATAAGAATATCTAAGATTCTATCTTCGGCAAGTGCTTCTGCTTTTGCCTGCACTTCCAAAGTTTTTTCCGTTTTTACCATGTTCACTGCAAAGTCAGCTAAATCTCTAATCATTGATTCCACATCCCTTCCTACATAACCTACTTCAGTAAATTTTGATGCTTCAACTTTAACAAAGGGTGCATTGGCCAGTTTTGCAAGCCTTCGCGATATTTCTGTTTTCCCCACTCCTGTAGGGCCTATTAAAATAATATTGTTAGGTGATATTTCTTCTCTTAGTGGACTTGCTACCTGTTGTCTTCTCCATCGATTTCTAAGTGCAATTGCTACTGCACGTTTTGCGTCGTCTTGCCCAATAATATACTTGTTAAGTTCAGTTACAATTTGAATTGGTGTAAGTTCTTTACTTGAATTATTTCCCATTTTAAATCCGTTTTTTATTTCTTTAATTCCAAAACATTTATTTTATCATTTGTGTAAATGCATATTTGTGAAGCTGTATTTAGAGCTTCTTTTACTATTTCTTTAGCGGTAAGCTTACTGTATTTTGTAAGCATTTTAGCAGCGGCCAAAGCATACATACCGCCAGAACCAATAGCAACAATTTGATCATCGGGTTCAATTACGTCACCGTTACCGGAAATTACAAGTGCTTTACTATCTGCAATAACTGCAAGCATAGCTTCTAATTTACGTAAGTATTTATCCTGACGCCAATCTTTAGCAAGTTCCACTGCGGCACGGTCAACATCTCCCCTATATTGCTTAAGTTTTTCTTCAAATCTTTCCATTAGTGTAAAAGCATCAGCAGATGCCCCTGCAAAACCACACAACACTTTCCCATTAGCAATAGACCTTACTTTTTTTGCATTGTGTTTCATAACCGTGTTGCCTAAAGTAACTTGCCCATCGCCGCCAATAGCAGCACTTCCATTATGCACAATGCCTAAAATTGTTGTTGCATTCATTTTCATTTCCATAAAATTCCTCCCATATTCTTAAATAACTCTGCCAAAAATATATTAGCAGAAAAATTTCATATTATACTATTTCAATCTAATTTGTTTTTTCAATATTGTAAGGTGTAAATATTTTTAACGGTAAAATTCTGGGTACAAACGATTGATATTGAGTATATAAATCACCGTATAGTTCAACCAATTTTTTTTCTTCATAAATCGAACCTATATAAAAATAAATAGCAGCACAAATAAAAGTAATTAAATAAAAGAGATCCATAGTTGGCCTTGAAATTAAAAATAACATTGAGAAAAAATAAATTGGGTGTCTAACAAACTTGAATGGACCCCTAATATTTAATGTGGTTTTTTCATCCAGGTCGTCAACATCATATTCATTTCTAAACCATCTTTTAATTTGCCCTAATCCAATTATTTCTGAAGCACATAAATAATTAAAGCTCCAAATAAATCCTATAAGCCCTAGAAACTGTGGTATTAAAATAATGAAATCATAAGGATTTTGTAAGTCATAAATTATTATATCAGGATGCGGTGCATATTTTAATATAAGAAACAATAAAAAAATAGAAATAATATTAAAACTAAGACGATAAAAGGCTATAAGATTTCCAAATTTATTTTTAATTAAATTTTTAATTTTTTTTGAAGATAGGACAGAATGTATATACCCGAATAAAAAATAAAGAAATAAGATAAGTAAAACATCAATATAAATTTGCATTATAATTCTTTCCGAAGTCTTGCAACCGGAATTTTTAATTGTTCTCTATATTTGGCAACTGTTCTTCTAGCAATGTGAATACCTTTTTCATTCAGCAGTTCTGCTAATTTTTCATCACTTAACGGAATTTTTTTACTCTCACCATTTATAAGATCTTTTAATAATTCTTTTATATGCTTGTTCGAGATATCATCACCGGAGTCTGTACTTAATCCTTCACTGAAAAAATATTTAAGTTCGTGTATCCCCATCGGGCTTTGTACATATTTATTGTTTACCACCCTGCTTATTGTCGAAATATCCATACCAATTTCTTCGGCAATATCTTTATAAATCATGGGTTTTAAAAATTTGGATCCTTTCTCAAAAAATTGATATTGATTTTCCAGTATTGCCTGCATTATTTTCATCAAAGTATCCCTACGTTGCTGAATGCAAGCAATAAACCATTTGGCTGATTCAAATTTTTCTTTTAAAAATTTATAAGTTTCTTTTGATTGTTTTGTTTTTTTCCTTTTTTTGTTCTCATCAATCATTTCTAAATAAGTTTTATTCAGAGTTACGGATGGAACGCTTCTGTCATTTAAAGTAATTATAAAATTGTCGTCAACTTTTTCAATAAGAAAATCGGGAGTAATTTGATTTTGCTGCTCTGTATCAATATTTCCTTCACCAGGTTTTGGGTTAAGACTTTTAATAAGTTCGATAGTAGCTTTTAAAGTTTCATCAGTTAAGTTCATTTTAGCTTTTATTGCATCGTAACGTTTATTCTTAAAGTCTTCAAAATTATCATCAAGCATTTCTTCAGCTAAGAATGAGTAATATGGGTCTAAAGGTAAATTTTTTAATTGAATAAGGAGACATTCTCTTAAATCACGTGCTGCAATCCCAACCGGTTCAAATTTTTGGATTGTACAAAGTAATTCCTCAGCCTGTTCATCAGTAATTTTTATATGCTCAAACATTCTTAATTCATTAACAATTTCTTGAAAGTCCCTGTTTAAATAACCGTCTCCGCTAAGGTTTCCAATTATTTCTTCACCAAGTAGATATAAATCTTCGTCTAAATTTAATAGGCTAAGCTGGTCTATTAGATATTCATTTAATGTTTTTTTAGCAGGGATTATTGGATAATAATCATCTTCATCTTTACTTTTGTTAACCCTGGTTTCATCAACAGAATCATCATTCATAAAGTCTTCTAGTTCAAATTCCTCTTCTTTGCTATCATTTTCTTCATTTTCTTCACTCTCATCATCTTTTTTTATTTCATCTAATGTTATATCAATTTCTTCTTCTAAAATTGGATTTAGTTCCAATTCAGTTTTAATTCTTTGTTCAAGTGCAAGCGTGTTTAATTGAAGTAGCTTTTGATATTGAATTTGTTGGGGAGATAATTTTTGTTGTTGCGATAGTCTTTGATTTAATGATAACATTTTATCTTCCTACTTTTTCTTTTAATGATGAATACCATTTATCCCCATATTTTCTTATTAGCGGTTCTTTACAAAATTCATAAACATTTGTGTTTTTTCTTTTGCCTTTTTTTTCTGCATATGAACATTCACTAAACTTTTCATACCTTAAAACATCGCCACCGAAGTTAGAAATTCTAATTGGAAATAGATGACAAGAAATCGGCTTCCTAAAGGATGATTTCCCCACCAAATATGCTTTTTCTATTCCGCACTTAGCAATTTCATTCTCAAAATAGACAAAAACACAGGCTTTGTTATTTACACTTTTTATCATAAGTTCACCTTGTTTTTCTTCATAAAAACCGTTTGTTTTTATCTCTTGCTTATGTTCATTAGGTAAATATTTTTCTATTTCAGAATAATTTCTCTCTATCAAAGTAATTTCTTCTTCTAATAATGGTGCTCCAAATTCACTTTCAACCGTGCAGCAAGCGCCTTTGCATTTTTGTATATCACAACAGAATTTTTGAGAGAATATTTCATCCCTAACAATAGCTTTGTCTACTAATTTTATGTTATCTTCAAACATTGGAATAATTTTTGATGAAAGATAATGATTTGTTCTTAAAATTGAAAAGTAGATTATAAAATCTAAAAAAATATTATTGTCATATTTATAAATATTAGTTACATTAATTTTTAATCATTTCAAGTTAAAAAAGATATTTATGAATTTTAAAGACAAAGTAATATTAGTAACCGGTGCTTCAAGTGGCATAGGAAGAGAAGTTGCACTAAGACTTGCAAAAGAAAAATGTAAATTAGCTTTAATTGCCCGTAGAGTTGAACTATTAGATGAACTGAAAGAAAAAGTTAATATATATGGTTCGGAACTTATAACAATTAAATGCGACGTAACTAAAAAGGAGGAAGTTAAAAATACCGTTAGTTTGATAATGGAAAGATATAATCGTATTGACGGAGCTATTTTAAATTCAGGAGTAAGCCTAAAACAATCTTTTTCAAATTTCGATTCTTCCATAGGTGAACAAACCTTTGCAGTAAATTACTTCGGTATAGTATATTTCTTAAATGAACTGTTACCTATTTTAAAAAAACAAAGGTCAGGTTTTATAGCAGGTATCTCCAGCCTTGCAGATGCCCGGGGTTTTCCTGTAAGCGGTTTTTATTGTTCCAGTAAAGCGGCTGTTACATCACTACTAGAAAGCCTAAGAGCTGAATATAAACCATTCAATGTGAAAATTATTTCTATACATCCGGGTTTTATAAAAACACCTATGACTGATAAAAATGATTTTCCAATGCCATATTTAATGGATGTAAAAAAAGCCGTAGATATTATTTTTAAAGGTATAAAAAAAGAGAAGAAAGTTATTCGTTTCCCTTGGCAGATGGCAATTTTAACGGCGGTGTTAAAACGTATGCCTGACAGTTGGTTTCAAATACTTGCTGATAAAAGAGTAAAGTATAGGAAAAATAATTTTTAGATAAAATGAAAAAGAATTTAATTTTTATTACACTTTTATTTTCTACTGTTAATATTTTCTCGCAACAAGATACCTCCTTAACATTCAACGAGATTATGTTTAAAACAAGCAGTGGAACCAACAGTGAGTTTATAGAAATTTATAACATATCTGCAACCAACACTATTGACTTAAATAATTATAAAATAAAATATCATACTTCGAGTGCGGATGTAATTATATCTGCAGGTTTTGGAACACTGCTTGCACCCAAAAGTTATGCTGTTGTTTTTGAAGGAGATTATAACCTTGATACAGGTATTTATAATGGAATCGTTCCTTCATCTGCATTAGTTCTAAAACTTAACAACAATGCTTTTGGTTCTTCAGGCATGGCAAACACCAGTAATAGAAAGCTAATTTTAATGAACTCTGCCGGAGATACTTTGGATACTTATACATATTCGGCTAATAATGCTACTAATATTTCCGATGAAAAAATATTAACTAATAAAAATAATTCAAGTTCAAATTGGTCAAACTCAACTGAAATAAACGGAACTCCCGGATTTAGAAATTCCGTAACTCCTTTAAATTTTGATTTAGTTTTGTCATCTTTGACAATCTCACCATCTAGTAATTTGGAAGGAAAAGATATAGTTATAAATGCAACCGTAAAAAATATAGGCAAACAAACTGCCGGTAATTATTCTATTGAAATATATAACGACACAAATTTTGATTCTGTTGGAACTAATATGGAAAAAATATTTTCTAAGTCATTTACTAATTTATTGGTTAATGACTCCGCCACTGTAAGAACTGTAATTTCTAATCCAGTAGCAGGTGCAATTAATTTAATTGCAAAAGTGGTTTTTTCTAATGATGAAGACACAACTAATAATACAAAGATAAAAATATTAAGTGTTTTTCCCATTCAGCATTTGTTTAATGATATTGTTATAAATGAAATTATGTATGCACCTCCTTCAGGACAAGCAGAATGGGTGGAACTATACAACAGAACAGACTCTTCAGTAAATATAAAAGGCTGGAGTTTTGCAGATAATAAAACAACGGTAACTTTAACAAATAACGATATCAACATACCATCAAAAGCATTTATTGTTGTAAGCAAAGACTCAACTGTGTTAAACAACTATAATGTTCCGGTTCAACTTGTTGTCTTTAGTAATATGCCTTCACTTAATAATAGCGGAGATGCTGTTGTTGTTAAGGACTCTATAGGAATTCTAATTGACAGCTTATCATATACAACCTCTTGGGGCGGAAGAAGCGGAAAGTCCATTGAGAGAATAGAGGTGAACGATTCATCAAGAAAGCAAAGCAATTGGGGAACATCTATAAACAGTAGCGGTGCTACTCCGGGAGTTAGAAATTCAATTACTCCTTTAGATAATGATTTATCTGTTACTTTCCTTTCTCATTCACCGCAATTAATAATTGAAGGGAACAATGTTAATCTTTCTGCCACTGTAAAAAACATCGGTAAAAAAGCTGTCTCTTCATTTACGTTTAATTTATACAATGATATTAATAATGATAATATAGGTATGGCAAACGAAAGAATCTTTACTCAGAATTATTCCAATCTTGCTAAATCGGACTCCGTAAATGTTAGTACAAATTATCTTCCACCAACATCCGGTAACTATAAAATACTTGCAGAAATTATTTTTGCACAAGATGAAAACACATTCAACAATAAAAGGGTAGATAACTTCACAGTTATAAGAGAACCAAACACATATAACAATCTCGTAGTAAATGAGATTATGTATGCCCCTTCATCTAATCAATCTGAATGGATTGAAATATATAACAGAAGTGATTCTTCAGTAAATATTAAGAATTGGGAAATTGCTGATAATTCAACTACAGTTAAAGTAACAAAAAATGATTTCATTTTAGCACCAAAGTCTTTTGTTGTTCTCAGTTCCGATTCATCTTTGTTAAATGTATTTAATAACTTTATAAATTTATTAATAATTCCAAACCTTCCATCTCTCAACAATACCGGAGATGCTGTAGTACTGCACGATTCACTCGGCTTAGAAATAGACAGCCTAAGTTATTTTCCATCTTGGGGAGGAAATGGTGGAAGATCACTTGAGAGAATTAGTGTAAATGATTCATCAACAAAAGAAAGTAACTGGGGAACATCAATAAACATAAAGGGTGCTACACCGGGAGATATAAATTCACTTACACAAAAAGATTTTAATATTGGTGTTACCGAGATTATTTTTAATCCCGAAAATCCTTTTAAAGGAAACAACGTAACAATATCTGCTGTTGTAAATAATTCAGGGAAAAGTTCTGTCCAATATTCACTACAACTTTTTGAGGATACAAATTTAGATTCAGTAGCTGATGTTTTATTGGAAACAAAATCAAATCTCACAATACTATCCTCAGAAACAAAACCCGAACTATTCAATTTTCAAATAATAAATTTGCAGCATAGAAGAAACTTTATAGTTAAAACTGTTCTATCAAATGACCAGGATACAACTGATAATATAAAAGATAAAAGCATTGCACCTGGCTATAAAAAATCTACAATTGTAATAAACGAAATAATGTTCACACCAATAAATGACGAACCTGAATGGATTGAAATTTACAACACCGCTTCCGATTCTATAAATCTTTTTCATTGGTCCATAACCGATCTTTTTACAACTCCTGTAACTGTTACTATAAATGAAAATGTTTATATTCCTGCAAAATCATATTTGTTGATTGCAAGAGATTCCAGTGTTGTAAATTTTCACAAATCAATTCCGTCAAAAATTGTGGTTATAAATTTGCCCGGACTAAACAATACGGCTGATGCTGTTGTATTAAAAGACAATAGAGACCTAACAATTGATTCCGTTCTTTACAGCAGTAGTTGGGGAGGAAAAAATGGTTACTCACTGGAACGAAAGGAATTTTCTGTTTCAAGTAATTTGTCCAGCAATTGGGCTTCTTCAAAAGATAATGAAATGAGCACCCCGGGAAGATTGAACAGTATTACAAACAGAAATTTTGACTTGATAGCCTCAGAGTTATCTTTTAATCCCCGGTTTCCGGTTGCCGGTGATAATGTAACACCTTCATTAAAAATAATTAATAATGGACAATCAAAAGCAGAAAACTTTTCTGTTCAATTTTTTATAGACACTAATTCCGATAACATACCTGATCAATTACTATCTACTGAAACAAGTTTAAGTTTAGATGCTTTCGATTCAACCTCTGTAAGTTCATCTACCGATATTGATGATTTGCAAAATAAAGTGTTGGTTGGAGCAAAAATTATTTTTTCTCAGGATGAAGATACACTTAACAACTATACTGAAGTTGCTACACAACCCGGGTTTGCTCAAAACTCTCTTGTAATTAATGAGGTAATGTACACACCGGAAACCGGGCAGCCGGAGTGGGTTGAGCTTATAAATAATTCTAATGAAACATTAAATCTAAAGGGCTGGTCAATCAGTGATATACTTCCATCTCCGACAAAAAACTTTATTTCAACAAAAGTCTTGCTTATAAAATCGAATGAATTTATTGTCATTTCAAAAGATTCATCATTCTTTAATGTTTATCCAAATGTAACTTCAACATTAAAAATTGTAAACTTCGGAACTCTCGGTAACACGTCTGACGGAATAATCCTTTACGATTTCAGAAATGCAATTATTGATAGTTTATTATATACATCAAATTGGGGAGGAAGCAAAGGGTTTTCGCTTGAAAGAATTTCGATTGATGACCCGACCAATGACAGTACAAATTGGACTACGTCATTAAGTGTAAATCACAGCACACCCGGCGCAGAAAATTCAATTAAAAATATATCCGGAGGAACAAAAGACGAACTTGTTATAAACGAGATAATGTATAACCCAGGTGAAGGCAACAGTGAGTTTGTAGAATTTTATAACAACACTTCAAAAAATGTGAATATTGGCGGATGGAAAATAACCGATGAGAACGGGAATGAAAATAAATTATCAAATACTAGTTTAATAATTCCTGCCAAAAATTATTTTATTCTTGCTGCTGATTCTTCTGTAAATTCTAATTATAAATTGAAAGACAAATTTATCAGTATATTAAATATTTCATCATTAGGGTTAAGTAATACTGGTGAGCTAATTTTACTTAAAGATTTTCTTGGTAATGATATTGATTCTGTTTTTTATTCTTCCAAATGGAATAACAGTAATTTTACCGATACAAAAAATAAATCACTTGAGAGGATCAATCCTAATATTAACGGAAATGATAAAAACAATTGGAGTACATCCGTAAGTAAAGTTGGTGCAACACCCGGAGAACAAAACAGCATCTTTACAGAAAAATTACAGACACAATCTCATTTATCTATTTCACCAAACCCCTTCTCCCCCGATAATGACGGGTTTGAGGATTTTACAATTATTTCCTATAATCTAGCTCAAGCAATTGCACAAGTAAAAGTAAAAATATACAATAGTAAAGGACGGCTTGTAAGAACTTTGGATAATAATCTTTCTTCCGGCTCAAGCGGTTCAATAATTTTTAACGGACTTGATGACGAAGGTAACCCTTTACGAATGGGCATATATATTGTTTATCTTGAAGCGTTAAATCAAAACTCCGGTGTAACTGAAGCATTAAAAGCTGCCCTTGTAGTTGCAAGAAAGCTGAATTGAGTTAAAATCTTTATTAAAAGCCTATAAAATGTTTTTTTTGTTTTAATTTTGTACAAAACAATACTATTTAAAAGTTTGGTAGCTGTTTCAAAAAAGACACTTTAAAAAAATATAAAGAAATTATCAGATTTAATAACAAGCGCAAGCG
>Ga0114931_10010937_pt1 | contig 10755 bp, 7 predicted proteins | sample 2SBtaG_FD_89579 | JGI IMG/M metagenome (GOLD analysis project Ga0114931, IMG submission 89579) | Deep subsurface microbial communities from Kolumbo volcano to uncover new lineages of life (NeLLi) - 2SBTROV14_V59a metaG | ecosystem: Environmental > Aquatic > Marine > Volcanic | place: Kolumbo...
CCGACGAGCCGGCCCGCAGCGCCGGCACCTTCATCGTCCTCTGGCACGTCGAAAAGGCCCGTGCGATGGGGCTTTCCTTCGTTTACCTCGGGTACTGGATCGCCGCCTGCCGGAAGATGGAGTACAAGGCGCGCTTTCGCCCCATCGAGGCCCTGGGGTGCGATGGCTGGCATCGCCTGGGTCCGGCCGACGGGCTTTCCGGGAAGACCGATTATGTGCCGCCCGCCGCCCCTTATACGGCCCCGTCATGAGGCGCGGCGAAGGCATCATGTACGTACATTCATCGATCAAGAAACGGGAGCAATCGAATGAAAAGACGTGATTTTCTTGCTGGCACCGCCGTCGCCGCTGCGGCCTCGGCCGTGGCCGCGCCGGCGATCGCGCAAGAGCGTTTCGAGTGGCGCCTGGTCACCACCTGGCCGAAGAACTTCCCCGGCCTCGGCACCGGCGCCAACCTCTTGGCCGACTTCATCACCCGGGCCTCCGCGGGCCGGCTCACGGTCACCGTGTACGGCGCCGGCGAGATCGTTCCCGCCTTCGAATCGATGGATGCGGTGGCCAGCGGCACGGTCGAGATGGGCCACGGGGCACCGTATTACTGGAAGGGCAAGGTCCCGGCGACCCAGTTCATCGCCTCGATGCCCTTCGGGTTGACGGCGCAGGAGCAGAATGCCTGGTTCCAGTATGGCGGCGGCCAGGCGCTCGCCGACAAGGTCTACCGCGAGCTCGGCACCAAGTTCTTCCCCAGCGGCAACACCGGGGTTCAGATGGGCGGCTGGTTCAACAAGACGATCACCTCGCCCGAAGATTACAAGGGCCTCAAAATGCGCATCCCCGGGCTCGGCGGCGAGGTGGTCAAGGCGGCTGGCGGCAACGTCGTCAACCTCCCAGGCGGCGAGATCGCCCCGGCGCTGGCGACCGGCAACATCGATGCCACCGAGTGGGTCGGCCCCTACAACGACCTCGCCTTCGGCCTCTACAAGAGCGCCAAGTACTATTACTACCCGGGCTGGCACGAGCCGGCGACGGTGCTCGACAACTTCATCAGCCTCAAGGCCTGGGAGGCCCTTCCCGGCGATCTCAAGGCGATCGTCGAGGCGGCGAACACCGCGGTCAACCAGCTCGTGCTGAGCGAGTTCACGGCGCGCAACAACGCGGCCCTCAAGACGCTGGTCGAGAAGCACGGGGTCGAGGTGCGGAAGTTCCCCGATTCGCTCCTCAATCGGCTGGGCGGGCTTTCCGGCCAAGTGATGGACGATCTCGCCTCGAAGGACCCGCTGAGCCGCGAGGTGATGGATTCCATCCTCGCCTTCCGCAAGGACGCCATCGCCTGGTCGAAGCTCTCCGAGCAGGCCTTCCTGACCGCGCGGCTATTGCCCTTCACCTACGCCGAGCCCTCGGCCGGCTGAGGATGCGCTGTGGGTCGGCCGGGGCCGGCCCTTCGTTCTCAGCGGAACAGCGCCCGCGGCAGCCAGGTCGCGAGCCCGGGCACGAGGGCGAGCACCACCAGGGCGGCAAGCTGGATGGCGACGAAGGGGACGATGCCGCGGTAGATGTCCATGGTGGTCACGCTCGGCGGCGCCACCCCGCGGAGATAGAAGAGCGCAAAGCCGAAGGGCGGCGTCAGAAAGCTGGTCTGCAGGTTGATCGCGATCATCACCCCGAACCACACCGGATCGAGGTCCATGCCCAGCAGCACCGGGCCGACGATGGGCACCACCACGAAGACGATCTCGATGAAGTCGAGGAAGAAGCCCATCACGAACATCACCGCCATCACCGCCACCATCGCGCCGACGGCGCCGCCCGGCAGATCGCTCAACAGCCGTCCCACCATCCTGTCGCCGCCGAAACCGCGGAAGACCAGCGAGAACACCGACGCCCCGAGAAGGATGACGAAGACCATCGAGGTCACCATGACCGTGGTCCGCATGACCTCGGCGAGGATGCCCGAGGCGTGGAGACGGCGGATGCTGACGGCGATCCCCCAGACCAGCGCGACCGCGAGCCCGGCGGCGGCGATGAAGGCCGCCCGGTCGCCCGGCGGCACCACGTCGCGCTGCATCCGCATGTCGAAGAGGTTGGCGATCGCGATCATGGCGATCAGCGCCGCCCCGGCGGCGTAGATCGGCCCCGGCCGCTCGGGCACGGCGCTGCGCCCGGCGAGCAGCAGCGCCCCGACGGCGCCCACCGCGGCCGCCTCGGTTGGGGTCGCGACCCCGATCAGGATTGAGCCCAGAACGGCGACGATCAGCGTCGCCGGCGGCAGCAGGACGCGGAGAGTGCGCCCGGCGAGGCCGTCGCCGCCGGCGGCCATCCGCACCGGCGGGCAGGCGCGGGGGCGGAGGACGGCGACCAGCACGATCCACCCCATGTAGAGCGCCACCAGCACCAGCCCCGGCAGGACCGCACCGGCGAACAGGTCGACCACCGAGACCGGCTCGGGGGCGAAGTTTCCCTTGGCGAGCTGGGCCTGGGTGTTGGCCCCCTGAAGGATGTCGCCGAGAAGAACCAGGACGATCGAGGGCGGGATGATCTGCCCCAGCGTGCCCGAGGCGCAGATCGCGCCGGTGGCGAGCCGGCTGTCGTAGCCGGCCTTGAGCATGGTCGGCAGGCTGAGGAGCCCCATGGTCACCACGGTGGCGCCCACGATCCCGGTCGAGGCCGCCATCAGCATCCCGACGAAGACCACCGACAGACCGAGGCCGCCGCGAAGCTTGCCGAACAGCATGGCCATGGTTTCCAATAGCTGCTCGGCGATCCTCGAGCGTTCCAGCATGACGCCCATGAAGATGAACAGCGGCACCGCCACCAGCACCTCGTTGAGCATCACCCCGACATAGCGCGAGGCCAGCCCGCCCAGCAGGCGAAGGTCGAAGATGCCGAAGCCGATCCCGGCGAAGGCGAAGGCGAGCGCCGTCCCGGCGAGCGAGAAGGCCACCGGGAAGCCCAGCATGAGGACCCCGCAGGCGGTGGCGAACATGGCCAGCGCCAGGATCTCGGCGCCGGCGCTCACGAGCCCGCGTCCTCGCCCTTCACCAGCACGAGCAGGCTGCGCCCGGCGAGCGCCAGACCCTGGAGCCCCATCAAGACGCAGAAGATCAGCAGCACCGACTTCAACAGAAAGAGCCCGGGAAGGCCCCCGGCCTCGCGCGATTCCTCGAGCCGGAGCCAGGAATCGACCACATAGGGCCAGCTCACATAGGCGATCACGGCTATCGTCGGCAGGAGAAGCAGGAGCGAGCCGAAGAGGTCCACCCAGGCCTTGAAGCGCGCGTTCGCCGGGCGATAGACGATATCGACCCGGACGTGGCCGTCGTGGAGCAGGGTGTAGCCGGCCCCGACCATGAAGACGACGCCGTGGAGCCAGACGTAGACCTCTTGCATCCACACCCAGCCGAGCGCGAAGACATAGCGCAGGATGACGACCACGAAGGCGACCAGCGCCATGGTCAGCGTCACCCAGGCGACGGCGCGCCCGACCCGCTCGTTGAGGGCATCGATGCGCTCGACCAAGGCGGCCAATCCGCGCAGCGCGACCCACTCGCCCGCCCCGTCGCGCACGCCTAAGCGAAGCGGTTGGCGGCGGGGAACCCGCGCGGCGGCAGGCGACCGGCCTGAGCGCGACGGCCGAGCCACGGCGCGAGGTCAGTCTCGGTGCGGGTGCGCTCCCCGAGGCGCCACGACAGCCCGTTCGCCAGGGTGAAGGTCTTGGCATCGGCGAGGCCGCCGTCGCGATAGCGTTGGAGGATGACGCCGCGACCCCGGCTCATCACCGGGACCTCGGCCAGCGGAAAGACCAGGAGGCGGCGGTTGTCGCCGATCACCGCGACATGGTCGCCGACGACCGCCACGCAGACCGCGGCCTCGGCGCCGGCGGCGAGGTTCAGGACCTGCTTGCCGTGACGGGTCTGGGCGAGGACGTCGTCCTCGGCGACGACGAAGCCGCGGCCGTCGCTGGCCGCGACCAGAAGCCGCGCCCCCGGGCGATGGACGAACAGCGCCACCAGATCGTGGCCGTTCGCGAGGTCGATCAGGTCGCGAACCGGTTCGCCAAAGCCGCGACCGCGCGGCAGGCGGTCGCCGCCGAGGGTGTAGAAGCGGCCGTTGGTGGCGAAGCCGAGCAGTCGGTCGGTGGTCTCGGCGGTGACCACGAAGCGGGCGCGGTCGCCCTCCTTGTAGCGCGCATCGTGCCCGTCGCCGTGGCCGCGCAGCGCCCTGATCCAGCCCTTCTGCGAACAGAGCACGGTGATCGGCTCGCGCTCGATGACCGTCGCCTCGGCCGCCGCGACCGGTGCCGGGGGGCCGGCGATCTCGGTCCGGCGCCGGCCCAATGCAGTCTCGGGGCCGAAGCGGCGGCGAACGTCGGCGATCTCGCGCGCCAGCACCCGACGGCGGCGTGCCGGGCTGGCGAGAAGCCGCTCGAGCTCGCCCTGCTCCTTCTCCAACGCGGCGTGCTCGCGCCGGATCTCGAGCTCCTCGAGCTTGCGCAGCGAGCGCAGCCGCATATTCAGGATGGCCTCGGCCTGGACCTCCGAGAGCGCGAAGCGGCTCATCAGGACGCGCTTGGGCTCGTCCTCCTCGCGGACGATGCGGATCACCTCGTCGAGGTTGAGGTAAGCGACCAGGTACCCCGCCAGGACCTCGAGCCGACGGGCGATGACGCCGAGGCGGTGGCGGGTCCGCCGCTCCAGCACCTCGTGGCGGTGGTCGAGGAAGGCGTCGAGCACCGCGCCCAGCGACATCACCCGGGGCACGTTGGCGCGGTCGAGGACGTTCATGTTGAGCGCGATGCGGACCTCGAGGTCGGTGTGGCGAAAGAGCACCGCCATCAGCACCGCGGGGTCGACGCTGCGGCTCTTGGGCTCGAGCACCAAGCGCACGGTCTCGGCCGATTCGTCGCGGACATCGGCCAGCAACGGGAGCTTGCGGGCGGCCAGCAGGGTGGCGATCCGCTCGACGATGCGCGCCTTGGGCACCTGATAGGGAATCTCGGAAACCACGATCCGGTACTGCCCGTGCTTGAGCGGCTCGACCGCCCAGCGGGCGCGCAGGCGGAACGCGCCGCGACCGCTGCGATAGGCCTCGAGCACCGAGTCGGGGGGCTCGACCAGGACCCCGCCGGTGGGCAGATCGGGGCCGGGCAGATGGGCGAGCAGCGCCGCGGTATCGCACCCCGGGTTGTCGAGCCGGTGGATCAGGGCGTCGCAGACCTCGGCGGCGTTGTGCGGCGGAATGCTGGTCGCCATCCCGACCGCGATCCCGGTGGCGCCGTTGGCGAGCAGGTTGGGGAAGCGCGCCGGCAGGACCACCGGCTCGCGGTCCTCGCCGTCGTAGGTGTCGCGGAAGTCGACCGCATCGTCGTCGATGCCCTCCAAGAGGAGGGTCGCGACCTCGGTCAGCCGGGCCTCGGTATAGCGCATGGCGGCGGCGTTATCGCCGTCGATGTTGCCGAAGTTGCCCTGCCCGTCGACCAGCGGGTAGCGGACCGCGAACTCCTGCGCCAGGCGGACCAGGGCGTCATAAACGGCGGCGTCGCCGTGGGGGTGGAACTTGCCGATGACGTCGCCGACCACCCGGGCGCACTTCTTGAACCCGCCCTCGGGGTCGAGCTTGAGCTGACGCATGGCATAGAGAAGGCGCCGGTGAACCGGTTTGAGGCCGTCGCGCACGTCGGGCAGCGAGCGCGCCATGATGGTCGAGAGGGCGTAGGCCAGATAGCGCTCGCCCAGGGCCTCGGCGAACGCCACCGGGCGAATCTCTTGACGGTCCTCGGTCATGCCTTGTTCCGGGTCGAGCCTTCATCCTGCGGTGCGCCCGGAACTATATCACCAAATCTTGTGGCTGCACGGGCGAATCGATCGGCGAGCCGCAGCCGCGCCGGGGGCAGTCCGCGGTCGTGAGGTGCGAGCGCGTGGCGCTCGAGGAAGGCCCCGGTCAGGGCCAGCCCGGCGACCAGCTCGGCCGGGCTCGCGCCGCCGCCGCCGACCAGGAAGGCGGGCAGCGGCAACAGCCGGTCGGCGTAGGCCGCCCCCACGGCCCGGCTGACCGCCCGGCCCGAGCGCGGCGAGACGAAGGCGAGGTCGGCGGTGGCCCCAGTGGCGGCGCAAGCGCCGAGGTCGAGCCCATAGCCGAGCTCGTCGAGGAGCCCGAGCTCCCAGCGGACATAGCGCTCGGCCCAGTCGGGGGCCTCGATCAGGGCGGCGATGAGCGCGTTGGTGGCGTCGTAGAGCCCCGGGTGAGGCTGCCGTTCGCCCAGGGTCCGCTCGATCAGGGCACAGGCCGACGCCAGCGCCGCCAGGCAATCGGGCCGCTCCAGCAGCGCCGCCCCGTCGGCCCGCACCAGCTCGCAGGTCAGCGTCCCGAGATGGTCGGCGAGCCGTGCCCGCCAGCGCGCCGCGACCCGGTTCCCGGGCTGGAGGACGCCGCGTCCGCGCTTGCCCGCCCCGCCCCGCACCAGCCCGGCGTGGCGGCCGTGCTCGGCGGTGAACACCTGCACCACCGCCGAGGTCTCCCCATGCCGCCGCGCCGCCAGCACGATCCCCTCGCCCGCCCACTCGATCATGGTGGGCTTTTACCAGAGGCTGGGGAGGCTCGGCAGCGAAACGTGACTCCCCCTACTTGGTCTGATCGCTACCTGTCCGTCCATCGCCGCCCTTGAGACGCGCCAGATCGGACTGCATCACCTCGAGCAACCTGGCAGATCGAGTCCCAGGGAAGCGCTCTGCGTAAGGACGAATCAGACGAATGGCCTCTTCGGTCGCATCCAAGGCGGCATCGTTATCTTCCGCCTTCTCCAGCTGGTCCGACAACACCGAAAGGCTCCTTCCCAAGTCCGGCTCGTAGCGCGCCGGGCTCGACGCCGCCAGCCGGCGGCGGATCACCACCGCATCGCGGATCGCGGCGAGCGCGCCGGGCGCGTCGCCCGCATCGCTCAAGTGGATGGACAGGTTGTGGAGGCTCATCGCCAAGTCCGGCTCGTAGCGCGCCGGGCTCGACGCCGCCAACCGGCGGTAGATCGCCACCGCATCGCGGATCGCGGCGAGCGCGCCGGGCGCGTCGCCGGTATCTCTCAAGGCGTTGGACAGGTTGTTGAGGCTCACCGCCAAGTCAGGCTCGTAGCGCGCCGGGCTCGCGGCCGCCAGCCGGCGGCAGATCGCCACCGCATCGCGGATCGCGGCGAGCGCGCCGGGCGCGTCGCCGGTATCGCTCAAGGCGTTGGACAGGTTGTTGAGGCTCCTTGCCAAGTCCGGCTCGTAGCGCGCCGGGCTCGCGGCCGCCAGCCGGCGGCGGATCACCACCGCATCGCGGATCGCGGCGAGCGCGCCGGGCGCGTCGCCCGCATCGCTCAAGCGGATGGACAGGTTGTGGAGGCTCATCGCCAAGTCCGGCTCGTAGCGCGCCGGGCTCGCCGCCGCCAGCCGGCGGTAGATCGCCACCGCATCGCGGATCGCGGCGAGCGCGCCGGGCGCGTCGCCCGCATCGCTCAAGCCGTTGCACAGGGTGTTGAGGCTCCCCGCCAAGTCCGGATCGTAGCGCGCCGGGCTCGCCGCCGCCAACCGGCGGCGGATCGCCACCGCATCGCGGATCGCGGCGAGCGCGCCGGGCGCGTCCCCGGTATCGCTCAAGGCGTTGGACAGGTTGTTGAGGCTCCCCGCCAAGTCCGGCTCGTAGCGCGCCGGGCTCGCGGCCGCCAGCCGGCGGTAGATCGCCACCGCATCGCGGATCGCGGCGAGCGCGCCGGGCGCGTCGCCGGTATGGCTCAAGGCGTTGGACAGGTTGTTGAGGCTCTTTGCCGAGTCCGGCTCGTAGCGCGCCGGGCTCGCCGCCGCCAACCGGCGCCGGATCGCCACCGCATCGCGGATCGCGGCGAGCGCGCCCGGCGCGTCGCCCATGTCAGCAAGAGCCACCGATAGATTATTCAACGATTGAGCTCTTCCAGCTTCATCCTCGGCGACATCGGCGAGCGTCCGCCACACGGCGGCACCGAGGGGGATCAGTCCGCCGGGCAGATGGTCCATCGACACGACGGGCGCGACGAGACGGCAGCGATCGGGCTTCCCGGCCACTGCGCGCGCGAGCCATTCGCTCAAACGGTGGTCATGGAGCGCCAGCACGATCTCCGCGTCGTGGCTGAGACGGCCCAAGCGCTCCAACCCGCCCGCCAGATCCTCGCCCATCGCCTGCCAAAGCCATTCGGGCGCCAGGTCGGGTTCGCGGCCGAACACCTCCACGACAAGAGCCGCCGCCACGATGTCCGGGGTGGGCGCCGGTATGGCTCCATCCATCACGATGCCCGACGGGCCTCTGTCCTCGATGCGATCGAGGTCGTCCGGGACGCGCATTCCCAACTCGGCCGATGCCAACGTGCCCAGCGTCTCGCGATCGACCGTGCCGCGGATCGCCGCGGCGGCGAGAAGTCGGCCGAGGGCTTCGCGATCCAGCCCCGAACCTTCACTGATCCGACGCAGCCGGGTCAACTCGCGCTCGACGAGTGCGGAGATCACCTCCCGGCCGATGAACCTGACGGCGGGTTCCTGAGGGTCGATCGCACTGTAGATCGCGGTGGCGACGATGAAGAGCGGGCGCGCGTTCTCTGGCGCGAGTTCGAGCCATGCGAGGAAGGCCTCTTCGGACAGCGACAAGGGCACCGTGTTCAGGGTCTCCGCCGCCCGTTCCTGCGCCGAGCAGAAGACGCGATAAGCGCCTTCCCCCGCCAAGGGCGCAAGCTCGACCGAAGTCGGGTCGAAGCGCCCCGCCGCGCCGCTGTCGTGAACGAGCTCGCGCCAGTCGTCGTAGGGGCGCCGGCTGAGGAACAGGAGGCGAAGCCGACCGGCATCTTCGAGCCCGGAGAAATCTTGCAACAGCGTCCTGACCGCTTCGCGATTTTCCTCTGGGTAGTCGATGAGAAGCAGCGTCCCCGGGCGTCTGGCGAAATATCCGTCGGGCTTTCTGAGGTCGGCGAAGCCTGCGGCCCAGTTGTCTTCACGCAGCCGCTTCGCCAGCTCGGCCGCCAGACGAGACTTGCCCATCCCGCCCTCGCCGGTGAGGAATTTCGCGGAGACCTCGGGACCCGCGGTCGCCCATGCGTAGAGAGCGTGGATTTCGGCCTCGCGCCCGGCGAAGGCGGAGACCGCCGTCCGCCAACGAAGGAGCGTGAACACCTCCGACGCGTCCTGCATTTCGTCCCACGGGATGCTGAGCTCGCGGGCCGGGCGCGACCCATCCAAGAATTGGTTGACCGTAACGTCGCCTCGAACGACGCCCGGAACGATGACGCCCGAGACATCTCCGACGTTGGTTTTCCCGCCCAGGATCGAGGGGCGGTCCATCGGAAAGAGATTGATCGGAAAGATATCCATGGCAAGAATATCAACCTCGTCGGGTGATCCCTGCAACGGCTGTCGAAGACCTAGACGCGCTACAGTCTATACGATCACGCCCGAAGGGAAACCATGCGGAATTGCACGCAAGATCGGACGTGGGGCCGTAGGCCCCAATCGCGACCCCTCTATCGGGGGAAGTCGAGGCCGAGGTCGCGGTAGCGCTCGGGCTCGTCGATCCAGCGGGGGCGGACCTTGACGCGGAGGAAGAGGTGGACGCGGCGCTCCAGGAGGGCCTCGAGCTCCTCGCGGGCGGCCGAGCCCACGGCCTTGATGCGCGCCCCCCCCTTGCCGAGGACGATCGGCTTGTGGCTCTCGCGGAGCACATAGACGATCTGGTCGATCCGCACGCTGCCGTCGGCGCGCTCTTGCCAGCCTTCGCTGGCGACCGTGAGCGAATACGGCAGCTCTTGCTCGAGCTTGAGGAACAGCTTCTCGCGGGTGATCTCGGCGGCGAGCAGGCGCAGCGGCATGGCGGAGAGCTGATCGGGCGGGTAGAGCCAGGGGCCCTCGGGAAGGCGCGCCGCGAGGAGCCGGCGGAGATCGGCCACGCCGTCGCCGGTCAGCGCCGAGAGCATCAGGATGTCGGTGAAGCGCCCCGTGGCGTCGAGCTCGGCGGCGAGCGGCAGAAGCGCCTCGCGCCGGACCACGTCGATCTTGTTGAGGACCAGGATCGACTTCCGCCGCTGGCGATCGAGGCCCTCGAGGATGCGCCGGGTGTCGTCGTCGGGCCCGCGCTTGGCATCGACCACGACGACCACGAGGTCGGCGTCGCGCGCCCCGCCCCAGGCGGCCTCGACCATGGCGCGCTCCAACCGGCGCTTGGGGGCGACGATGCCCGGGGTGTCGACGAAGGCGATCTGGGTCTCGCCCTCGATGGCGATGCCGATGACGCGCATCCGGGTGGTCTGGACCTTGGGCGTGACGATCGAGACCTTGCCGCCGACCAGGGTGTTGAGCAGCGTCGACTTGCCGGCGTTGGGCGCCCCGAGGATGGCGACGAAGCCCGAGCGCCGGGTCATCGCCCCTTGCCCCCCGTCTCGATGCGGGCGAGCAAGGCCGCCGCGGCGGCCGTCTCGGCGGCCCGTTTCGAGCGCCCGCTGGCCTGCGCCGGCGCCAGCCCCTCGACCGCGACCTCGACCACGAACGAGGGCTCGTGCGCCGGCCCCTCGGTGGCGATCACGCGGTAGTGCGGCAACGGCCGGCCGCGGCCCTGCGCCCACTCCTGCAAGCGCGTCTTGGGGTCGTGGGGCGGACTCTTGGCCGCCGTCATCGGCCCCGTCCAGTGGCGGCGGACGAAGGCGGCGGCGACCTCGAGCCCGCCGTCGAGGTAGAGCGCGCCGATCGCCGCCTCGGTCACGTCGGCGAGCAG
>Ga0114931_10010938_pt1 | contig 10755 bp, 11 predicted proteins | sample 2SBtaG_FD_89579 | JGI IMG/M metagenome (GOLD analysis project Ga0114931, IMG submission 89579) | Deep subsurface microbial communities from Kolumbo volcano to uncover new lineages of life (NeLLi) - 2SBTROV14_V59a metaG | ecosystem: Environmental > Aquatic > Marine > Volcanic | place: Kolumbo...
CACCACCCTGGAAATCCGCCACGGGAAAATTCATTTCCTTGATTCCCCCTGCCGCGGCAAACAATGTATTCACAGCGGCTGGCTGGCGCGCGCCGGAGATTTCGCGGCCTGCCTGCCCAACCGAATCAGCATCACCCTGAGCGGGCGGGAAAAACGCTTCGACAGCATCAATTTTTAGTGCTATGCAAAATCGTCATCTGAGCATCGCCACCACCCGTCAGGATCATCTGGTAGCCTGGCTGACGGCACTGGCCATCTCCATCCATATTGCGGAAAGCGTTATCCCCAGCCCACTTCCCGGCGTCAAGCTTGGCCTGGCCAATGTCATCACCATTGCCGCCCTGCTGCTCTATGGCTGGTCTACCGCCGCCTGGATCTCTTTGCTGCGGGTACTGGTGGGCAGCATCCTTATCGGCACCTTTCTGACGCCCACCTTCGCACTCAGCCTCAGTGGTGCCTTGTGCAGCCTGGCGGCACTGGGACTGGGCAGCCTGCTGCCGGGACGTGGCCTGGGGCCTGTAGGCTATGCCCTGCTGGCCTCGCTGGCCCACATGACCGGCCAGTTCTTCTGCGCCTACTGGCTGTTCATCCCCCATCCGGGGCTGTTCGGCCTGCTGCCTCTGCTGATGACGCTATCGGCGGTCTTCGGCGTGGCCAGCGGGCTGATCGTCGCCGCCATGCTGCCGGGACTCCGGAGACAGGCGCTATGAGCGGCGCCCTGCGCAACCCTCCGGTAACTGCCGCCGATCGGCTGGGCCTGACCCTGTTCTTCGCCGTGGTCATCCATGCCATCATCTTCCTGGGGATCAGCTTAAAGCCGGATCTCATCCACCCGCCGCAGGACAAGCATCCGCCCATGGAAATCATCCTGGTTCACCAACGCAGTAAGGCGGCGCCGGATAAGGCCGAATTCCTCGCCCAGGCCAACCTGGAGGGGGGCGGCAATACCGAGAAAAAAATGCGCCCCAGCTCGCCCGCCTCGCTACCCCTGCCCCGGGAGCAAGCGGGCCGCGCCCAGGCCGTCACCAGAGCGGCCTCCCCGGCCCGTCAGCGCCCACCACAGGATGAACTGATGCTGACCCAACAGCCGGCAAAACGCCGCCATCAGATCCAGAAGGAAACACCGCCCCACCGACCAGAGCCCTTGACGGCCGCAGCGCTGGTGGCGCGCAGCATGGAAATCGCCAGCCTCAGCGCCGAAATTGATCGCTCCCGGAAAATTTACGCCCAACGTCTCAAACACCGTTATATCTCTTCCCAGGCGCGGGAATACCGCGATGCCGCCTATCTGGATGCCTGGCGCGCCAAGATCGAACGCATCGGCAACCTCAATTACCCTGAGGAGGCCAAACGCAAAAAAATAGCCGGCAGCCTGATCCTTTATGTCGCCCTGAATGCCGACGGCACCATCTATAAGCTCAGCATTTCACACTCTTCCGGTAAAAAAATTCTCGATGACGCCGCCCTGCGCATTGTCAGGCTGGCGGCGCCTTTTGCCCCCTTCCCGGAAGCGCTCCGCAAGGACACCGATGTCCTGCATATCACGCGAACCTGGCAGTTCCTCAATGATAATACTCTGCAGACCAACCGTTAGACCCCTAAAGAAATCGGCATGCGCTACGCCTTGCGTGGCGTAAAAGCATCAAACTTCACCTGTGCGATTCTCGCTGCCGATGGAAACATTGTTATGCCCTCTGCAGCCACTTGAGGTTTTCCTTCCTGTTTTCCCCATATACCTGCTGCCAGTCAAGCTCGTTTTTACTTCCCTGTTATGGGATAATTCAGCCAGCAGATCTTCCGATGATCCTGATGAGTGCAAACAAAAAACATCACCGGGGCAAGCCTCCACTTCATAAAAGCGCAGCCGCCACCCTGCTGCGCAAATCGCAAAACCTGCAGCGTGATGGCAAACTGCAAACAGCCGAACAAGGCTGGCGCCGGATCATTGACGGCCCCTATCGAGGCAAACCCGACCCACAGATCTGCAGTCAGGCCCTGAACCCACTGTGCCAGCAGTACCGACAGCGCGGTGAGTATACCCAAATCGTCGCCTGCTGCCTGAGCCTGCTGAAAAAACTGCCGGAGCACATTGAGGCCCACTATTTTCTTGGCGCCGCCCAGCAACGCCTGGGTAATGATAATGCGGCCATGCAGCACTACCTCAGGGTACTGAAATTGGACCCCGATCACGCCGATGCCCACCTGAACAGCGGCATTCTGCTACAAGGGCAGCAGCAGTACACACAGGCCCTCTACCACTTCAAGCGCGTCATTGAGCTGAGACCGGAACGGGCACAGGGCTATATTCAGCTGGGCATCGCAAGCCAGCATCTCAATCAGGCAGAGAATGCCGCTGAGGCCCTGCAGCACGCTGTCGAACTCGAGCCTGAAGATTTCGATGCCCATTTTTACCTGGGTGGCTTTTATCATAATCAGGGGGATTTCACTGCAGCTGCTGCCTGTTACCAGCGCGCGCTGCGCCTGAATCCGGACCATGCCAATGCCTGTTATCTTCTGGCAGACATCTATGAAATGACCAACTGCCTGCCGGAAGCGGAGCACTACCTGCAACAGGCCCTGCGGTTGGCGCCGGACCACCTGCTGTCCAGACGCCTGGCCGCCACCCTGCTACGCCGGCAGGGCAAGATCAGGGCTGCCATTGCTCAGCTGGAGGCACTCAAAATCCCAGCAGATCCGCTGCTAACCCAGAGTATCCATTTCGAACTGGGCCGACTCTACGACCGTGTAGAGAATAGCCCGCGCGCCTTCGCGCACTTTCAGCAGGGCAACCAGCTGCTCTCTCAATGCTCAGCAGCCACCCATGCAGATCCACAGGCCTACCTGCAGGCAGTCCGCCACCTCCGCCAAAGCTTCACTCCCCAGTGGCTGGACACCTGGTCAGTGCCGGCCACCCCGGTGGACCGCGCGCCCATCGAGCCCATTTTCCTCATCGGCTTCCCCCGCTCCGGCACCACCCTGCTGGATCAGATCCTCGATAGCCATCCTGCCCTGCAGGTGATCGAGGAACAGCCCCTGATCGAAAAGATCCGCCACGGCCTGGCGCGAACGGCGGCGGGCTATCCTGCCGCCCTGGCCACCCTGGATGCCGACCGGATCCGCAAACTGCGGCAACAATATTTCGACCATGCAAACCGCCACCTGGAAGCCGGTGCGGGCACCCACTTCATCGACAAACTGCCGCTCAATACGGTCGATATTGGCCTGATCGCACGCCTCTTCCCGGAGGCGCGGATCATCCTGGCCCTGCGCCATCCCTGTGATGTCTGCCTGAGTTGTTTCATGCAGGCCTTTGCCCCCAATGACGCCATGGCCAATTTCTACACGATCGAGGATACCGCCAGGCTCTATGCCGAAGTGATGGGGCTATGGCGTCATTATGAAAACCTGCTGCCGCTGAATTAGCATCAGGTCAAATATGAAGATATCGTAGCGGATTTCGTCGGTGAAACCCGCCGACTACTGAATTTTCTTGGTCTTGAATGGGACGCCCGCGTGCTGGAATACAACCAGCATGCCCGGGCGCGCGGGCATATCAACACCCCCAGTTATAATCAGGTGACCGAAAAAATCTACACCCGCGCCCGCTACCGCTGGCAGCGCTATGAGGCGCAGTTGCGTCTGGTGATCCCTACCCTCGCGCCTTTTATCGATTATTTCGGCTATTAGCCTGACTTTTGCACAAAACAATCAAGATCCGACCGAAATATATATTTCGGTCGGTTAAGATGGATTTTCTTTGCTCCCATCCTTTGACTGCAAGCTATGCGACTGTAGGTGGATAGATCAAAACGTGATGTCAGAAGTCGCGCGCGCCCGGACTTGTATCCACCCCTGTTTATGGATGATACTAGCATTAATGCACAACATGACTTCACTCAGCAATCATTTCCTGATTGCCATGCCCTCACTCAAGGATCCCAATTTTTTCCATGGGGTCACCTATCTCTGCGAACACAATGAAGAAGGCTCCATGGGCATCATGATCAACCGCCCGCTGGATATCGATCTGGGTGAGGTGCTGGGGCAGATGAAAATTGCCAACAATGAACCGGCCATCGATCACCAGTCCATCTATCTTGGTGGCCCGGTGCAATGCGAACGGGGGTTTGTCCTTCACAAACCCCACGGCAACTGGGAGGTCACCCTCAAGGTCACGGAACACATTGGTATCACCTCCTCACGCGACATCCAGGAGGCCCTGGCCAACGGCCAGGGCCCGGAAGACTGCCTGATCGCCCTGGGCTACGCCGGTTGGGGGCCGGGCCAGCTGGAACAGGAAATGGCCCAGAACGCCTGGCTGTCCGTTCCCGCCGATGACCGCATTATTTTTGCAACCCCGTATGAGCAACGCTGGGAGCGTGCCGCGGCACTGACAGGTGTGGACATCACGCGCCTTTCCAGCGAAATCGGGCACGCATGAAGCCATGCCGCACCCTGCTCGGTTTTGACTATGGTGATAAAAAAATCGGTGTGGCCGTCGGCCAGGAACTGACCGCCTCGGCACACCCCCTGACCACACTTTACGCCCTCAGTGGCCAGCCGGACTGGGAGGCTATCTCCCACCTGATCAGCCACTGGCGAGCGGACGCGCTGATCGTCGGCCTGCCACTCAACCTGGATGACAGCGAACAACGCATCAGCAAGGCGGCCCGCCGTTTCGCCAACCGCCTGTGGGGGCGCTATCAGCTGCCGGTCTATCTGGCCGATGAACGGCTGAGCTCGCGGGGTGCCGCAATGCTGCTCAGGTAACGCCACCAGGCGGGTGCCGCGAATAACAGGAAGGAGAAAAGCATTGACGCGGTAGCCGCAGTGCTGATCCTCGATACCTTTTTCAGCCAGGCGCCAGAGGAACGAATCAAACTCTGAAAAAACCCGGCCATCACTGTCAGGACATCAGCCGGCTTCCTCAGGGGTGGCGAAATCAGTTAACATGGCAGCAGCCATGAAAGCGGAATCCCTAGATATCGAAACAGCCATCGATGAGCTGTCCGGACAATTACGTGCCTGCCTCAACGAGCGGAACATCGATAATCCGATTATGGTGGGCATCCATACCGGTGGCGTCTGGATTGCAGCGCGTCTGCACAAGCTACTGGCGCTGACGGCCCCGTTGGGCGTGCTGGATATTTCCTTCTATCGGGATGATTTCACCCGCATCGGACTCAATCCCCAGGTCAGACCCTCGCAGATGCCGGGCAATATAGATGGTCGTCATATCATTCTGGTGGACGATGTCCTCTATACCGGCCGTACGATTCGCGCAGCCCTGAATGAAATTTTTGACTACGGTCGCCCGGCCTCGGTCATCCTCACTGTCCTGATCGACAGGGATGGCCGGGAATTACCCATTCAGGCCGATGTATCCGCCTGCCACCTGGAGCTTGGGCCACAGCAGCAAATCAAGCTGCAGGGCGGCCCGCAATCTTTGCAGCTTGAAATCAGTGCGCTGGATAACAAGGGATGAACAAGGAAAATCTCCAGCTCGACAGGCACGGTAATCTGCGCCATTTCCTTACCATTGAAGGGCTCAACCGCGCGCTGCTGACAGAGATCCTGGATATGGCGGAATCGTTCTCGGGTGTCACCGAGCAAAGCATCAAGAAAGTGCCCCTGTTGCGTGGCAAGACCATCGTCAATCTGTTTTTTGAGGCCAGCACCCGCACCCGCACCACTTTCGAACTGGCCGCCAAGCGCTTGTCAGCGGATGTGCTGAACATTAATATCCCCGCTTCGGCCACCAGCAAGGGAGAGACCCTGCTGGATACGCTGCGCAACCTGGAAGCCATGCATTGCGACATGTTCGTCATCCGCCATCCCAACAGTGGCGCCGCTCACTTTATCGCCCGGCATGCCGCCCCCCATATCAGCATCATCAACGCCGGTGATGGCCGTCATGCCCATCCCACCCAGGCGCTGCTGGACATGTTTACCATCCGACGCTGTAAACCCTCATTTCACAATCTCTGCGTCGCCATCGTCGGGGATATGATGCATTCGCGCGTCGCCCGCTCCCAGATTCATGCCCTGAGCACCCTGGGGGTCAGGGAAATCCGCGTCATTGCACCACGCACGCTGATCCCCGCCAGTGCTGCAAGCCTGGGGGTACATGTCTATCACGATCTACGCGCAGGCCTGCGGGACGTGGAGGTTGTCATCATGCTGCGCTTGCAACATGAGCGCATGCGTGGCGCCTCTTTACCCAGTGAACATGAGTATTTTCAGCTCTTCGGGCTCACCGAAGACAAACTGGCACTGGCCCATCCGGAGCTCATTATCATGCACCCCGGCCCCATCAACCGGGGGGTTGAAATCGACTCCGCCACAGCCGACGGCCCCCGCTCGGTCATTCTCCAGCAGGTCGCACACGGCACCGCCGTGCGCATGGCGGTCATGGCCAGGGCGATGCACCACCAGGCTGCCGGCACCGGAAAATACCAGTGATGAAGATTCTCATTCGAGGTGGCCGCGTCATCGATCCCGCCAATGGTATGGATGCAATACAGGATATCTGTATCGCGGATGGCAGGATCTGCGCCCTCGGCCAGCCGCCGGAGGATTTCTCTCCCGAGCGGGTCATCGCAGCACAGGGGCAAATTGTCTGCCCCGGACTGGTGGATCTGCGGGCCCATTGCCGGGAACCAGGCCTGGAGCACAAGGCTACTATTGCCAGCGAAACCCGGGCGGCCGCCAGCGCCGGCATCACCACCCTGTGCTGCACACCGGATACCGATCCGGTAGTGGATTCTCCCGCCGTGGCCACCCTGATCCGACGCCGCGCCGAACGGGCGGGCAGGGCACGTCTGGTACCGCTGGGGGCACTCACCCGGGCACTGGCGGGGCGCCAGCTCAGCGAAATGAGCGCGTTGAAGGCAGCCGGATGCGCCGGGGTCAGCAATGCCGGCCAACCGGTGGAGAACCATCTCATTCTGCGCCGGGCGCTGGAATATGCGGCCACCTTTGACCTGACGGTGTTCATCCGCCCCCAGGATCCGGCCCTGGTCAATCAGGGCTGCGCCCACGAAGGCGCCGTCAGTACTCGCCTGGGCCTCCCGGGGATCCCCGCTGCCGCAGAAACGGTGGCAGTCGCCGGCCAGCTGGCCCTGATCGAGGAGATCGGGGTACGCGCACATTTCAGCCTGTTGTCCACTGCCCGCGGTGCCCAGATGATCGCCCGCGCCCGCCATGACGGCCTGCCGGTCAGTGCCGATGTCAGCGCCCATCATCTTCATCTGACCGAAAATGATGTGCTGGATTTCGATAGCCAGTGCCATGTGATACCGCCGCTGCGCAGCCAGCGGGATCGTGACGGTCTGCGCCACTGGTTGTCGCAAGGTGCGATCGCGGCCATCTGTTCCGACCATCAGCCCCACGAGGCGGATGCCAAACTGGCGCCCTTCAGCCTGACGGCTGCCGGTATTTCAGCGCTGGAGACCTTGCTGCCCCTCAGCCTGAAACTGGTGGATGAAGGTGTGCTGGGACTGAGTGATGCCATTGCCCGTCTCACCTGTGGCCCGGCAGAGATCCTCGGCCTGCCGGCCGGCACCCTGAAGCCGGGATGCTGCGCCGATATCTGTATCTTCCAGGCCGACCAGTACTGGATTCTGGACGAAGACAGCCTGCAGAGCCGGGGACACAACACCCCCTTCCTTGGCTGGGAAATGAAAGGGCGGGTGACGCACACCTTGCTGGCAGGGCGGATCGTCCATGAACCGGAGGGACAAGCGGCATGAAGGCTTGTCATGAGGCTGCCAGGAAAAGTGGCCATCGCCATAGCATTCATGAAGAAGCGGTCGTCGTCCTCAGCCAGGAAGGCTTTCCCGGCGACCAGTACCTCCTGCGACTGCAGGCCCCCCTGACTGCCGCACAGGCCCACCCCGGGAGTTTTATTCATCTGCAGTGCCACGACATGCTGCCCATGCGTCGTCCGCTGTCGATCATGCGTGTCGACGCGCAGGCTGGCTGGATCGAAGTGCTCTATCGGGTTTTCGGTGCCGGCACCCATCGGCTCGCTCAACATCAGGCCGGCACACGGCTCAGCCTGCTGGGACCGATCGGCAAACCCTTTGTGCTCCATCCGGAACGCCCCCGCCCGCTGCTGATTGGTGGCGGTGTCGGCATCCCACCCATGATTTTCCTGGCTGCACAAATCCATCAGTCGGCGGATCCCTGGCAGCCTCTGCTACTGATGGGATCGGAAACCCCTTTTCCCTTCTCGCCCCGCCCCTCGCAGATCATGATTCCCGATCTGCCACCTGATATCATCGCCGCCATGCCGCTGATGGAAGACTGGGAGATTCCCAGCCGTCTCGCCAGCGGACAACCGCGGCCTGGCTGCCACACTGGCCACGTCACCGAGCTGGCACAGCACTGGCTGAAAGGCCTGGACCGGCAACAATGTACCGAAGTCGAAATTTTCGCTTGTGGCCCCCACCCCATGCTGGCGGCCATCGCCCGCCTGGCAGCCGAATTCGCGTTGCCCTGCCAGGTATCCCTGGAAGAATTCATGGCCTGTGCGGTGGGTGGCTGTGCCGGCTGCGCCGTCAGGGTGCAGACCCCTGACGGTCTGGTGATGCAACGGGTATGCGTCGACGGCCCGGTGTTCGATGCCGCGGCTGTCTTCCCCTAAACCTGACCGACGCTCACCCCACCCCCTGTAAGCATGCATGAAAGTACACGACTACTGGAAAACGTGCGCAGACAACAAGTTTGCATGACACGTTGCCGGGTATTCATTTAAGGCCCCTGCATTACAGGGCAAACAGAAGCAGACATCGGCATGCCAAGTACAAACCTCCGTACGCGGGCGGCAGACACCCGCGGGATCACTCGTGTCATCTTATTACTCTGCACCCTCTGCTCAAGCACCAGTTGGAGCAAGGAACCGGACTGGACAGACTACACCGCGCTGCTGCAGCAACATGTGCATGCCGGCGCTATCAATGGCATCCGGCTCAGCCTGGTGGATTACCCGGCGATCCGCCGCGACCCCCGCTTTGCCACCATCACCCGACAAATTGCCCACTTTCCACTGCAACAATTACGCAGCCGCGAAGAACGCATGGCATTCTATATCAACGCCTACAATATCCTGGCCATCAAAATGGTGACCGATCACTGGCCGGTAGAGAGTATCAAGGATGCCGGCAGCCTGTTCACCACGGTGTGGAAAAAACCCGCCGGCACGGTGGGCGGGCAGGCGGTTACGCTCAACGATATCGAGCACCATATTCTGCGCCCCATGGGTGACCCACGGATTCACATGGCCATCGTCTGCGCTTCTATCAGCTGTCCCGACCTGCGCCCGGAAGCCTATACGGCAGCCCAACTGAATCATCAGCTGAATGAACAGGCGCGCGGCTTTCTCGCCAACCCAGGCAAGGGGCTGCGTATCGAAGGCGGCCACATCCGCTTGTCGCACATTTTTGACTGGTTTGCTGAAGACTTCCAGGTCTACGGAGGTGTCAAGCAATTTATCCTGAAATTCCATGATCATCTGCCGACAAACTATGAGATTAAAACCGACCTGAACTACAACTGGTCACTGAACTACAAGGAAAAATCAGCATCATGAGCCAAACGGAATATGATATCTGCATCATCGGCGGCGGCGCCGGCGGGCTGGTGGTTGCCGCCGGCGGGGCTGCCCTGGGTGCCAAAGTGGTGCTGGTGGAAAAGAAGCACCTGGGGGGCGACTGCCTGCACTATGGCTGTGTGCCCAGCAAGACCCTGCTACATTCCGCCCGCGTTGCCCAGGCCATGCGGAACGCGGGGAAATTCGGCCTCCCGGAAGCACCGCCCCAGGTCGATCTGCCGACTGTGATGAAGCATGTACAACAGGTGATCAGCACTATCGAGGTCAACGATAGCCCCCAGCGCTTCCGCGACATGGGGGTGGAGGTTATCTTCGGCGCCGGCCGTTTCACCTCATCAGAATGCTTTCAGGTCGATGGCCACGACCTCACCGCCAAAACATTTGTCATCGCCACTGGTTCCCGTCCGGCCATCCCGCCAGTCCCGGGGCTGGACAAGGTGCCTTATCTCACCAATGAAAGCATCTTTTCCCTCAATGAAGCGGTCGAACATCTGATCATCATGGGTGGCGGCCCCATCGGCATCGAAATGTGCCAGGCCTTCATCCGGCTGGGCAGCCGGGTCACCGTGGTGGAACGCAGCACACAGATTCTACCACGCGAAGATCATGAACTGGTCGCCATCGTCGCCGCCAGGCTGGCGCAGGAAGGTGTGGAATTTCGTCTCAACAGCACTGCCAGCAATGTCAGCTGCGCCGAGGGCGAGATCGCGCTGACGCTCAGCGACACCGACGGAAAGGAAAGCATTCTGCGGGGCAGCCATCTGCTGGTTTCTGCGGGGCGCAGATCCAATGTGGACGGCCTGGGACTGAAGCAGGCGGGTGTGGAAGTCGTCCAGGGACGGATTAAAACCGATGCCCACCTGCGTACCAGCAACCGCAAAATTTTCGGCTGCGGCGATGTGGTAGGGCCCTACCAGTTCACTCATATGGCGGAACACCATGCCGGGGTAGTGCTGCGCAATGCCATTTTTCATTTGCCGGCAAAAATCGAGCAGCGGGTCATTCCCTGGTGCACCTTCACCGAGCCGGAACTGGCACGCGTCGGGCTTTCCGAGACCGAGGCCCGTAAGCAGAATATCCCTTGCGAGGTTTTCAGCTTTCCATTCCATGATATTGACCGTGCCCAGGCCGAGGGCGAAACG
>Ga0114931_10010939_pt1 | contig 10755 bp, 5 predicted proteins | sample 2SBtaG_FD_89579 | JGI IMG/M metagenome (GOLD analysis project Ga0114931, IMG submission 89579) | Deep subsurface microbial communities from Kolumbo volcano to uncover new lineages of life (NeLLi) - 2SBTROV14_V59a metaG | ecosystem: Environmental > Aquatic > Marine > Volcanic | place: Kolumbo...
GGCGACTTCCCCGGTGGCCGGGCTCGCGGATCCGGCCCGGTGGATCGTCGCCGTAAACCCGTCGCTGAGCACGAAATCCCCGGCGGCGTCCACCAGGTTGAAGACCGTGCCCTTGTAGACCGGGTACGACGGAATGGGTTTGGCGACATCGGTCCCGTGGAAGTGAGCGCACTTGATTGCTGCCAGATCAACGCTGCCTGGATACATGTCGGAGACCTTGACATACGGATGCGACGTCGGATGCTCAGTGAGTATGAACCCTGCTGGAAGCCGCTTGTCCCCTTTCACAAACCCAACATCGGCCACGCAGATCGCGTCCCACTCCTCGGGAATCACCCCCACCTCTGTCTGTATGTATCCGGGCGGCGCATCCGTCACCCCGGAACCAACCGAGCAGCCGAGGCTTTGTTTGCCACTGCCGAGCGGGTGCCGTGAATCTCGCCGGCGAATTGGGGCGCCGCGGCGTCGGCCCATCGCCGCATCGCGTCGAGCGATTCGAGGATGCGCGCTACCTGGTCCGCATCGCCGTAGAAATCGAGCTCCTCGACGCCTTCGGGGCTGAGTGGCATCAGGCGGATGGGAAGGCCGCGCGACCGGGCGATTTCGCCGAACTCGATCAGGTTGTGGTGGTTGGCGGACTGAACGACGAAGCTGAGGACGATCGGAAAGTCGGCTCGCTGCGCGCAGCGCAGCTCGATCAGCGCATCGAGGTTGGCGAGCACGTCCGCGAGGTCGCTGCCGCGTTGGACCCGGGCATGGGTTTCGGCGTCGCCGGCGTTGAGACTGATCGTCACGTTGGCGAAATTGCAGCGCTCGAGTTGGCGCAGGACGCCGGCGCCGAGTAGGCTGCCGTTGGTCACGATCGACACCGCGGCATCCGGGTACTGCGCCCGGTCCCAGCCGCGCAGGAATTGCATCGCGGCTGGGTTCGCCAGCGGCTCACCGCCGAGAAGGGTCAGCACACGCAGAGTGGGGAGCATGGCGACCAGCTCTTCCCAGATCGACTCGGGCAGGTCGCGCCGCGGGGTTCTTCCGTGCAGGCACATGATGCAGTCGTAGTTGCAGTAGGTACTTGGACAGACTGCGATGTAGAGGGGGCTTGCCCGCACCACCTCGCGGCGCGCGGCGATATCATCGAAGAGCATGCGCTGGTTGTCGACGAAGCGATCCGCTCCGTCGATCATCGCCAGCTCGCTTTCACCGAACTTGGCATCGTATAGGCGGGGGCAGATCTCGTGGCAGAGGGAGCTCAGGTCGGCGCCGCTCATCACCTTGCGCGCCTGCCGGTAGCCGGGGCCGTTCCACACTGCGGCCAGAGAGCGCTCGCGAAGGCTGCCGCGGTCGCCGGCGGTCCAGTCGGCGCAGCACTGGCGAACCAGACCATCCGGGTCGACCACCTCGAGCGTGGTCCAGGGGGCGGTGCAGACGACACCCTGCTGCGACGTCTGTTTCACAGCGATCGGCCGCGCCGCCGTGCCGCCCCGGTCGGGCCGGCCGGGGGTGTCGGAGTCCCCCTCGGAGTCTCCCCGGGAGTTTTCCTGGGAGTTCCCATGGGAGTTCCCGCGGGCGTGACTTCCGGCCGGGAGGAGGCGCGCCAGCGCTCCGATGACCTTGCGGTCGGTGTCGGCCGGTTCGCGGTCCTCGTCGAGATCGAGTGCCCATGCGCCGCGGCGCGACAGAGTCGGACGGGACGGGTCCCAGCGGCTGATCCGCACGCCCAGGCTTGCACCGGCACCGCCGAGCGTGACGCGCAGCTCCGATGCTGTCGCCGCCTCGGTTCGTTCGACCGTGTAGTCGGCGACGCGGGTACTCGGAGCCAGCGCGGCGACTATGACGTCGAGCCCGGCGGCGTCGTCGGAGCTCGCCGGGCCGTCGCCGGCGGCCGCGGCGGAGCTCGCCGATCGACTCTCGCCGTGTTGCGCCGGCCGGCCCTCGCCGCCTGGTGCCCGCGATCGCGGTGCTGCGGCGAGCACGCGGCGCACCGGCGGCGCCAACGCGGCGCCCGGCTCGATCAGAATGGGCGAACCGTAGATCGTGCTTTCGGATCCGTCGCGCGCCTCGAAGACGACGCGATCGGCGAAGAGGCGCAGCGCCTGCGCCGAAGCCGGGGCGATCTCGGGGATCTGCATCGCGTGCATGGCGTGGACCAGGTAGCGGTCTCCGTCCCAGGCGCCTTCGAGCAGTGCCGCCCGCCGGTAGTCGAGTCGCAGCACTGTGCTCGACAGGTGTGCGGCGATGCGCTCGGCGGCAGCGCTGTCGAGCCGCTCGATTGCCGCGAGCCGGTGTCTAGCGAGCTCGATCGATGGCCGACAGTCCGGCGCACAGAGGAAGTGCGGGTTCAGGGAGACCGCACCGAAACGATTGATCAGTGGTGCCAATGGGCGGTCGGGGTGGGCGCGGAAGGGGGCGCGCTCCAAATCCTGATTGTCGCCGTGCGTCGGCCGATTGGAAAAGGTTGCGATACAGCACCGCGGATAGCCCATCAGCTGCCCCATTGCCGGAATCGAAGAGGCTTCGCCGCGCTCGACGGCGTGCTGATGTCGCAGTACGCCGGCGAGGGTGTCGGCGTCGCGCGCTACGGCGACGATCGCGTGGCTGGCGCCGGGCTGGTGTACTCCGTCGTCGCCACCGCGCCGGTGCGCCGAGACGATCGCCGCCGCCAGTCCCATTGCCTGGTAGGCTTGGGTTAGCCCCTCGGCGTCGCCGGCGGCGACCCCCTCTTTCAGGCAGGCCGATTTGTCGCCCGCGGCGACCGCTTCGACCTCGCGATCGAAGCCGGCGATCTCGGCCCCGGCGACAGCGAGGACGTCGGCCGGTGAGCTGCCCCACGAGAACAGGGCCTGCTCGATCGGCAGAGCGGTCAGCTGCGGCGCGTCGGCGAAGCCGGGCCAGCGCATCACGAACCGCGTCACCAGCTCGAGGATGTCGGCGTCGCTCCATTGCGGCAGATCGTCGCCGATCCGGTAGCACGCCTGAAAAATTGCCTCGATTCTCGGGTCGGCAAACTTCCACGGGATGCTGGCATCGTAGCCCTGCTCGATGGCGCGGTCCGAGCGGCCCTCGTCGAAGCGATCGACCAACAGGTCGTGCTCGGCGGCCAGAGCGTGCAGAGGCACCGATGCGTAGAGGCGCAGGCGGGTGCGCAGTGCCTGTGAGCGCAGCTCGTGGAAACGCACCTCGCGCATGACCCGCGCGTTGTCGAGTAGCGACTCGGGAGTGGTCCAGGGGTGGAACAGCACGACGCCGTGCGCGCGATGACGACGGAACTCGAACGAGCGCGGGTGTCGTTTTTCCAGCTCGCGCAGGATGTCGATCGCGCGGATATTGTCGGCGACCGAGACCGCCTTGTTGAAGAGATCGAGGTCGGCTTGATGGAAGCTCTCGAAGCCGATCAGGTAGACGTGCAGCAGCGAGCTGCTTCGCTCGGCCAGATCGCAAGCCGCGCGGAGGTGGTTGTCGGCGAACTCGGCGAGCCAGTCGACTCGAGACTTGATCAGGATCTCGATGCCGTGCAGTGCCGGGTCGGCGAGGATCTCGCGAAATAGGGCCGGCAGGTACGGATGCGGTCGCTCGTCGGTGAGTAGCACCTCGCGCACGTCGGGTCGCTCTGAGCGCAGCGCGCGCAATTGGGCCAGCCAGGATTCGACCACTTCTTGCTCGGGGAAGGTCGCGAAGGCCCCGACGTTGTCGAGGCAAAATGAACATCCCTTCGACTGAACGCTGTCGAAGTCGATGCCGCTGTCGCGGTAGGCGACCGAGGTGCGCACATCGACGAGAAATGGACAGCCGCGAGCCGGTCCCGAGATGGTCGGTCGCCGGTCGCTGCTGGGCGCCGGCGGTGGCCGTTTGATCGCCATTTCCCGCCGCGTCCGCCGCCACGACGGCGCCGCCACGTCGTCCGCGCCAGCCAGGTGGCGGCGGATCCCCTCGCCGTCGAGCACCGCGTCGAAACTGGTGTCGATCGGGCTCGGCGCGCCGTGCGAATAGCGCACGATCTCGGCCTCGCTCGCCGCCGCGCGGAGCTCGGCGACCAGGTCGGCGCTCCACGCCCGCGCTACGACGACGACGGCGGGGGCGGCAGCCTCGACGGCAGTCAGGACCTCGATCGTCGACTTTCCCGGCGGCGGATCGTCGCGAATCAGGTCGACCAGGAGGGCGCGGTCGCCGGCGGCGCTGAGCTCGTCGGCCAGGGCGCGAAACGGCGCGTCGCGGATGAACCCGCGATCGTTGGCGTTGCAGTCGACGAAGAGAACGCGTGTCGACGAGCCGTCTCGGCGTTCATCCCGCATCATGACCAGCGGTCCGTGGAACAATGGGAGCGCTCGCGAAAACGAGGATTTCGCAACCCTTTCGCGGTACGGATGGACCGCGCGCAGCGCGTGACCCGTTTTTTAACGGGCCGCTGGGCTGCTGCGGAGGCTTGCCGGACCCTAACGACATGTCCGGGCCTTGCCTGTGCGCGACCGGTGGCACCGGCGACAGCGGTCGATCTGCGCCTGCATGCGGTCAGCTAACCGGCTGGAATCATGTATGTCAACGAGCGATCGAGCGGCGTCTGGAGGGCTCTCGGAATTGATCAAGCGACAAATCTGGCGCGCTGCGGACGGCCGGATCGCGCGGGATTCTTGGTGATTGCCTTGCTCTGCGGCAGCGAGATAGAGTGCCGTCGATGCCTCACCTGTCACCGTCGCCGCGTATCCGACCTACTCCCGTGCCCGGAGTCACTGCCGCGACGTTGTCGGCGCTGATCGATCGCCGCCAGGGGCACTTCGAGGCCTTCGAAGAGGCGGCGGCTCGCATGCTCGGGACGCGACACGCGGTTCTCACCGGCTCGGGTCGTACCGGGTTGGGTGTGATGCTCGATCACCAGGGCTGCAAGCCGGGCGACGAAGTCGTCGTACCGTCGTATACGGCTCCATGCGTGCCGGGGTATCTGCGGGCGCGGGGATACCGCTTGCGCATCGCGGACGTCTGTCCGCGCCGCCTGGTCATGACGGGCGAAACGGCCGCCGCTGCGGTCGGGCCCGACACCCGGGCGATCATCCCGACGCACGTCGAAGGCGTGACTGCTCCGATGGCGGAGATCGTCGCGGCGCTGCCGCCGGGAGTCACTGTGATCGAGGACGCTGCGCATGCGCTCGGAGCGGAGGCCGACGGCGAGCCGGTGGGAACGTATTCCGCAGGGGCGTTCCACAGCTTTGGCAAGGGCAAACAGCTCAATCTGGTTTTTGGCGGATTGGTGGTGACCAACGACGAATCGATCGCCGCGGCGACGCGAGCGGTGCGCGACGCGCTGCCACCGCCGGCGCGCGCGCGGTTGTTGTCGGCGATGGCGATTGAGCTCGGGCTCGCTGCGGCGACGCACCCGAGCCTCTATCCGTTTTTCCTGCATCCGGTGATCCGCGCCTTCGACCGTTTTGGCGTCGATTTGCCGACCCTGTTGTTCGAGGACGGCGGTGGCGATGCGCCGCCGACGGCGGGACAGCGTCCGCCGGCGGCTTGGGCCGCGCTCGGACTGGAGCAGTTGGCGGCATTTCCCGCCGCGCGCGAGCGCAGGCGCCACACCGCTGAGGTTCTCCGCCAGGCTCTCGCCGAGCGCGGTTTGCCGCATCAGGAGTCCAACGGTCCGGGTGACCACCCTCTGTTCTTGACAGTGTTTCATCCGCGGCGCGACGAGGTGCGACGGGCGCTGCTAGCCGCCGGGCAGGACACCCAGGCGACCTGGATGCGATCGATCGCCGCCGACGACGGCAGGCGCGACGAGGTCGCGGAGCGGGCCGAGCGCGAGGGCTTCTACCTGCCGCTGCACGTGGGCCTGCCGCCGCAGGAGCTGATGGCCGCGCTCGACCGTGCCATCGACAGCGTGCCGACATGAAAGTCGCGGTCGCTTATTTGGGGGCGTTGGGCAGCGAGCACCGGCACCCCCGCCATGCGATCCCGCCGCTGAGGGCGGCGTACGCTACGTCGGTGCTCCGCGCCGCCGGTCACGAGGTGGAGTTCCTCGACACGGGCGCCCCGGCGGCGCCGCGGACGCCTCTTGCGGACCGCATCAAATCGAGCGGCGCCGATCTCGTCGTGGCTGACGCGCGCATCGAGACGGCCGGCGAGGTCGCCGCCCTGGCCCGCGAAGTCGCGGATTCTAGCGGACTGTTCCTGGCTGCCGGCGCACCGGCCGAGTCAGCTGCCGCCGCGATCTTGGAAGCGGGCGACGTGGTCGGTGTGCTCGGTGGCGAGTACGAGGGTTGGATCGGCGAGGTCGTTGCGGATCTCGCCGCGGGCGCCAAGCCGTCTGCGCCCGGATGGATCGAGCGCGCCGACTCCGGGATTCGCAGGGCCGCTCCAGCCGTGCCGATTGCGGACGTCGACGCGCTGCCGATGCCGCCGCATGCGGATCTCCTGGCCGGTGGCTACACGGTTGCGTACCCGCTGCAGCGGCGTGGCCGACTCCGCTGCGCCTATGTTTTGTCGACGCGCGGTTGCCCGCACGCCTGCACTTTTTGTTCGCCGGTGGAGATGCGCTCGCGTTTTCTTCCGTACCGGGTTCGCGATGTGGAAGCGGTCGTCGAAGAGCTGGCGCTGGTGGCGTCGTTGGGTGCCAATGTCGTCTATTTCAACGACGACAATTTCCTGCGCGAGCCCGACCGGGTCGAAGCGCTGTGCCGGGGAATTCTCCGAAAAAATTTGGATATCACGTGGCTCGCCGACGCCCGCGTCGACGACGTCGTGCCCGAGATGCTGCCGCTGTTGCGGCGGGCCGGCTGTTCGACCCTTTGCCTCGGTGTCGAGAGTGGTTCGCAGCGGGTGTTGGACGCGATGCGCAAGGGAATCACCGTCGAGCAAACGCGGTCGGCCACCGCCGCCATCCGCGCGGCAGGCATCTGGACGGTGGCGTTCGTCATCGTCGGCGCGCCTGACGAAACCCCGGCCGAGCGGCGCGCGACCTGGCAGCTGCTCGACGACATTCGGCCTGAGCTCGTGCAGTGCCATCGTTTCGCCTGGTATCCGATGGCGCGCGGCGAGCAGCGCGATCCGATGTGGCAGCGCCGCGGGGACAAGTTTGCCAGTGACGGAGCCGCCGCCGGGCCACTCGAGTTCGACCTGCCGGATCTCTATCGCCGTTACTACCTGTCACCGCGCTTTGCCTACGATTACGCGCGTACGCGCGGGCCGTGGTTCCCGGGGCCGATGATTCGCGACGCCGCGCTGGCGATGAAGACCGTCGCCTATATGGTGAGCGCGAGATGAAGCTGGGGGCGGTCGCCGCCCTCCTGGCAGCGTCGGCCGTCTTTCTCGCCTTGGTTCTTTCAGCGGCGGCGAAGCTCGGCGCAAACTACGAGGAGGTCGTGCCCTACGTCCTGCGGCCTCTTGACATTCGCGACCCGCGGCCGCTAAGCGATGTCAGGATAGGGCACTTCGTAACGTCGGGGCAGTTGCCGCGGCTCGCCTACCAGCCGCGACCGGATGTTCGGTGGCCGCTCCTCAACCAACCCTACATGACCGATCACTTGAGTTATGGTGGGGTATTGCTCGGCGCCGCCGGCGTCGACCGATTGTGGGCGGCCCGATTGTGGCATGCCAGCTTCGGGGTCGTTCTCATCTGGCTCGTCTACGACATTGCGCAGCTTTTGGGTCTGGGCCGCCGTGCCGGGTTGATCGCCTCCGCAATCGCGGCGACGAGCCTGCCTCTGACGTTCATGTACACGTGGGCGCGCTTCGACGAGAGCCTCGCCTCGTTCGGTCCGGCGGTCGTCCTGTGGGCATTGCTGCGCCACGCGGTCGATGGACGAGCCAGGTGGATCTGGGTGGCCGTTGTCGTCGCGGCGCTCGCCGTGTCGGGCAAGCTGACCGCACTGTGGCCGTTGCTCGGTCTCGCCGTCGCCGCCGGGTTGGCCGGATGGCGCCCGCCGTCGCCGCGCCGGGTGGCCTTGCCGGCAGTTGTGTCGGCGGTGTTGTTCGCGCCGTTCGTCGGCTATTCTCTCGCGACTCCGGCGACCGGGAGTGAGATCGGCCGGCGCTTGCGCTATATCCCCGACTTGTTCATCGGCGACACGCTGCCCGGCACCGCGCTCAGCTTGATCCAGTACCTGGGAAGTTGGGGGGCGGGTCTCAACCACGTCATTCGCGGTGTTTCGGATTGGCCGGTCAACGCGGTTGGCCAGCTCCTGGTCGTGGCGACGCTGGTGTGGCTGATGGCGCGAACCGCGGCGGGTGGGACACGGCCGCGGCGGCGTCGTCTCGAGACACAGATGCTGGCATTTCTGGGCGTGGTTTTTCTCTTGGTCGCACTGTTCTTTCGCGAGCGCCGGGACTATCAGTTTTCGTTGCTGGTTCCTCTTCACGCCGTTGCGTTGGCGGCCTTCATCGACTGGTGCGTGATCAGGATCTCCTCGGTCGGCGGTAATCGCGCAGGGCCGGTGGCGGCGGCGCTGTGCGGTTTGGTCGTCGCGGGGAACCTGGTGGAGCAGGTGGGGTTCGAGCGCGATCTAGGCGATGCCGGCAACGCGATGTTCAACCTGGAGGTCCAGCGCCAGTCGGCGGGCTGGCTCGTCGAGCATGGCGTCGAGCACCCGGTGATGGTGACCTTCTACGCCGCCGGTACGTACGAGCTACTCAGCGACGATGCCGTTCGACCGGTTTATGCGTTTCCGATGTTTCGGCGCTACCGAGATTACGGCGGACCTGCGGCGGAGGCTCCGGATGCGCGGGTGGCCTGGCGCGATCTGTTGGATTCCGAGAGCGGGGAGACGCTCTATGCCGTGTTGCCGCGGGGCGTAAACCCGATTGAGGCGAATCATTTTGACGAGCCGGCGATTCGCGCCGCGCTGCTCGCGGTCGCACCGGCCGAGATCGCGGCGGTTTTCTCCAACCGTCGCGGCGAGCCGTTGCTCGAGATCTGGCGCATCGGATCGGATTGATCTCGTCCGGGCGTATAGCTGGATCCGGCGGGTGAGGAGCTCGATCACGCGTAGCGTTCAGCCGGCGGCTTTCCGCCTCGTCCCAGTCCACGGGCGTTGCGAGCCGGATCCGGCCAACGCCGTGTCAGCCGGTCGCGGATTCTCCGCGGTCTGAGTTGGTGGCACTGGAGAGAGCGCTGGCAAGGATGTCCGCGACTCGGCCGGCCGCGCGCCCGTCCCACAGGGGGGGCCGCCGCGGCGCCGGCCGGTCGCCGTCGAGGACTCGTTCGATCTCGGCGCGCACCCGATCGGGACGGGTTCCGATGACCCGGTTGGTGCCGCTGTCGACGGTTGCCGGGCGCTCGGTGTTGTCGCGCAGAGTGAGGCAGGGGACGCCGAGGTAGGTCGTTTCTTCCTGTAGACCACCGGAGTCGGTGAGCACCAGCGCGGCGCGGTCGAGGAGGGCGAGCATGTCGAGGTAGCCGAGCGGCTCGGTGATGTGCAATCCGGGCACGTTGGCTAGAGCCGCGTCGAGGCCGGAAGCGTCGAGCCGGTTTCGAGTGCGCGGATGTACCGGGAAGACGATCGGCAGGCGCTGCGTCGCCTGGCCGACGGCGCGCAGCAGAGGGCCCAGGGCGACGTCGCGGTCGACGTTGGAGGGGCGGTGCAGGGTTAGGACCGCATAGGCTCCGGCGACGCCCAGCACCGCCGCCGGATTGCGGACCGAGGCGGCGCCGCGGAATCGAATCAATGTGTCGATCATCACGTTGCCGACGTGATGGACTGCGCCGCGCGGGCGTCCTTCGCGCTCGAGGTTGGCGATGCCGCTCTTTTCCGAGACGAAGAGCAGGTCGCTGACCGCGTCGACGACGACGCGGTTGAGTTCTTCGGGCATGCTGTCGTCGAAGCTGCGCAGTCCCGCCTCGACATGGGCGACGGGGATGCCCAGCATCGACGCCGCCAGGGCTCCCGCCGCGGTCGAGTTCACGTCGCCGACGACGACGACGAGATCGGGTTTCATCTGGATCAGAACGCGCTCCAGCTCGACCAGCATCTTGCCGATCTGTTCGGCCTGGCCGCGCCCGACGACGGAGAGCGCCACATCGGGCGCGGGTAATTGGAGCTCGGCAAACAGGCGATCCGACATCGCCGGGTCGCGATGCTGGCCCGTGTGCACCAGGAGCGGTTCAAAGACGTCGGGTCGTGCCCGTTGGGCGGACAGTAGCGCGGAGATCTTGACCAGATTGGGCCGCGTGCCGACGATGTTGGCAACTCGAATCAAGCGATCACCAAAGCGCTGATCTCAGAGCGGTGATGGCGCATCCGGCCGACCGCGAACCGACTCGCCCGGACCCGTTGTTGCTGCCTCCGCATACTCCCCCTGCGAAACCGACGCCCGTCGCCAATACGGCGGCCGTTACAGCGTCACGCTGTTCTCTTCGTCTTCGTCTTCGTGGCTCGGCTCACCGTCCGGCTCATCCGCGCTGTTTTCGTCTTTCGCGTCCTTCGCGTCCTTCCCTTGGACCCCGGGGGCCTCGGGTGGTTCTTCCGGCTCGCGGACGCTGGCGAGGCAGGCCCCGGTCGCTTTGTCGACGAGGATGGAGCAGGCATCCTTGTCGCCGAGCGCAGCATTGGCGAAGGTGCGCAGGGGCTGAGGGCCGGACGCGGCGAGCTTCTTCAGGCCGGTCGCGTACGGAGCCAGCTTGGCGACCTGGCGCTCGCACTCTTTGTCGGCGCCCTCGGGCTCGACGATCTGCTTGCAAATGGACCGGTCCACGCTGACCAGAGCCTGACAGAATTTCTCGAGCATGCCGGACGGACATTTACTCGGATCGTTGGAATTCGCCGCCTCGCGGATCCC
>Ga0114931_10010940_pt1 | contig 10753 bp, 12 predicted proteins | sample 2SBtaG_FD_89579 | JGI IMG/M metagenome (GOLD analysis project Ga0114931, IMG submission 89579) | Deep subsurface microbial communities from Kolumbo volcano to uncover new lineages of life (NeLLi) - 2SBTROV14_V59a metaG | ecosystem: Environmental > Aquatic > Marine > Volcanic | place: Kolumbo...
AATTATTTGCCTACGGAACTGATAATGAAACGATTAAGTCTTCTATTTTAAAAGATTTCGAATTGGATGTTGCATCAATATTTTGATTGATTTTTATTTAAAAAAAACTTCATCACATGGAAGTGCTGACAAAAAAGATAGACTTCAAAGAGTTCCAACAAATGGAATTTGATGACCAGGACCCCTTTTTATATGAACTTTTAAACGGCGAACTCGTGAGAAAAAACACTCCCTCCGGCATCCACCAGGCTATTCAATCTGAGTTGTTTGGAAGAATGTATATTTTCATAACTCAAAACAAATTAGGGAAAATATTTGCTTCCCCCACGGCAGTCGTTTTGTCCGACTATGATGCCCCACAACCAGACCTTACTTTTTTGAGGAAAGAAAATAGTGAAAAATTTGACCCCGATTGGGGAATAAAAGGCGCCCCTGACCTCGTCGTCGAAATTATTTCACCAAGCTCCATAAAAAGAGACCGCTTTGATAAAAAAGAACTTTACGAGCGGTTTGGAGTTAAAGAATATTAGATTGTTGACCCTTCTTACAAGTCCGTCGAAATTTACACCCTCCAGGACAACCGCTACAAATTATTTTCTTTCGGCGCTGAAAATGAGAAGGTTAAGTCATCCGGTTTGAAAGATTTCGAATTGGACGTTGCTTCCATTTTCAGTTGATTTTCACTTTGTTGACTTGATTTTTTGTATAAAATCAAACGTAGCGGTTTCTACATTTTCCACCCCTTTCAAGGCTTTAATGAAGGCGCTCCCGATGATGGCGCCGTTGGCATATTGACAAGCCGTTTCAAAAGTTTCTTTGCTGGAAATGCCAAAACCGATAAGCCTCGGATTCCTCAATTCCATTGCATTTACGCGATTGAAATAATCCAGTTGATGGTCTGAAATAGAAGATTTGGCCCCCGTGATAGAAGCATTGGAGACCATGTAAATGAAGCCACTCGCGAGGGCGTCGATTTTTAGTATCCGTTCTTTACTCGTTTGTGGTGTGATAAGGAAACTGATGCTCAAGCTTGCCTTTTCAAACAACCCTTGGTAAAATTCTTCGTATTCGTAAAGCGGCAAATCCGGCAAAATCACCCCGTCAATACCTACCTCGATGCACTTGCGAACAAAAGCCTCTTCGCCGTACTGCATCACCTGATTGAAGTAGCCCATCAAAATGAGCGGAATCTCCGTTTTTTGGCGCAGGTTCTTTAATTGCTCAAAAAGCAAGGGCAAGGTCATGCCGTTTTTCAAAGCCACCTCGCCGCTGTATTGGATGGTCGGTCCGTCCGCCAAAGGGTCGGAAAAGGGGATGCCGACTTCGATTAAATCAACGCCGGCTTTTTCCAAAGCCAAAGCAATTGGTCCGGTATCCTTCAGATGCGGATAGCCGGCAGTGAAATAAATATTCAGGAGGTCTTTATTTTTTTTAGCAAAAAGGGCATTTAATCTATTCATTTTCAGGGTATTATTAAAACTACGCGAGAGGTTCATTGCGCAAACCGCTCGAAATGTTTGATATAAGTCGCGAGGTCTTTGTCCCCGCGACCCGATAAATTTATTACAATGAAGTCCTTTTTGTTGTAATCAATTTTGTCCAATGCTGCCAAGGCGTGGGCGCTTTCCAATGCGGGAATGATACCTTCCTTCAGGGAAAGAAAATAGGCCGCCGCCAAGGCCTCGTCATCTGTAATACTCACCGCTTCCGCCCTTCCCGTAGCTATCAAATGCGCGTGCAAGGGTCCGATTCCGGGATAATCCAAACCGGCGGAAAGCGAATAAGGCTCAACGATTTGCCCATCCGCCGTCTGCATCAAAAGCGTTCGGCTGCCGTGGATGATGCCTTTGGTTCCGAGGACACTCGTGGCTGCCGATTCGCCGCTATAAATTCCCAAACCCGCCGCTTCCACCGCTACCAAGCGAACCGTTTTTTTGTTCAAATAGTGGAAATAAGCCCCCGCCGCGTTGCTTCCCCCACCGACGCAGGCAATGATGAGGTCGGGATTTGGACAACCCGTTTGATATTTCAATTGCAACTGCATCTCCTCGCTGATGACCGATTGGAAGCGGGCAACCATGTCGGGGTAGGGGTGTGGGCCGACCACCGAACCGATGATGTAGTGGGTGTCCAAAGGGTGGTTTATCCAATCGCGAATCGCTTCGTTGGTCGCATCTTTCAAGGTTTGGCTGCCGCAGGTAGCCGGACGGACTTCAGCACCCAACATCTTCATCCTTGAAACATTCGGAGCCTGCCGTTCAATGTCTATCGCCCCCATGTAAACCACGCATTGGATGCCCATCAGTGCGCAGACGGTCGCCGTCGCAACACCGTGTTGCCCCGCGCCTGTTTCGGCGATGATGCGGGTTTTCCCCAATCGTTTCGCCAGCAGAATTTGCCCAATGGTGTTGTTGATTTTATGCGCGCCGGTGTGGTTGAGGTCTTCTCTTTTTAGGTAAATGTTCGTTTGATAATGTTCGGAAAGCCTTTCGGCAAAAAAGAGAGGCGAGGGCCGTCCAGCGTAATCTTTCAACAACCTCCTGAATTCCTTTTGGAAGCTCTCCTCCTGCATGATTTGCAAGTAATTGCGGCGCAATTCCTCTACATTCGGGTAGAGCATTTCCGGGATGTAAGCACCCCCGAATTCGCCGTAATAACCTCGTTCATCAATTTGTATCATTTTCTAAATGATTAATTTTCAATTAAAAGTATGAGCAAATAAAGCCGTAACCTTCCAAGGGGTTTCAACCCCTTGTTCTGCAACACAAGGGGTTGAAACCCCTTGGAAGAAAAGTATCAATTTTTAATTCTTTTAGCAAAATGCCTAATCTTTTGAACATCCTTCAAACCCGGTTCTATCTCGAAGCGACTATTCAAATCTACCCCCACCATCATTCGGAAATTCAATTTTTTAATTGTTTCCGCTGAATCCAAATCGATTCCTCCGCTCAACAAAAAGAGGCGCTTTCCGTCATATTTTTTCAACAATTGCCAATCAAAACTCGAACTGTTGCCCCCGTAATTTTTGCCTTTGGCATCAAAAAGAAACAAGTCGCAAAAGGATTCGTAGTTCTTCGTTTTATTGAAATCAAAATCTTCATCCACGGCAAAGGCTTTGATGATTTTCAGTTCCGGCCAGGATTTTTTCAGACTTTGGCAATATTCCGGTTGTTCATCCCCGTGAAGCTGTATGTAATCGAGATGAAAGGCACCTGCTTTTTCCAAAACGACCGGGATTTTCGCGTTGACGAAGACGCCCACCCGCAGGATGGAATTTAATTCCGCAAGCTCCTTTTTGAGGAGTTCCACATCCTTTCCGGCGCCAACAAATCGCGGCGATTTTTCATAAAAAATGAATCCCATCAAATCAACCGGCAATTTTGCAATAGCTGCCATATTTTCCGGGTCTCTCATTCCGCAAACCTTTATCCGAAGCGGAGTTTTCCAATCGGTGAAATACTTACTTGTATTATTCATATTCTATTAATTCGTTTCTTCCATTACCGCAACGGCAATTTTGCTGTCCGCTGTTCCATAATACAAAAACCATTTTCCATGAAACGGAACCAGCCCTTCCAAAAAGACCACATGCGCTACCTGACCTTGAATTTCGTATTCCATTTCCGGTCGCAAAAAAGGTTTGTCCAACCTGCCCAAAACCTTTGTGGGGTCCTTTTTGTCGAGCAAAATCTGCCCGGAAGAATAAGAATTTGGCGGCAAATTCGGTTGGTCGCTTTGGTACAAATTACTACCATTGTAAATAAAGACGATTCCTTTGCCGGTGAGTAAAGGCGCCGGTCCGGACTCAACTATGCGGCTGTCAAACTTGCCTGGCCGGGGTCCAAAAATGACTTTCAAACTGCCTTTTTCCGTTTCGAGAGGAGTCCAATGAATCAAGTCGGCTGAAGTGACAGCGTAGCAATTCTTGTCCCCCCAATACATCCAATATTTGCCATTGATTTTTGCGGCAAGCAACTTATCTCCTTGCCTCCGGCAAACAATAGCGCCCGACTTCGACCAAGTATCCCGGTATTTTCCTTCTCCTAACACCAATCCGTGCTTCACCCAATTTTTCAAATCCGTCGAACTCGCCAAACAAAGCCGGGCAGTTTTGCCGTCGTAGGAAGTGTAGGTCAAAATGTAGCGCCCATCTTCCGTTTCCACGATGCGAGGGTCTTCCACACCCCCTTCCCATTCGTATTGCTTCATAAAATCTTGCTTCGGAAACAAAACCGGTGACGGATTTTTTTTGAAATGAAACCCATCCTCACTTACCGCCAAACCAATTCGGGAGGTGCCTTTATAACGACCTATCACATCTTCGGCACGGTAAATAAGATAAACTTTCCCATTTCGAATGACTGCCGCCGGGTTAAAAACGTCTTTCTCTTCCCAATGCACACTATCCCCCCGAAGTGGGCAGAAAAAAGTTGAAGCCGGCGAAGGTAGCAAAACCGGATTCATCTTGTTTTCCCTCACAAAAGGAAGCATGGTCCAAGAATTTAAAGGTGTTTTATTGTTTTGATTATCAACGACCTGTCCTTGGCACCCAAAGAATAAAATGAGGATTCCTGTCGTGAAGAGGTTTTTGTTTACCATTTCAACATCGATTTAAAATTTTATATGCCAATGGCTTTTTTAGGTTGCTTTTCAGCCTGTTGTTTTTGGATTTCTTGAATAAAAACGCGGCAGGCTTTTCCCGGAATTGCAGCGCGCATAAAAAATTCTCCAATCAAAAAACCGTCAAACCCGGCTGCCTTTAATTCGAGGATGGCCTCCACCTTGGAGATGCCGCTTTCGGAAATTTTTACGAAATCATTGGGGATGGCTTTCGCCAAATCAAGGGAAGTTTGCAGGATGACACTGAAGTCCGTGAGATTGCGGTTGTTCACTCCAACTACATCCACTTCAGGGCAAAGTTTTGAAAGTTGTTCAGCCGAATGCACTTCCATCAAGACTTCCAACCCCAATTGTTTGGCGGCTTTCGCCAAACGCTGCAACTGCTCTTTTTCCAGGCATTCGGCGATGAGTAGGATCGCATCTGCACCGATAGATTTGGCTTCCGCCAATTGGTATTCATCGATGACAAAGTCTTTTCGCAAAATGGGGCAGAAGTTGAATTTGCGGGCTTCCGTCAGGTCTTCATTTTTGCCTTTGAAAAAATTGGAATCCGTCAAAACGGACAGCGCACTGGCCCCCGCCTGCATGTAACCGATGCTCACCTGTTCCACGCTTGCATAAGGATTGATGTCTCCCTTGGAGGGGGAATGCCGCTTGAATTCGGCGATGATGCCCGATTTGTCTTCCCGCAGCAGGTACTTCTTCAAACTGACGGCGGGGGTACCAAAATAAATGCTTTTTTCCAGCAATTTTACCGGGTACAATTCCCTGCGTTCGGCTACTTCTTTCCGTTTGTGGGCAATGATTTTGTCGAGTATGGTCATTCTGTTTTGTGGTTTTTTATTTTTTCAACTCCTTCAATTCTATTATCCAATACAGCCCATTTTGAATATTGGTAATTCAAAGTCAAGTAGTGAATGGCGATTACTAATCGAATGTGTTCATCTGAAATATCGTAGTCTTTGTAATTCATCAATACATCGGCTACTATGGAAGGCGAAATATCAGACACTGCTTGGAGGTGATTTGAATAAAATTTTATTTTGTCATTTTTTTTCGCAAAGATTTTTAGAAAATCCGCATAGCCACCATCCAATTTTAAAAAAATAATCTGCAAAGTATCGGGTGGGATTTTCTTATGCATCCTGTCTTTAAACTTAATCATTTGCCTTTCGTTCCAGATTTCCTGAAATAAATCAGGGTTAATTTTTGATAAGAATTCGGTCTGTTTCGGGTAGGAAATATTAATTTCCAAATTTCCGGTTTCAACCGATAGAGCTAATTTTTCAAAGTATTTTTGGTAACAATCCAATACCTCTTTGCCTTCAATTCCCGCAGATTTGCAAACTTCCTCATCGAAGAAAGCAAGAATTTCGTTTAACCCTTTCACCTGTTTGGCATTAAAGGTTTGGGTAATGGTTTTGAATTTCTCCAATTGGATTTCCTGTTTGGCGTTGCAACTCCAAATGAGCAATATTGGGAAAAATAAAAAGCTAATTTTTTTCATTCCATTTTGGGTTTTAGCTTTGATAATCATTGTCTTAATGGTGAATGGTTTTCAAAATTTTTCATGTTTGTATAATTGAAACACCTAAGAGTCGAGTGCAAAAAGGGCATTGGTGCGCCAAATTTATTTGGCGAGTAATATGAAACACATTAATTTTCAATTATTTATAAAAATAATTAATTGCCAAATAAATTTGGCAAACCCTTTTTGCACTCGACCCACCTAATGCAACGCGAGTTTTGGATAAATCTTTATCAATAACTTAACCCCAGAGGGGTGACCCCGTTTGTAGTTATTTGGATAATCCAATAAGAGCTCCTTTAGGTGCGGCACTTTGGAGACGCACATAAAGGAGCTAAACCCTTGATTATCACTTGTTCGACGCTTGCGTAAGGATTGATATCCCCTTTCGAGGGCGAATGCCGCTTGAATTCGGCGATGATGCCCAATTTGTCCGGTCGAAGCAAATATTTTTTCAGACTCACGACGGGGGTGTCGAAATAAATGCTTTGTTCGAGCAATTTGGTTGGATAAAGCGCCTTTCGGTCGGCGACTTCTTTTCGTTTGTGTTGGGTTATTTTTTGTAAAATGGTCATGGTTTTAGATTTCAAAAAATAGCACTATCTTTAACAATTAAATTTCAAAATCAATGAAACTTACGATTGTAATTATCAAAGGCGAAGATGGTTTTTTAATCGGTCAAATTAAGGAAATACCGGAAGTTATCACGCAAGGCTTGGATATTGAGGAAGTCAAAACAAACATAAAAGATGCGCTGAAATTGTACTTCGATGATATGCGTTCCGAGAAATCAAACATTGAAGGAGAAATTGTTTCCGAAGAGGATTTGATTCTCGCATGAGAGACGCATTTTTAAAGAATTAAACATGGTTTTTTGAAACGAAAACAATTTGTCAAACACTTGATATCCCATCATTGCAATTTGCATCGGCACGGTTCAAAACACGACATTTATCGCAATAATTTAACGGGCAAAAAGACAACCGTACCTCGGCATCCGATTTTGGATAAACAACTTTGTTCCCTTATTTGCAAACAATTGGGCATTCCGAAGCCATAATATTTTTTTGGTTTAATTCACCAATTTTTTCAAACACTTCAAAGCCTTTCCACTTTCCAAACTATCCATCGCTTCATCCACGCATTCGGTCAGCGACTGTTCCGGTTTGATGCAGTGAATCGCCACCGCCGCATTCGCTGCCACCACGTCCATTTGTGCAGGCGTGCCTTTGTTTTCTAAAATATTTACAAAAATAGTTGCCGCATCGGCCACACTTTTTCCGCCGGAAAGGTCTTCCTGAGCGTATTTTGGTTTGCCCAAATCGGAGGGAGAAAGCAGGGCTTCGCTGTGGTGGGTGCGTAGCTTGAATGCACCGGTCAGAGAGATTTCGTCGTAACCATCGAGGGCATAAACGACGGCAAATTGCTTTTCCGACTGCTGTAAAACATATTGGTACAAGCGGCTCAATTCGAGGCTGAAGGTGCCAAATAACTGATACTTCGGCTGTGCCGGATTGACGAGTGGCCCCAGCATGTTGAAGAAGGTCCGAACCCCCAACTGTCGCCGGATGGGACCGACTGCTTTCATCGCCGGATGAAAAAGCGGGGCGTGAAAGAAGCAAATATTCGCCCGTCCGAGTTGGCTTTTTAGTTCGTCTTCGTCACTCGAAAATTGGTAGCCGAGATGCTGCAACACATTGCTAGACCCACTGACAGATGAGGCGCCATAGTTTCCGTGTTTGGAGACCGGATAACCCGCCCCTGCCACGACGAAAGCCGAGACTGTTGAGATGTTGAAGGTATTCTTCCCGTCGCCTCCCGTGCCAACGATGTCAATGGTTTCGCGCCCTTCGAGGTCTATCGGAAGGAGTAGTTCAAGAAGCGCATCCCTGAAGCCCTGCAATTCCTCAACAGTGATGTGGCGCATCATGAAAACGGTGAGAAAGCTCGCAATCTGCGCTTCATTATATTGCCCTTCGCTGATGTTCACCAAGGTTTCTTTTGCCTCGCTGCGACTAAGTTTTTGATGTTGATATAGCCTGTTTAAAATCTGTTTCATTTTTGATGGATTGTTCGCTTTAAGGGAGGTGATGGCTTGAAGTCACCACCTCATTTCACTCGGCATCAGCTTTGGTTCGCAATAGCGCCTTCCAAATTATTTCTTTCTTCAATAATTTTCATTTGCCCTTCCAGCCAATTCCGCAAAATCTGTTTTCCAAAATTGGTCATTACACTTTCGGGGTGGAACTGCAATCCTCTGATGTTGTACGATTTGTGCCTCATGGCCATAATTCTGCCCTGTTCATCTACCGCCGTAATTTCGAGGCAATCCGGTAATCCTTCGTGGTCAACCACCCACGAATGGTACCGCCCTGCGGTAAAGGTTTTGGGAATTCCTTGAAAAAGCATTCCGTCATCGGCGATTATTTCGATGGGCGTTTCAATTCCGTGGAAGACGTTTTCGAGATTGTGCAAACGACCTCCGAAGCCTTCCCCAATCGCCTGATGACCCAAACACACCCCAAGAATGGCTTTGGAATGCGCGTATTTTTTTATCAGTTCCGGCATGATTCCCGCTTCGGAAGGAAGACCCGGACCGGGGGAAAGAAGCACGCTGTTGAAGGCATCTGCTTTCTCGATGTTGATGGCATCGTTTCGAAAAACCGTCACTTTGCGGCCTAGAATTTCTTGGACGTATTGAACCAAATTGTAGGTGAACGAATCGTAATTGTCGAGAACGAGTAATTTCATTTTTTGTTCTTTTAAAATCAAAACAATGTTTTTACGTTTTCGGGGGGTCGTCCAAGCACGGCTTTGTCCCCTTTCACTACGATGGGACGTTCGATAAGTTTGGGATTTTCCACCAGGATTTTTATCCATTCTTCTTCAGTGTAGTGCTGACCCTTGAATTTTTCTTTGAAGAGGGTTTCCTTTTTCCGAACGAGTTCTTCGGCTTTCATTCCCAGTTTTTTCAAAATATCCTTTAGTTCTTCCTTTCCGGGAACTTGTTGAAGGTAAAGTGAAATTTCAGGTTCAATTCCTTGTTTTTCAATAAGTTGCAAGGTTTTTCGGCTTGTTGAGCAACGCGGGTTGTGGTAAATTTTCATGTTTAATTAATTTTTTCATGTGAGATAGTTGTTACACAAAGCTGCACAAAGAATTCACAAAGAGGCACAAAGAAAGTTACAATTTTTCTGCTTCCGTCAGTGCCTTTTTCAAGGCGCCTAATTTGTTGTTCACCTCCTGCAATTCATTTTCTTCCTGGCTTGCTGCGACGATTCCGGCCCCTGCCTGCGAATACAGCAGGTTGTTTTTGCTCAAAAAAGAGCGAATGACAATCGCCTGATTCATATCTCCGTTGAAGCCGATGTAGCCGATTCCGCCGCCGTAAAAGCTGCGATTTTGGTTTTCGTAGCGGTCAATCAATTGGATGGCTTTGTATTTTGGCGCACCCGAAAGCGTGCCGGCGGGAAAGGTGTCGCCGTAAACTTGAATCGGGTTGGTCGTTTCGTCGAGTTGTCCTTCTACTTTGCTGACCAGATGAATCACGTGGCTGTAATAATGCACCTCCTTCAATAATTTGACTTCCACTTTGGTGCTGTGGCGGCCGAGGTCGTTGCGTGCCAAATCTACCAGCATGATGTGTTCGGCGTTTTCTTTGGGGTCTTCGAGGAGGGCTTCGCCGAGGCGGGTGTCTTCTTCCAAATTGCCAGTGCGGCGGTAGGTTCCAGCAATCGGATTCACCGTGGCGACGCGGTCCTCGATGACCATTTGTGCCTCGGGGCTGGAACCAAAAATTTTGTAATTTCCGTAATCGAAATAGTACAGGTAAGGAGAGGGGTTGATGGACCGAAGCACGCGGTAAACGTTGAAATCATCGCCCGAAAACCGCTGCTGAAACTGCCTCGAAAAAACAATTTGGAACACGTCGCCCCGTTGGCAATGTTTCTTTCCGAGGGTCACCAATTCCATGAAACCAGCATCGGTTAAATTGCTCGATTCTTTGCCCTCCAATTGAAAAGAATAGGTCCCGAACGAAGGATTTTGAAGAATTGTTTCCAGTTTTTCCAGGTTCGGAGATTCCCCTTCGGGAATATTTTCCAGAATGTACATTTCGTGTTTGAAATGGTTCACGGCGATGATGTAGCGATAGAGGCAATAGTGGATGTCGGGCAGGTCGAACTTTCGTTTTTCCGGGTCGAATTTCAAGGTGTCAAAATACTGAACGGCATCGAAGGCAGTATGTCCGAAGAAGCCATTTACTGCCTGCGAAATAGTCGGCGCTTCTACCTCGAAAAGCTCGATGAAGGCTCTGAAAATTTGGGGTACCTGCGTCGGATTATCCAATTTTTCAGAAGTGGAAGTTCCATTGGGGAAGGATTTGGAGACCTGCCCATTTTGCACCACAAAGGTAGCAATTGGCTCCAGACCGATGTATGAAAAGCGGCTTTCCGCGCTGCCAAATTCGTTGCTTTCCAACAGTACCGGGTTTCTAAAATGGTCCCTGACTTTGAGGTACATCGTCACGGGAGTCATCGTATCGGCGAGGTATCTTTTGTAAATTGTTTTGAGTTTTATCATGCTGTCAAATTCATTTTCCCCTAG
>Ga0114931_10010941_pt1 | contig 10752 bp, 11 predicted proteins | sample 2SBtaG_FD_89579 | JGI IMG/M metagenome (GOLD analysis project Ga0114931, IMG submission 89579) | Deep subsurface microbial communities from Kolumbo volcano to uncover new lineages of life (NeLLi) - 2SBTROV14_V59a metaG | ecosystem: Environmental > Aquatic > Marine > Volcanic | place: Kolumbo...
AGGCCTGCTATTCACCCTGTAGCGTGATTCACCCAATGGGTGATAAGGTAAATTGAAGTCAGTGTATTTCGTATCAATCACTTAGTTTCAGAATGGAGCGGTCAACTGAGGAATCTAGGTTCATGATTGTCCGTTCCTGATTTTCTGTAGGCGCCACCAGGCCTCCAGGGTGCAGGCCACCGACCAGGCCTGTGCCGGGGCCCCGCGGGGCCGATGGGGGGGCGCGCCATCGAAGATCTCGCCGAGGGTGCCGAGCCCCGCGTCCAGGAGCTGGTCGGCGAGGGGCTCCAGACGCCGCTGGGCCGCCGCCGCGTCACCGCTGACCCGGTACTCCGCCAGGGCGTAGTGGCCGAGCAACCAGGCCCAGACCGTGCCCTGATGGTAGGCGCCGTCACGCTCGTACACCCCGCCGCGATATTCGGGCCGGTAGGCGGGGTCGCCCGGCGCCAGGGAGCGCAGTCCATAGGAGGTCAGCAGCTGGCGTCCGCATTCGGCCACCACCCCTTGCCGGGCCTCCCCGTTCAGGGCGCAATGGGGCAGGCTGACCGCGAAGATCTGATTGGGACGAACGCTGGGGTCGTCACCCTGGGGGCCGTCCAGCAGGTCGTAGAGCCCGCCATCGGGGCGCAGGTAGCGCTGCATGCTGGCCGCCACCCGTTCGGCCAGCTCCCTCAGCTCCAGGTCCGGTTCGCCCAGGCGGCTGGCCAGCTCCACCAGGCTGCACAGGGCGTTGTACCAGAGGGCGTTGATCTCCACCGGTTTACCGATGCGTGGGGTGACCACCCAGTCGCCGACCTTGGCGTCCATCCAGGTCAGCTGCACCCCCGGTTCCCCGGCCCGCAACAGCCGGTCCTGCGGGTCCATGCGGATGCCGTGGCGGGTCCCGCGGATGTGCCAGTCGATGGTCTCGCGCAGCAGCGGATAGACCTGGCGCAGGGCCTTAGGGTCGTGACTGGCCTCCCCGTAGGCGCGCCAGGCCTCGATGAACCAGAGGGTGGCGTCAGCGGTGTTGTATTCGGCCCCTTCCCCGACCACCAGGCGGTTGGGCAGCATGCCCTGGTCGAGCAGGCCGGTGAAGGTCCGGAGGATGCCGAGGGCACTGGCGTGGCGGCCGCTGGCCAGGGTCAGGCCGGGCAGGGCGATCATGCTGTCGCGTCCCCAGTCGCCGAACCAGGGATAGCCGGCGATGATCGACTCCCCCGGCTCGCCCTGGGGCAGGGGACGGCGGAACAGGAAGCTGTCGGCGCTGAGCAGCAGCTGGCGGATCCAGGGCGGGCTGGCGGCAAACTCGGGGAGCCGCTGCAGGGTCTCGGCCAGCAGCTGGCGGTCGCGTTCGAGGAAGCGGCCCATGGCCGCCTCCAGATCGCCCTGCGCCGGGCCGTCGAGACGGGCGCTGAGGCCCGCCCAGCGCCCCTCACTCAGCTCGATCTCCGCCTGGCCCACGCATAGGTGGTTGTCCAGGTCGTCGAGACCGCGCTCACCCTCCCGGCTCAGGCGGAAGCCCCGGTACCAGCTCTGGCGCGGGGTGATGCGGCCGCCCTGGCAGGCGATCCATAACTGGTGGTCACCCCCCAGGGCGAGCCGCAGGCCGTTGTCGTCGCTGTGGATCTCCGGTACGAAGCCACCCACCGGCATGCTGCCGTGGTGGTCGCGCAGATTGGCCAGCAGGTCGATGCGCAGGCTGGCGCTGGAGCGGCCCTGCAGGCGGTAGGCCAGATGGCACTGGTGGACCCCGGGCTCCAGCCAGATGCGCATCTCCAGGGAGGCGTCGCCGATGGTGAAGCACCACACCGGCATGCGCCCCTCGAGCCTGAACGACTCCAGGTGGCGATGACCGCTGGGGGTGACGCTGCCATCGGCCCAGCGGTTGCTGAACAGGGGGTACTCGCGCCCGTCCAGCCGCCAGCTGGCGTCCGCCTTGGCGAGCAGCAGCCGGCGGTCCAGGGCCTCTTCCAGGGGGGCGATCAGCAGGCCGTGGTAGCGGCGGGTCAGGGAGCCGGCCAGGGTGCCCGCGGCATAGCCGCCGAGGCCGTTGCCCAGCCACCACTCGCGCCGCTCGGCCTGCGCCAGCTCACCGCAGATGGCGCGCCCCAGACGCAGCCCCGGCAGGGCCTCAGCCACCTTCGCGGAACCCCGGGTAGAGGGTCATGCCGCCGTCGATGAAGAGGGTGGCGCCAGTGACATAGTCCGAATCGTCCGAGGCCAGCCAGACCGCCGCCTTGGCGATGTCCTCCGGGTCGCCGATACGCTCGTAGGGGATCAGCCGCAGCAGCTCCGCCTCGGCCTCGGCGGTCTCCCAGGCGGTGCGGTTGATAGGGGTGCGGATGGCCCCCGGGGCGATGCCGTTGACCCGTACCTTGAGGTGGGCCAGCTCCTGGGCCACGCTCTGCATGAACATCATCACCCCGCCCTTGGAGGTGGCGTAGTTGACGTGGCCGGCCCAGGGGATGACCTCGTGTACCGAGGAGATGCAGATGATCTTGCCGGCGGCGCAGGAGAGTTCCGGCACCACCCCGCGACGCACGAACTCCCGCGCCGCCTCCCGGGCACACAGGAACTGGCCGGTGAGGTTGACCTCCATCACCTGGCTCCACTGAGACAGGCTCATGTCGATGAAGGGGGCGTCGCGCTGGATACCGGCGTTGTTGACCAGGATGTCGATGCTGCCCCAGGTCTCGATCATCTGGCGGAACATGGCCTGTACCTGGTCCTCTTGACTGACGTCCGCCTGGATCGCCAACGCCTCGCCACCGCTCTTCTCGATCTCGTTGACCATCTGCCGGGCCGCCGGCTCGTCCACCACATAGTTGATGACGACCCGGGCCCCGGCGGCGGCCAGCTGGCGGGCGATGCCCGCGCCTATACCCGAGTTGGCCCCGGTCACCAGCGCCCGCTGGCCACTCAGTACCCTGTTGCTCGTCTGTTGCATCTGTTGGCTCCCCCTATTGCTGGTGCGCGATCGACCGGCTGGGCACGAAAATCGTATCCAGCGCCTGATTCTAGTCTGCCCGCTGTCGTTGGAAAGTGAAAGTTTGTTGGGCGTTTGTTATTCTGACCCGACCCCGGTCTCTAGGATCATACTGAGATTCCTCCCCCCATGGATTCACCCGAAACCCCTGTCAAGAAGCGCCGGCGCGGTATCTATCTGCTGCCCAACCTGTTCACCACCGCCACCCTGTTCTTCGGCTTTTACGCCATTCTGGCGGGCATGAACGGCAAGTTCGAGGCGGCGGCCATGGCGGTCTTCGTGGCCATGCTGATGGACGGCCTGGACGGCCGGGTGGCGCGGCTGACCAATACCATGAGCGAGTTCGGCGCCGAGTATGACAGCCTGGCGGACATGATCGCCTTCGGTCTGTCGCCGGCCCTGGTGATCTACAGCTGGGCCCTGACCGGCCTCGGCAAGCTGGGCTGGCTGGTCGCCTTCATCTATACCGCGGGCACCGCCCTGCGCCTGGCGCGCTTCAACACCCAGATCGGGATCGCCGACAAGCGCTATTTTCAGGGCCTGCCGAGTCCTTCCGCTGCGGCCATCCTGGCCGGCGCCGTGTGGCTCGGGGTGGACTATGAGATCACTGGGCAAAGCCTGAGCTGGGCCGCCGCCCTGCTGACCACGGTAGTCGGCCTGCTGATGGTCAGCAATTTCCGCTATCACAGCTTCAAGCAGATCGACTTCCACGGCAAGGTCCCGTTCATCGTCATTGTGGCGATCATGCTCGGTTTCGCGGTGATCCTGATGCAACCTCCCACGGTGCTGTTCCTGTTGTTTCTCGCCTATGCGGTCTCCGGTCCCCTGCTCACTCTGCTCAAGCTGCGTGAGCGCCGCTCGCGGCGCTCGGTCGGCCACGACGCGGGCTCCTGACCGATCTTGACGGGGCCTTGTCCGTGATCCGGGGCCGGCCTTCGTCCGAAAGGGCCGCGCAATTCGAGGTTGGCAAGCCGCCCGGCCTTGGGTTATATTCAACCCCTACTTCAGGAAACCGATTCAATGCAGCGAACCGCGCAACGCCATGGCCCCACCTCTCCCGTCCCCGGGAAGGTCGCTGCGCGCCTGCTCGATCACCGCTTTACCCTGTTGCTGCGACTGCTGCCCTGAGGGGCATATATAGCAAGCGCCCCGGCGGGGGCTTCAAGTCACGCAACCACAGAATTCCCGACAGAGCATCTATACCCCCAGGGCCATGCAGCCATGGGTCTGGGGTTGGAGAACCGGTATGAACCCAGCAGATCAGTTGATTATCTTCGATACCACCCTGCGCGACGGCGAGCAGAGCCCCGGCGCATCCATGACCAAAGAGGAGAAGGTGCGCATCGCCAAGGCCCTGGAGCGGCTGCGGGTGGATGTCATCGAGGCGGGCTTTCCGATCGCCAGCCCGGGCGACTTCGAGGCGGTGGCGGCGGTGGCCCGCGCGGTCAAGGACTCCACCATCTGTGGTCTGGCGCGGGCCCTGGATAAGGACATCGACCGCGCCGGCGAGGCCCTCGAGGGGGCCAACTCCGGGCGTATCCACACCTTCATCGCCACCTCGCCGATCCACATGCAGCAGAAGCTGCGCATGAGCCCGGACCAGGTGGTGGAACAGGCGGTGCGGGCGGTCAAGCGGGCGCGTCGTTTCACCGACGACGTGGAGTTCTCCGCCGAGGACGCGGGGCGCTCCGATCTCGACTTCCTGTGCCGCATCTTCGAGGCGGCCATCGAAGCCGGCGCCACTACCCTCAACGTGCCGGATACGGTGGGTTACGCCATGCCCCACCAGTTTGGCGAACTCATCCATCGGTTGCGCGAACGGATCCCCAACTCAGAGCGGGCAATCTTCTCGGTGCACTGCCACAACGACCTGGGGCTGGCGGTGGCCAACTCGCTGGCGGCGGTGGACAAGGGGGCGCGCCAGGTGGAGTGCACCATCAACGGCCTGGGGGAGCGGGCCGGCAACGCCTCCCTGGAGGAGGTGGTGATGAGCGTGCGTACTCGTGCAGACGTCTTCAGCTGTCGCACCCGGCTCGACACCACTCAGATCGTCGCCTGCTCCAAGCTGGTCTCCAACATCACCGGCTTTTCGGTGCAGCCCAACAAGGCGATCGTCGGCGCCAACGCCTTCGCTCACGAGTCGGGCATCCATCAGGACGGGGTGCTCAAGTCGCGTGAGACCTACGAGATCATGCGCGCCGAGGACGTGGGCTGGAGCCGCAACCGCATGGTCCTGGGCAAGCATTCGGGACGCAACGCCTTTCGCACCCACCTGGAGGAGCTGGGTATCAGCTTCGCCACCGAGGAGGAGCTGAACGCGGCCTTTTCACGCTTCAAGGACCTGGCGGACAAAAAGCACGAGATCTTCGACGAGGACCTGCAGGCCCTGGTCACAGACACCGGCGCCCGGGCCAGCGAGGAGCGGGTCCAGCTGGTCTCCCTCAAGGTCTGTTCCGAAACCGGTGAGACCCCCCATGCGGACGTGGTGGTCTGCATCGACGGGGAGGAGCACAGCGATAGCGCGGCCGGCGGCGGGCCGGTGGATGCCGCCTTCAAGGCGATCGAGGCCCTGGTGGACAGCGGCGCCGAACTGCTGCTCTATTCGGTCAACAACATCACCAGCGGCACCGACTCCCAGGGCGAGGTCACGGTCCGCCTGGAGCGGGGCGGGCACATCGTCAACGGCCAGGGGGCCGATACCGACATCGTGATCGCCTCGGCCAAGGCCTATGTCAACGCGGTGAACAAGATCCTGGAGCCGGTGGCCAAGGCGCATCCCCAGGGCGCAGACGTCTGAGCGGGCGATGGACGAGGGGGTGCGGCGCCGCTATCTCAAGGCCATGGGGGTGGAGCTGTGGGAGCGCCGGCCACCTCCCGGGATGGCGGCGCAGCGGCCCCCCGACCCGCCGGCCGCGCTGGATGAGGGGGTCCCACCCCTCCCTGCCACGACGGATCTGGCCCCGGCGGCCGACTCCCCCTCGCCGCTGGATGGGCCGGGGCCGGCCGGCCCTGACGCCGCTCTGGACTGGGAGGGGCTGCGCCGGGCGGTCCGGGAGTGCCGGGCCTGTGGGCTGCGGGCCGGTTGCCGCCAGACCGTCTTCGGGGTCGGCGATCCCCAGGCCGACCTGCTGGTGATCGGTGAGGCCCCCGGGGCGGACGAGGACCGCCAGGGCGAGCCCTTCGTGGGGCGTGCCGGGCAGCTGCTCAATGCCATGCTGCTGGCCATGGGGCTGCGCCGCGAGCAGGTCTTCATCGCCAATGTCGTCAAGTGCCGTCCCCCCAACAACCGCGACCCGCAAGCCGGGGAGACGACGCAGTGCGAGCCCTTCCTGCGCCGCCAGATCGAGCTGATCGAGCCCCGGGTGATCCTCTCGGTGGGGCGTGTCTCGGCCCACAGCCTGCTCAAGACGGAGGTCGCCCTGGGCCGGCTGCGGGGCCAGGTGCATCGCCTCGGCGAGCCGGGCATCCCGCTGGTGGTGACCTATCATCCCGCCTATCTGCTGCGTTCCCCGGAGCAGAAGGGCCGGGCCTGGGACGACCTGCAGTTGGCGCTATCTCTGCTGCAGAACCCGGCCTGAACCCATGAGCGCCCTGCTGCGGGACCCCCTGCTGGACTTTCGGCCCATGCGCCAGGAGGACCTGGATAGGGTCTTCGCCATCGAACGTCAGGTCTACGAGTTCCCCTGGACCCGGGGTATCTTCCGGGACTGTCTCAGCGTGGGCTACTGCTGCTGGGTGGTGACCCGGGACGCACAGATCATCGGCTACGGGGTGATGTCGGTGGTGGTGGACGAGTGCCATATCCTCAACCTCTGTATCGAGCCCGCCTGTCAGGGTCATGGCCTGGGGCGCAGGCTGATCGGTCGCCTGTTGAACCTGGGCCGCCAGCATGGCGCGGAGACGGCCCTGCTGGAGGTGCGCGCCAGCAACCGTGTGGCCCAGCGGCTCTACACCCGTCTCGGCTTCGTCGAAGTGGGGCGGCGCCGGGCCTACTACCCGGCCCGGGAGGGGCGCGAGGACGCGCTGCTGTTCACCCTGACCCTGTAGGGATCAGACCCGCACCAGCTCCGTCTCCGCGTATTCCCGGTCCGCCCGGGCCACCAGGCGCGCCTCGTCGTCCCGGCGCTTGAGCAGCCCCGGCAGCCCCTTGCCCTCCCAGAGCCGCTTCATGGCCTTGAGCTGAGCGGCGATGCCCGCATAGTCCCGGGCGGCGACCAGGGGTTTGATGGCCGCCATCTCCTTTCTGCGCGAGCCCCTGAGGGAGGTGCCGCGGTTGTAGATCAGCGACAGCAGGGCGGCCTGGGCATCGGCATAGAGTTGGTCGACCCCCGGGTAGGTCTTGAGGGTGGCCGCCGCATAGCGGGGCAGGGTGGAGGCATAGAAGACCTGTTCGGCGCTGGCCAGGGGGACGCTGGCCGACTTGACCCCCGCCAGGGCCTGGCGGGCGGTCTCGCCCTTGAGGCCCGCCACCACCAGCAGGCGCTCCAGGTCCAGTTCGCTGAGCTTGCCGCTCCAGTCCTTTCGGATCCGCCGGGCACTGTTGTAACCCAGGTCGTAGCCGATGCCGATGGTGACCCCCGAGCGCCCACCGGGCCAGGTCGGGTGGACCAGGAACTTGCGGTAGTAGGCGCTGGAGGAGATCTCGTGCGCGACCAGTCGCTTTAGGCCCTTGCGTGAGACGGTGAGGGAATAGTGCGCGACGGGCAGGGCCTCGGTCTGCCCGCCGAACAGGACATTCTCCAGGGCGGTGAGGGTGGTCGGGCCGATCAGGCCGTCCGCCGGTACCCCCAGGTGGGACTGGATCCGCTTGATACGCGCCTCGATGGTCTTGCCTGTCATGACGGGCTCCTCGTGTTGGTTGGGAGGTGGGGTTTCAGGTCAGATCATGCCGGGCCGGGCCTGCCAGGAGGATCCATGGCTCGCCGTAGACCCCTTCCTGGGGGCTTGACTGCGGCATCTGTGGCACAGGGATGTACAGATGCCGTGATGGCAGGATACCAAGGAGCGGCCCTGCCGCAGACATCCACAGAACGCCTTGGCAGGCCCGGCTGACACGCAGATTGGCAATCTGACAAAGTAGAATCAAGAAGCCTAGTCCACTTTTTGTAACTGGTTCTGGATCGTAACTACTCGCCCCTTCTGATATCGGTGGTGCAAGTGCTTGATTGCGGGTACGCCGTGAATACATCCCTGTAAGCTTGAGGGCCGCTATTCCTGCGGCCCACAACCCGCAATCAAGCACTTGCACCGCTTACGAAAAGGTATGCAGTGAGTAGTTACCCAATTTGTTTTTGTCAATGCCGATGGGGGTGAGTAGTTACCCTGGATCGCCAGATGATTCAAGGCAGGGTGCGGCATTTGGGCGCTTTCCGAAAACGGACGTATACCAATCCGCCCCTCTGGATTGATGTATAATCCCCGGTTTTGCGCGATTCGAACCCACCCATGTCCGATCTTCTCAGCGAGCTCAGCCGGCGGCGCACCTTCGCCATCATCTCCCACCCGGACGCGGGTAAGACGACCCTCACCGAGAAGCTGCTGCTGTACGGTGGTGCGATCCAGATGGCGGGTACGGTCAAGGGGCGCAAGGCGGCCCGCCACGCCACCTCCGACTGGATGGAGATGGAGAAGGAGCGGGGGATCTCGGTGACCTCCTCGGTGATGCAGTTCCCCTACCGGGACGAGATCGTCAACCTGCTCGATACCCCCGGCCACGAGGACTTCTCGGAGGACACCTACCGCACCCTCACCGCTGTGGACTCGGCGCTGATGGTGATCGACGTGGCCAAGGGCGTGGAGGAGCGCACCATCAAGCTGATGGAGGTCTGTCGCATGCGCGACACGCCGATCCTCACCTTCGTCAACAAGCTCGACCGGGAGGGCCGGGACCCCCTGGAGATCCTCGACGAGATCGAGGCGGTGTTGAAGATCGCCTGCGCGCCGGTCACCTGGCCGATCGGCATGGGTAAGCGCCTCAAGGGGGTGTACGACCTGCGCACCGACACCACCCATCTGTTCAGCGCCAGCCATGGCGACAGGATCCATATGGGGGAGATGATCGAGGGCCTGGAGAGCCCCCAGCTGGACGAGCTGCTCGGCGATCAGGCCGAGGAGTTGCGCGAGGAGATCGAGCTGGTGCGCGGCGCCAGCAACGAGCTGGACCTGGAGGCCTACGCCCGGGGCGAGCAGACGCCGGTCTTTTTTGGCTCGGCGATCAACAACTTCGGGGTCCGGGAACTGCTGGACGCCTTCGTCGAGTACGCCCCAGCGCCCCTCTCACGGGCCACTCAGCAGCGCCTGGTGGAGCCGTCGGAGCGGAAGTTCAGCGGTTTCGTGTTCAAGATCCAGGCCAATATGGACCCCCAGCACCGGGACCGGGTGGCCTTCCTGCGGGTCTGTTCCGGCAGCTACCGCAAGGGCATGAAGATGCGTCACGTGCGTCTCGGCAAGACGGTGCAGATCAGCAACGCCATCACCTTCCAGGCCGACGAGCGCCGGCACGTGGAGGAGGCCTGGCCGGGGGACATCATCGGCCTGCACAACCACGGCACCATTCAGATCGGCGACACCTTCACCGAGGGGGAGGATCTGAAGTACGAGGGCATTCCCTATTTCGCCCCGGAGCTGTTCCGCCGCGTGGTGCTCAAGGACCCGCTGAAGCAGAAGGCGCTGCTCAAGGGGGTGCTGCAGCTCTGTGAGGAGGGGGCGACCCAGGTGTTCCGGCCGTTGAAGAACAACGACCTGATCCTCGGCGCGGTGGGGGTGCTGCAGTTCGATGTGGCGGTACAACGGTTGAAGAATGAGTACAAGGTGGAGGCCATCGTCGAGCCCGTCGGCGTGGTCACCACCCGCTGGATCGAATGCGGCGACGCAAAACTGCTGCAACGCTTCAAGGATAAGGCCCACGACAACCTGGCCCTGGACGGAGACGACCAGCTGGTCTACCTTGCACCCACCCGGGTCAACCTGGAGCTGGCCATGGAGCGCTGGCCTGAGGTACGCTTTCTCGCTACCCGTGAGCTGTAACCCCTATCGAGAGGCCAAAGATGGACAATGCAAAGGTTGAAGAGCTGATCCGCGCCGGTATCCCGGGGGCGGAGGTCGAGGTGACCGGGGATGGGCGGCACTTCGAGGCGGTCGTCGTGAGCCCGGAATTTGCCGGCAAGTCGCTGATTCAGCGCCACCGGATGGTGATGGAGACGGTCAAGGCGCAGATCGCCAGCGACGAGCTGCACGCCCTCTCGATCAAGGCCCATACACCGGACGAGCATCCCTGAGGGGTCGCCGGTCGGTCGGGTTGCCCCCCGAGGTTGAAAAACAGGCGGCCTATCCCATACTTAATTGAAGAGGCAATGGTTGTCCTCTGCCTATCTGGAAAGGAGGTATTTCATGTTCCTGATGCAAAAAAATAGCGAGAAACTGGTAGAGGTATTGAGCCTGAAAGACCTGTTCAATCCAAACCACCCCAATCTGGTGGGGCGTTTTCATGCCGGAGAGGAACTGCAGGACCCAGAGACCTTCAGCAAGAGCGAGATGCAGTTCCCATCGGGTGAACCACTCCCACGCTGCTGGTTGGATCCCAACTATCGGAGGGATTGAGACTCCAGGGTCGAAGCGAGGTCCACCGGCTGGCCTACGCCAGCCGGTTTTTTCGTGTCTTAAACCTAGAATCCTCAGTTGGACAGGGTAAAGTGTGCGTTTGCGGTGGTGCAGGGCAACGACTCCATGGATGGAGGAGGTAGAGCGACGCAGGAAGCCAAAGCCGAGGCGCAACGACGCGGAAT
>Ga0114931_10010942_pt1 | contig 10751 bp, 11 predicted proteins | sample 2SBtaG_FD_89579 | JGI IMG/M metagenome (GOLD analysis project Ga0114931, IMG submission 89579) | Deep subsurface microbial communities from Kolumbo volcano to uncover new lineages of life (NeLLi) - 2SBTROV14_V59a metaG | ecosystem: Environmental > Aquatic > Marine > Volcanic | place: Kolumbo...
CATTCAGCAGGAATCTTAAGGACAAATCTGTAAATAGTATTTTCTTAATTTCATTGCATATCTAACAAGATTCTTTCAGAATGACATGATTGGATAAGATAGTCATCAGTAGTTTATCTTGCGCTGTAGTGATAATTAAATAAATTATTACTGAAACCATTGATTTTGCAATATCAATCTTGTTGGTAATGCGTGTTATTGACAAAGTTATCGTAAAAATGACGGGTGTTATTTTTTAATTGTTTTATCTTTGATTTTTCCTTTTAATTATCCTGCCATTAAATTATTCTGCCAAAATAATTTATACTTTGTCCAGTTTTAGTTATCATATTTATTATCAGGCTGTTATAAGGCATGCTTGACGAGGTCTGAATTAACAGGTATATGCATATACTTTTGAGTTACTAAAAGTTAATGGTGCTTCTGATGAGGAAACAAAGTAATCATTAAAAATATATTTTATGAGATGCAAAAAATGCATAACAAAGGGGACATATAAAATAAAAAAGCCCTTGTTCTGCAAGGGCTTTCGTGTTGTAAATTAATGATTTGTGTTGTGCCGAGGGCGGGAATCGAACCCGCATGGAGCAAGCTCCGCTGGATTTTGAGTCCAGTGCGTCTACCTATTTCACCACCTCGGCAATAATTTTAAAACGCCGAAAAATATAATTAAATGGCAATTCAAAGTCAAGCAAAAGTTATGCGATTCAAAGTAGAAATACCTTGCTTTTATACATGAAAATCAGTAAAATTTCGTTCATTTTTTTGAAAGTAAATTTACATGCCCGTTCAGACAAAAAGAGTACATGTCGGAAATGTCGCCATCGGTGGCGGTGCACCTGTTTCCGTACAGTCGATGACCAACACGAAAACATCGGATGTGGCATCGACGGTACAGCAGATCAAACAGCTTGAAGAAGCAGGATGTGATATTGTCCGGCTTGCTGTACCGGATTTTGCTTCTGTTAAGGCTTTTGAAAAAATTAAAACTCTGGTGAGCGCTCCTCTCGTTGCCGATATTCATTTCAATTATAAACTGGCACTGGCCTCGGTCGATGCGGGAGCGGACAAGATCAGGATAAATCCCGGAAACATCGGCAGTATTGAAAAAATTGAAAAAGTTGTTGCCAAAACAGTTGCGCACCATGTTCCAATACGGGTGGGTGTCAATTCCGGTTCAATTGAAAAGGATATCCTGAAAGAGGAGGGAGGCGCCACTGTTTCCGCACTGGTAAAAAGTGCGCTTAAAAATATTAAAATTTGTGAGGACCTGGGCGCCAAAGACCTTGTGCTTTCACTGAAATCCTCCGATGTTTTGAAAACCATTGCGGCTTATGAAAAAGTTGCGACGCTGACCGATTACCCGCTGCATATTGGTGTTACCGAGGCCGGCACTGCCCGCGCCGGCACCATAAAATCGTCCGTTGCCCTGGGCATTTTGCTGCACAAAGGCATTGGTGATACGCTTCGCGTCTCCCTGACCGGCGACCCTGTGCAGGAGATTTATGTTGGAAAGCAAATTTTAAAAAGTTTGAATTTGATCGAACAAGGGCTTTCCATTATCTCCTGTCCGACGTGCGGGCGGACAAAAATTGACCTTGAATCCATTGTCAATAAAGTGGAACACCGGTTGAGTCATTTGCAAAAGCCCCTGACCGTTGCCATTATGGGATGCGAGGTGAACGGGCCCGGCGAAGCAAGAGAAGCGGACATCGGCATTGCCTGCGGCCGCAAGAGTGCCGTTTTATTTAGAAAAGGGAAAATAGTACGAAAGATTTCCGAAGAAAATATTGTCGGGGAACTGGTTGATGAAATATTACGTTGGGACGATGCTGCTCCATAATACAATATTCAAAGCGATGTCCTATGGAATATGATTGTGTCGGTGTGGGCATGATTGCCCTGGATCACCTGATTCTGGTCGATCATTATCCTGAGACCAACTCGAAAAATATTGCGCGGCTCGTGGTAAAACAAGGCGGTGGACCGGTGCCTACGGCTTTGGCTGTGCTGGGAAAACTTGGGAAAAAATGTGCTGTTATTACAAAAACCGGTATCGATGCCGCGGAAAAGGTTTTAAAAACCGAATTGGCGGAATTTCATATTGATACCACTTACATTGTTTCCGAGGCGGAAATCGAAACCCCCGAGGCATTTATCATCATCGATGAAAAGAGCGGTGATAGAACGGTTATTCTGAATCGGACAAAACAAACAGCCCTTGCAATAAAGGATTTGCCCGACGGACTTTTACAAAACTGTCGTCTTCTTCACCTGGATGGACATGATCAGGAAGCGAATCTTTATGCTGCGGAAAAAGCAAAGGAGAATGGAACTGCAATATCCATCGACATCGGCAGTGCCAGAAAAGTTGATGATGCACTGTTAGACTTGAGCGATTATGCAATTGTCAGTGAGAATTATGCCGACGAGTATTTGCAAAGAAACAACCCCGCAAAAAGCGCAGCAATGCTGTTTAATCGTGGCATGACACTGGCCGCTGTTACCTGCGGCGAGCAGGGAAGTTATTTTGCATCGTCCGATGGTGTTTATCATCAATCGGCATTTCCGGTTACCGTTGTTGATACAACCGGTGCCGGTGATGTTTTTCATGGTGCTGCATTATTCGGCATTCTTGAAAACTGGGCGGTGCCGCAGATTGCTTCCTTTGCATCGGCCGCCGCTTCATTGGCATGTACCAAAATGGGCGGAAAAGCCGGAATTCCTGATTTGCATGAAATAGATAATTTTTTAATGAAACGTGGAATAGATAGTCAATTTATTAAAAGCGGAGGAGTTGAACCTGATGTATAAAATGAAGATTAAATCGTCAAAAATCGGCCTTTTTGCATTGTTTGTTTTTACCCTTTTTACCCAAAGTCTTGCCGCTGATTTATATGTAAAAATACCGGAAGAAAATCTGCGAATGGCACCGAACGGGAAAAAAATCGGTACGGTGTTGGAAGGCACCAAAGCAACAGTACTCGTGGAAAAGGACAATTGGGTCAAAGTTCAAGTAACAGGTTGGATTTGGAAGCCTTCTCTTACGTCGAGCAAGCCTGCTGCTGCAGTCGGAGAGTTTCGTGCGCTGCACATTTTAGTGAAAACAAAAGCCGAGGCTGAGGAAGTTTTGAAATTACTGAAAAGCGGCAAAGATTTCAGAGAGGTCGCAAAAAGTAAATCTATTTCTCCCAGTGCAGCACAGGGTGGTGATCTGGGTTATTTCAACAAAGGTGATTTTGATCCGAAAATCGAAGCGGCAATTGAGGCTTTAAAAGTCGGCGAAATAAGCGGCATTATAGAGACGAGCTATGGCTTTAATATTTTTAAGCGGATTAAATAATATTGCTTGCAAATTGCAATATTTTTTCATAAAATAGAATCTTAGGTTTTGATTGTGGCGGGCATTATGAATAAAGTGTTGGTGGCAATACCCGCTTATAACGAAGAACGTTTTCTCGGTTCTTTGCTCTTTGATATTGAACAGCGCTTTCCCGGTTTAAAGATTCTCGCCATTGACGATGGTTCTACGGATGAAACCGCAAAAATTATTGCCGGGCATAGGATAGAGAGTATTCGTCATCCTGTAAATCAGGGTAAAGGCGCAAGTTTAAAATCCGCTTTTCGTTTTGCAAAAGAAAACGGCTTTGACTGGGTTATCACGATGGATGCTGACGGACAGCATCCGGTTGATAGCATCCGGGATTTCTTAATTGCGATCGAAAACAACAAAGCCGATTTAATTGTGGGACATCGCATGGCACGAAAAGGAGCGATGCCGTTTCATCGGCAGATCAGTAATGGAATCACGTCGGTTGTTTTATCCGTTTGTGCGGGAAACGACAGGCTGCACGACACACAATGCGGATTTCGAGCTGTCCGAATGAGCCGGTTCAGACCTTCCGTTTATTCTGAAAAAGGCTTTCAATTTGAATCGCAGATGATCCTTCGTATGGGAAAAAGCGGATGCCGGTTTCATGAAATTCCCATTGAAACGGTTTACGGGCAGGAAAAGAGTTCAATCAATTTAATAACCGATACGATTAAATTTGTAAAGCTTGTTTTAAAAAGTTTATTTTATTGATGATTTTCAAATATCAGGTGTGGTTTTAAGAGGTGATGACAGATCAGATTGCTGCGTTCTTTGGCTCTTTACCAAAAGAATTGATCACGGCTATTATTGCAATGATTCCCATTGCAGAGCTTCGTGGGGCAATTCCCTGGGCTCTTGCCAGCCCTCCCATTGGTGGAGGATTAACCTGGCCGGTTGCCTTTTTTTATGCCGCAATTGGCAATATGATTCCCGTTATTCCGTTGCTCCTTTTTTTTGAAAAATTCTACCGCTTTTTGTCAAGATATAGCATTTTCAATCGATTTTTTGAATGGTTGTTTGCCAGAACCAGGAAAAAAGGCAAGCTGATTGAAAAATACGAGACCATTGGATTGATACTTTTTGTTGGTATTCCATTGCCGGTAACCGGTGCATGGACAGGAGCTTTGGCCGCATTCCTTTTTGGAATTCGTTTAAAAACTGCTTTTCCTGCAATTTTTTTGGGAATAATAATGGCAGGAACTATCGTTACCCTCGCGTCATTTGGGGTGATTAATTTTTTAAGTTTTATTTTGCATTAATTCGGGGCGTAGCGCAGTCCGGTTAGCGCGCCTGCTTCGGGAGCAGGAAGTCGGAGGTTCAAATCCTCTCGCCCCGACCATTTTGTTTGTATTGAATGAATAATTTTCTCACCACAAATTCCTCTAAAATAAGCCAAAGCATATTTCAAGTATTTTCAAAAAATGAAAAAGTGTGGCGTGCCATACCCATTGTGGCGCAGAGGCCACACTTTATCGCTTGTTTGAGCCATCCTTTCTTCAAAGTGGATTTACTCCGCAAATTTCCCTCAAAATTAATGGTAATCAATTATTGAATTAACAATATCTTATCCATCTGTTTGTCTCAATGAAATTACTGTAGTGATTTTTAGAATATGGTATGACACTTGCATTATAGAAGCTATAAAATTAACGAGTATTGGATGAAAATTAACGATTATGGGATTATTGGAGAGGCCCCAATTATGCTCATCTTTCAATTTCTTCCTCAAACCATACCACAGATTTGTACAAAGGACAAAGGAGAATCGATATGATGGAAACGACTTTTCAGTACCTGTTGCTAGATTCATTTCTAAGCTTATCGAAAGAGGGGAAAGAAAAGATTGAAACACTGGAAAAGGAGTTGAAGCGTCGCAAACTTTCCGGTTCCACAGATGATAATAACAGTTTTAATCACGATTGGGATCCAAAAGTAAGAGAAATTCTCTATTCACAAAATGAAGCGGTCCAGGAAAATCCGGCTACAGTAGACCACTTTGGGTTCAAAAATGTAGGAGTTTATCCACAAAGTCGTTACTAAGATTCGGTTGCATTTTCGGGAGAGGTGATCGATAGAGTTTCCATTTTGTCAAAAAAGAGTTTATTGTCATTTCCTTATGATAGAAGCCAACACTTCATGCCAGAGTGTTGGCTTTTTATTTTGTCCTGCCTGCGCAAAGAAATGTATTGACTTCAAATTAAAAGTTTGCTAATATTGAGTCACTTTTTTAAATGACTTGTCTTGCTCGGAATATTATCTCAAAAATTGTGATATTTTGAAAAAACAATTAAAAGTATTCAAAGAATTTCTCATTCATCTTCACGGTTTTTCCGAATTATTCGGCCACTCCATTTTTTACTTGTTCACTAAACCGTTTTACTTGCGCGATATCCTCGTTCAGATGCACAGCATAGGGGTTCGTTCACTTGTTATTGTCTTTTTAACGGCTGGTTTTACCGGCTTGGTCATGGCGCTGCAATCAGGTTATGAGATGGCAATTTATGGTGCTAAAATGTATGTGGGAACGCTGGTAAGCGTTTCATTAGTAAGAGAACTGGGGCCTGTGTTAACATCGCTTGTTGTTGCCGGGCGAGTTGGTGCCGGCATCACAGCGGAAATCGGATCAATGAACGTTACCGAGCAAATCGATGCCATGCGTGCATTGGGTACGAATCCCGTGAAAAAGCTCGCTTCCACGCGTTTCATTGCCATAACGATTATGCTGCCCATTTTAACGATTATCGGCGATGCAACCGGTGTTTTCGGTGGTCTTGTCATTTCAGTTTCGAGTCTTGGTATCAGTGCGCCTTTTTATTGGATGACTGTTTTCCGCGCACTCACACTCAATGACTTTCTCGCAGGACTGATCAAACCTTTTATTTTTGCAATGACAATTTCTACCGTCAGTTGCTACATGGGATTTACTGCCAAAGGTGGTACAAAAGGGGTTGGCGAAGCGACAACGCGTTCGGTCGTTGTTTCTTCAATTCTTATTTTTTTTCTGGATTTTTTGATTACAAAGTTTATCTTAGCGGTCTCGTGATTGGCCATAATGAATAAAAAACAACGATATATTATCGAGTTTCAGGGTATCCACAAATCATTTGAAAAGAACCATGTTCTGCAGGGACTTGATCTTTCCATCTATGAAGGAGAAACACTGGTTATTCTTGGCCGTAGTGGCTGTGGGAAAAGTGTAACGTTAAAGATTTTGCTCGGCCTGATTTATCCGGATGCCGGTCAGGTTTTTGTTGATGGAGAGGAAATCACTCAGATACCTGAAAAAAAGATGCTATCCATCCGTCAAAAATTCGGCATGCTTTTCCAGGGATCAGCTTTGTTTGATTCGATGAAAGTAAAAGACAATGTCGCATTTGCGTTGCACGAACACAGCAAAATGTCCGAAAATGAAATTATTGATATCGTTAAAAGGAACCTTGAATTTGTTTACCTGGCCGGTGCGGAAGAACTGATGCCTTCCGAGCTTTCCGGTGGGATGCGAAAGCGCGTTGCTCTTGCGCGCGCCATGGCCTATCAGCCCCAAATTATGCTCTACGATGAACCGACGACCGGATTAGACCCTATTACCGCAACAACGATTAATGCACTCATCAGAAAAACGCAGCGAGAACTTGGCGTCACTTCAATTGTCGTAACTCATGAACTGGAGAGCGGATTTAGCGTGGCAGATCGTGTTGCTGTAATTAACGAAGGAAAAATTATCGAAATCGGAAGTATTGACGAAATTAAAAATAGTCAAAATGAATTTGTAAGAACATTTATTGCAGGGCCAAAATGAACAGTCGCGCGGCAGAATACAGAAAACATGAAATCAAAGTCGGACTGACGATTTTCATCGGTCTGGGAATTCTCATCGCTGCCATTTTTTCAGTCGGCCATCAACGTGGACTTTTAGAGGAACGCTATAAACTCTATGTTTACATGGCCCGCGTTAATGGCTTGCAAACCGGTGCTCCTGTGCGTCTTGCCGGGGTACGAGTAGGCACGGTTGTTAATATTCAGTTCGCCAAGGAAGTTAAAGATCAGGCGATTCGGGTGGATATGGAAATTGACAAAAAAGTGCAGCCGAGAATTCGTGCGGACTCTGAGGCACATATCGGAACTCTTGGATTATTGGGAGACAAATATATCGGAATTACGATGGGGTCTTTTGATAAACCAATGCTAAAAAACGGAGAACTCTTAAAAAGCTCCAATCCGATTGATGTTGAAAAACTGTTGACTGAGGGCATGAATATTTTTAACAGACTTCAAAAAACGACGGGTACGATCCAGGAGATTGCTGATAAAATCAACACGGGAAAAGGAACTCTGGGTTTACTTGTCAATGATCCACGGATGTATATCGATATTGATAAACTTTTGCTGCTTGTGGAAGATTTGAGCAGCAAGATTGAAAGTGGCCAGGGTTCGTTGGCGCGAGTATTCCAGGACTCGACGCTATATGTTAATTTGAATTCTCTCGTTCATAATTCATCTCTTTTAGCCGATAGCTTGCGAAAAGGGCAGGGTTCAGCGGGAAAATTTATTCGTGATCCGAAAATATTTAATAATTTTGTGACATCTCTTGAACGATTGAACAGAATGACAGCGAAACTGGAATCAGGCGAAGGAGCTTTGGGCCAGGCGCTGAACAACAAGAAATTATATGATGATTTGATTCATGTGACGGCCGGGTTGGATAGTTTGATAAAAGATATCCGGCGTAATCCGCAGCGGTATCTGAAAGTAGAGATTTTCTGAATTGATTTTATGACAGAAGAACCTTATGAAAAGGATCCCTTGACCCGGGAGACGCAGCGACTTGATAAGTGGCTGCAAATTGCGCATATTTATAAAACGCGTTCCCAGGCAACACATGCGTGTGACGAAAGACGAGTCAAAATAAATGGTTCTGTTGCCAAGCCGGCCAAGTCGGTCAAAGTTGGCGATGTTCTCACTGTTAAACGACGCGGTGGGAATTATGTCAATTTAACAATAACAGGCATTGCCCGTAGAAGCATTCCTGCACGAGAAGCCCGGCTTTTATACGAAATGGAAATCCAGGAAATGTCTGAAGAGTCGAAGGAATTGCTCGAATATTACAGGCAGGCAGAGAAGAAAATGCGGCCAAAATACAAGGGCCGTCCGACCAAGAAGGAGAGACGTAAACTGGAGAGCGTGAAGAAAAAAAACCTTCCCTGGGCTTAATATTGATGAGGATATGGCTTGCTAATTTGTTCGAAACTGTAATCGTTTAGCTCTATATTTATTTGATAATTAAAAAATCGATTTACGAACAAGGATTTACGATTTTTGATTTATGAAGGAATGCAGTGTGGAAAACATGAATCATAAAATCGAAAATACTATTAAAATCGTTAATTGCGATTCTGATGGAAAGAAGAATTCGCTGAGGTGGTGAACTAAAACTCGGAACTTAATTGAGCAGTAATCTTTCAGAAAGGAAAATCCTATGGCAAAAAATGGCGTGTTTGCTATGGCTCTTCAGCAGTTAGATTCTGCTGCCAAAAGACTGAAAGTCGATGAAAGCTGGATGGCTGTTCTCAGGCATCCGGAACGGGAACTGACAGTTGCCTGCCCGGTGGAAATGGATGATGGGAGCATTCATGTTTTTACCGGACACCGAGTTCAGCATTCGAGTGCACGCGGCCCATGCAAAGGCGGAATTCGATTTCACCCGAATGTGACTCTTGATGAAGTGAAAGCGCTCTCCATGTGGATGACGTGGAAATGTGCTGTCGTTAAAATCCCTTATGGCGGTGCCAAGGGCGGCATTCAGGTCGATGTAACCAAACTCAGCATCCCTGAAATCCGTCGTCTCACTCGCCGTTACACGGCTGCGATTATGCCGATCATCGGACCGCGACGCGATATTCCTGCCCCTGACGTTAACACCAGTTCCGAAACAATGGGCTGGATTATGGATACGGTCAGCATGTTGCAGGGATCAACTGTTTTGGATATTGTTACGGGCAAAGCGATAGATTTGGGCGGTTCCCTGGGAAGGCGGGAAGCCACCGGCCGCGGCGTGATGTTTAATACTTTGGAACTGTTGAAACGCCTTGATAAGAAACCTTCTGAAACAACCGTGGCTGTTCAGGGATTTGGAAATGTGGGTTCTGTCAGCGCAGATCTTTTGCAGAAACAAGGCTGCAAGATTGTTGCTGTCTCTGATCTTTCGGGCGCCTATTATGCCCCTGATGGTTTGCCGATCAGCGAAATGATTGATTACTGTCTCGACTCACCCAATCATTATCTGCAGGGATTTGATACAAAGGGTATTTCAAAAATCTCTAATAAAGAACTGCTTGAGCTGGATGTTGATGTCCTGGTACCAGCTGCGCTGGAAAAGCAGATAACTGAAGAGAATGCTGAAAACATCAGAGCAAAAGCAATTGTCGAAGGAGCGAATGGTCCCACAACTCCCGAAGCGGAAAGAATTCTTGTCAGCAAAGGAAAATACGTTGTGCCGGATATTTTAGCCAACAGCGGCGGTGTTGTCGTTTCATATTTCGAATGGGTGCAGAGTATTCAGGCTTTTTTCTGGGATGAAGATGCGGTAAACAAAAATCTGGAACGGGTCATGGTTAAGAGCTTTGCCGACGTGTGGAATCTCGCGCAAAAAGAAAAAATTGATCTACGCAATGCAGCCATGATGATTGCCGTTGATCGGGTGGCAAGTGCCCTTGCAGAACGCGGAATTTTTCCATAAAAAATTATTCCCGATCCTTTGTCCAAAGAATTGTGCAGTCACAGCAGCATGATTCGATAGCAAGGGAGGCATCGGCTTAATATACTTGTTATGGGTCAAAATGTAACAAATACTTGTCATTGCGAGGAGTGAGGAACGAACGACGAAGCAATCTCATAACAGCTTGTAAAGCATGAGATTGCTCTGCTCCACTCCGTTTCGCTCGCAATGACGCGAGTAAAAACTATTAGTACAAATGGCATTCTCCACGATTCAGTATTTTTGGCATAGCGGGAACAGTTCGATTCTGCTACAAACACATTAAAGAAAGGATCTTGAGATGAAAATGAATTTTGTTCTGCTCGCCGCAGTGTTTCTTTTTTCGGTTATTTCACTGTCTGTCGGCGGTGAGAAAAAGCGTGTGCTGATTTATACGAAAAACGGCAAGGGCTATGTTCATAAAAACATTGCTACAAGTGTAAAAACACTGCAAAAAATTTGTGCTGAGCATGATTTAGTCGCAGATGTTTCCGATGATCCGTCTGTATTCACAAAGGAAAATCTGTCACGCTACAAAGCTGTGGTTTTTTCCAATACAAACAATGAAGCGTTTGACACGAATGAACAGCGGTTGGCGTTTGTTCACTATATCCAGGCCGGGGG
>Ga0114931_10010943_pt1 | contig 10750 bp, 12 predicted proteins | sample 2SBtaG_FD_89579 | JGI IMG/M metagenome (GOLD analysis project Ga0114931, IMG submission 89579) | Deep subsurface microbial communities from Kolumbo volcano to uncover new lineages of life (NeLLi) - 2SBTROV14_V59a metaG | ecosystem: Environmental > Aquatic > Marine > Volcanic | place: Kolumbo...
ACAAGCCCACTAAGCCCTCGTCGCCAACAGACAAGCCCACTAAGCCCTCGTCGCCAACAGACAAGCCCACTAAGCCCTCGTCGCCAACAGACAAGCCCTAGCAGCCCTCGTCGCCAACCGATCCCTAGTAGCCCTCTTAGCCCTCGCCGCCAACCGAGCCCTAGTAGCCGGCCTATAAGTCCAATTAGCCAGACTCGTCCACTTAGTCCGTTCGGTCGTACTAGCTCGCTTAGTCCGATCGGCCAGACTCGCTCGCTTAGTCCGATCGGCCAGACTCGTCCATTTGGTATGGCCGATCGGCCAGCAAATGAACAAGTTATTTCCGTCCAAGCGGCCTGCAAAGACAACGAGTTAGGTCCCAGCGGTAATATCTAAGTTGAACAAATAATAAACTATAAAGACCTGTGGTCTTCAGGATCACCACCGGTGATTTCTAAATTTCATCTATTAGATGAAATTTGGAACTAACTAGTTATGTTAGATTGTCAAATCTTTGCTAATTTTAATCTGCCTTGATAGCCCAGTTCTGTCCTTATTCTTTTTCATATAAGATCGATAGATTTTCATTTCATGGATCAACCAGTTTAATTCGGTAAATTTTGACCTAATCGAAAAATTATTAAGTTTCTTAATAATAAGATTACAATGGCTAGCTATCAACTCAATATGATAATCCTTGTAAAGGAAATATATGCACTGAATTAAATCATGAATAGTAATTATATCGTTGCTAGTTAGTATTTTTTCGATAAAAACTTTAATTACCCTGGGATCTGTAAAAGAGATCTTCGAAAATCCAGATGAACAATCAATGTAGATTTTGCCGCTGAATTCAAAAAATCTATGCAAATTACCATTAGTAGTAGTGATATTGCGTAGATCTTGTAACAAGATAGGAACATGGGAAACGGCTAACCAGTCCAACGACTTGATGATAAAAGTATCCGCTTGTTCAGGGACTGGTGAAATTGTTATAGTAATATAAACACCGCTATGTAAGTAGGCCAAAGAAGCTGAACCCAATCGGTGTAATAAGTGCTTCCAAATTTGAGGCTTGAACACGGCGATTTTGATGTGATATTCCAGCCGTCTGATTACTTCTTGATCTGAGAAGCAACGGAAATACCCAATAATATCATTATTATTAATGTATATTTTAGACAAGTTTATTTTATGGGGTAGATTGAGTTCCCAAGTATTGATACTTAATTGATTGTAGTAAGACTGGCAATTATTAAAAAGTTGAAAAATATATTGTTTACAGCAAAGATCATCAAAGTTGACAGCGCTATAATGTGCTAAATTACACAAACTAATTAATCCAGCCTCAATCTCATTGACCAGATCCCAGTCGTCATCACGCTCCACAAAAATTTTATACCAAGTAGTATGTGCTTTGGAGCTGAGTTTATGGCATCGTTTGCAGTAAAAATTTCGAGTTCCATACTTTTCACTAACTATATCGTTGGCGGAGGTGCAGTGTTGTAATATTTGTTGAGACTGATTAATCTGAGTTAACACTAAACTAGACCAATTGTTAGTGTTGGCGGCCCAAATAAATAGATTGACAATAGAATCATAACAACGTTTGGACCGGGGTGAATAACCGATTGCACATAATTGCTTACACTCTAGTAGGGACTTAATAGCAGGAAGTTTAGCCAGAGGTCGGCCACAATGCCTGAGATTAAGTCTCTTAATATCCTTAATTACGATTGATAATCTAGTCAGTAGGTATGGATTACCAAACGGTCTAACTTGTAGATAAAATCGGTTCATTATCAAACTGTTTACAGTAAATCCAGTGAAGGCAGGCATCTCGACGTCGTAAATTAAGTTGTATTTGAACCAGACAGTGTGAAAATTCTGACGGCGACCAGTCTTGGCATCTGGTTTGTAACCACCTATTGTAATAGGTAACCACAAGAGGTAATTACCAGGATTGAAATATTTAGTTTGATCAAGAAGTGTAGTAGTGAAATCCTTGCTGTGAATAATATCGTCTCGAACTAAATTGTGGCTATATTTAGGCGGAGACCACTGAACATAGCCAGCTAATTTATCAGACTCTAACAAAATTTGTTTTAAGAGTTCATCGTTGTTATAGTAAAACTTCACACCATCGATTTCCAGACGAAACTTAGACTTCAGCCATACATTAATAGTTTTGTTAGCACAATAGCGTTTGATTATGTTCGGTCTCAGACCAGAATAATGGTGACGGTATTTCTTATCTAGCAACCAGGTTAAGATATGACCATAAAAGGACACACCAATTTTTAACAATTCTGCACCCAAAGGTAAATGCTTCAACTTGTCTATTAAGAATGAGTTTAGTTCATCAACCTTTAGAGGTTCTTCAATTAAATTTGAATCACTATCAGTACTCTTATCTTTATTCCTTGCCATATCTCTGTTAAAATCTACGTCCAGGGGTCCCGTCAGGACACCTTTTATTTGGTTTGATTCTGAGTTTATATTACATATTGAACTAGATTACAGTTCAATATGTCACAATCAGTTCTGACAAATCAGAGCTAAATTTTTAAATGGCTACACTACTCAGTGACCATAGAGATGCCATGCTCAAGACAAAGATCACGAACCTTAATTAACCGCGAGCGATCAATGTTGCCCAATCCAAATGGCGCGTGACCATCAGCATGACATCCCTTGGTATTCCGGGAGTCGTTAAAGTGTATCAAGCCAATTGAGTCCCATCCTGCCAGTCTGACCCAAGTCTCTAGGTACACATCAGGATGATATCCGGCCACAAAGACGTGGCAAGTATCTATGCAGACCTTGAATAACTCTTTCTCATCAGGTTTGAACCGATGGTAAAAAGATGCAAACTCTTCAGGTTGCCACAATAACTCAGTGCCGGCCCCGACTGGTGTCTCTAATAGCAGGGGGCAGTCTTGGCTAGCGTAACTAATAGCGGACCTAATGTTAGACTCAGCCATATTCAACGCATTCTCAGCACTAATCTCGTTACAAGTTTTAACAGTGTGAATAGTAACACCGCGTGCTCCAGTAGTTTTGCAATCAATGAGAATTTTCTTCATGGCCTCTATAGTCCAGGGTCGCCATGGGTTGATCCTATATGGCGCGTGAACGTAAAGTAGAAGATTGGTATCACGAACTAGCTCCCCAGCCCGTTGCAATTCATCTTGACTGACGCCCTTGTAAGTTTGGCTTCCCTCTAGGAAGATTTGAACTGGCAATAACTCCTCAGACCTACTGGACTGATCCAGATAATATCTCTGGAGACTATAGAATAAAGTACCCTGCGTAGCAATGCTTTTGCCAACTCCCTCCAATCCGAGATGGCCCAGCATCATGGCAGCCAAAATATTTGGCTTACGCTGCTTCTGGATAGCTATTGAGATTAGATCGTCCAAAAAAGGCTGAGAGTTCCAGCCAGACAGATCAACCATGATCAACTGAATCTGTAGTGGTAACAGCACACCCGCATAGTTAATAGCCAGACCATTAGCTCTCATGATGGCCACATAAGCTAGTAACTGCAGAAAAGTCTGATCAGATATTTTCTTGAAACTAACACTAGTCTTGATATCTATGACTGAGTTGATAGTGACAATATCGGGATGACCGGCCAGAACCGGTTTGCCCTCGTGGTTGACAACGTACCCTTGGTTGTACTGAATACTTGAACCAGCACAAGCACCAAACCATTCTACAATCTGCCTGGCCAGAGCATCAAAATATGAGAACGATGTGTTAAAAGTATGAGTTGAGATGTTAACTGGTGGACCAAGCTCGAACTGGTCTTGATACTTATGCATTACGGTCATGAAAATATCATAAGCATGATTACGCCAGGTTTTAGCATTGTCGAACATCCATACCTTATCGTAAGGACTTAAATTAGATATGATTTGGCCAGCTTCGGTGTCAATAGACAGTTTATTCTGACCCCAATCGACTGGTATAACATCAGAAATTATCTTCCTCACCAGACCGTCCATAAACAAACCGAACGCAGCGAAAACATGCTGATCGCCCAGCTGAGGCTTGAGCTGTTTGTAAATCCAGGCCTTGTACCGCTTAGTTTGAACTTGAAAATAACTAGAAAGGCTAGGAAGAGTACCTATCTGAACTAGATGACTGTAGTTCAACTTGTCTGTTATCTGTCGAACTCGGATTGGCACCCGCCCGGTCAGTGCAGTAGCAGGAGATTCCAATTTGCCACTAGATTGGTTGAGATTGCACAACAATTCTGATGCACTAATAGCCACCACACCCAGACCATCTCCCAGAGAGAAAGCCGACATCATCTGATCAACTTCAAACACCGAGATTTGATACTCTCTCAAAAAAAAAATATATGAAATCAGTTTTGATCAGCCATTTAATACCATAAATGACTTAATTTGGGAAAATGATTATCATATTTAACTAGTCTTTTACTAATAAAGACCGCAAGTCTTCAGGATCACCTCCGGTGATTTATAAGGCAGAAAGTGAAATCAGACAAGGTTAGTTATACACAACAATTTGTCCCTGGTTAGTTTGACATTCCTGTAATCCTTGATATGTCGCATCAGACAACCTATCAATTCAATACTCAGACACAGGCTGCTCTGATAGTGGCTAGTGGGCCTGTCCCGAATATTCGAGCTAATCAGCCATTACAACAGTTTCAACTAAATTTAAACCAGGACCCACAAGCTGGACCCAATCAACATCAACAAGTTGAAACTAATCAAGTTGTATGTAGTCAACCAAACTTATACCCCGTGACTACAGATGGCACAGTTCCATCTTCAATCTTAATTCCATCGGTTGTTCAGACTCAAATCAAGTTAGAACCTGTTATCAAGTTAGAACCTGTTATCAAGTTATAACCTGTTATCAAGTTAGAACCTGTTATCAAGTCAGAACCTGTTATTAAGTTGAACTCATTACTTCAATCAGCTCATCAATATATCTATCAACAACATCCAAACAAAACTCGACATTCTCCCCAAATTCCACAACCAGTACTAGAGACGTTTAGCATTCAGCTGGCAGATACTTCAGTTCAACCCAAGCAACAGATTGGTGATGAGAAGGGTATCGAACGGATGCATGTCAGTTTTGTCAAGGCAAATCAAGACCAAGAATCCCAGTTAGATACCACGGTAAAGGTTATTTCGGATGGTCCGGTAACTATTCACAGCTATCCTCACATTGAGCGCTATTACCATCGCAAGATTCAGTCCAAGGAGGATGAGAAGTATAGCTTTGACATCGAGTACGGACCGGATGGTGAAAAGATTCGAGAAGACATTCAACCTGACTGGAATATTCTTACCATTGTTAAGAAATGTCCACCGGATGGCTGGCATAAGATCTTTAAAGAGTGCATGCCAGAGCTGGACAAACTTAGTCAGTTAGTGAAAGGCGATGAAAATATTTATGGTCGTTGCTATCCCCTTCGAAAGAACATATTTCGTGTATTTGAGTTGTGCAAACCAGAGGATATCAAGGTAATCATCTTTGGTCAGGATCCTTATCATAGCACCGATCATGATGGTCAACCCACTGCCCAGGGTCTATCGTTTAGCGTCAGAATTAATCGCGGCCCACCACCCAGCTTGCAGAATATCTACAAGGTATTGTCTAAAACTGTGGAAGGATTCCATACCCCAACCCATGGTGATTTGACCAGCTGGGTCAAACAAGGTGTATTTATGCTAAACACTGCTTTGACTGTACGACCTCATGCAGCTGGTTCTCATGTGGGTTGGTGGTCAAGTTTTACTCACAAAGTGGTCAAGGCTATTATCGCCCGCAATGACAAGATAGTGTTTATGTTGTGGGGAAGGAAAGCTCAAGATATGGAGGATGTGATTGGAAACAAGGGTCGTATTTTGAAGACTAGTCACCCCAGTCCATTCAGTGCAAGAAGAGGCTTCTTGCAATGCAATCATTTCAACCAAGCCAATGAGTACTTAGAAGAACATAGCAAGAAACCTATTGATTGGCAGGTTTATTAGATCATCAATTAGCAAATTTAACAACAAAATCTGCTAAAGTTACTATGAAGAATTAGTTGGAAGATCAGGTGGTAAAAATATATTTTCAGCGGGAGGAAAAAGTGCAACTATAACTGGAGGTGAAATGAGACAACCATTTGAAGGGAGGGGAGGATCGGGGGAGGAGTAATAATGAAGAATGGAGAAATGTCATCATCATCTAAAGGTGGAGACGGCTACACAGAAATAATATTCAAAACATTAGGGACGCCGATAATATTGCCAGCAGCGACACCACAAAACTATGAATATTATAGTTTATATTACACTAATCGAGTTATTGGACATAATCCAATTGTTTTAACTGGAAACATGACATTTATATACTAGATCTTCGTAATCTACAGAGATCAAGAGCAGGTATTATGTTACCATACTCATTACTATAACCACTTAATGATGGATATTCGCATATAGTGCCTGATAATACTACTTACGCTTTAGATTATCTACAACTTGGTTATTATGAAATAAACCTCGCTACTGAATTAAATTTTATGTGTATATTAAACCTTAAAATAGGTACAAATATGAAAAAGTATTAACAATGAAAGTGAATTATACTCATATAACACCTTATGAAACAGATTATGGTTTGTTATATCGGCAATTTTTTAACGGAGATTCTTTACAAAAATCACCTTCAAAGAATATAGATTCTGGCACACGTATTTGTATGTTTTTTGAAGCAAAAAATGCTTTTCACAGAAATATAACTTACCTGAATGGTAGATTTTTAATCAAGTCTAAACAACCATGAGAATCTAATGGTTATAAAGACAACAGGTTTTCAGGATCACCGGAGGTGATTTATAAGATATTTGATTCGATGTATTATTCATTCAAAGTTAAGGAAGATACCGATCTTATCCTTGAGTTTTTGGAAGCTGACATCCTCACCGTACAGTGATTGGGCACAATCCTCTTTCTTATCAAAAGGATAACCATTGTCAAGTAGCAGTTTGTAAGTTTTAATACCATCCGCCTTTGTCCTCTCGCGGGATCCTAATTTAGGATGAACTGTTGCCCATCGTGTCAGTGCCATAAATAGCCAGCAAACTGCGTTGCCGCTACATGAATCAAATGTGACACTACGATTCAACAGCTGTTGAATCGTCCAATTGTGTCCACCCATAATAGCAGTATCCATAAAAGTATCACCATTGTACTTAGAAGACAGATCCATCTTATCAATAATCTTATCAAACCATTTCTTATAAATTCGTGTCTCTTGTTTATTTGGCTCATCTTCCATCAACATACGGATCAATACCGGGTATTTACCTTCACTTCGGTAGTTCACTAGGTATTCAGGATCACCCTCAGTTTCCCAAATCTTGTCAAATACATAATCGATCACCTCGTAACCTGCAGCATAGTTTCCCTTATAATCGTAACAAGTAATTGTTAAAAGTTCGTATAGGTCCATGTCACGAAAATCATAATCAGAGTGGCGTAGCTTGAACTCTTCAAATCGTTGCCTTACCACATCATCCCAATCGTCAACATACTCACGATATAAGACATAGTAATTCAGCATGTCAGATGGGTCGTTCATATCAACATTGTCCCGTTTCTGGTAATAATTCTCGATCATATCCAAGCTGCCATCAATATCGAGAAAAGTAAACTCCATATTGGTTTGGTTTAAACCCAAAATTGTCAATAATTAAAAAATATTATTGTACTAGACGAGTACGACTTAATAACAAGTCGATGAGATTATGCGGCGGTGTATAAATCACCGGAGGTGATCCTGAAGACCTGTGGTCTTTATAAGTCTGTTTAATAATTATGGTTAGTATCGTTATTCAATACTGCTGATGGTCAGATGATCACTGTGAGGCAATCTCCCCACAGTGAGATAATAGATTTATAAATCACCGGAGGTGATCCTGAAGACCTGTGGTCTTTATAAGTCTATTCTATCGGCCTATATTTACAAGTATCCTGTATTTGAAGATTAAAACGTTGTGAAATGCACTAATAAGATATATTATCTTAACAGTAAAAACTGATCACATAATTATATTTTGGGTCTCCTATAAAGACCATGCATTCCAAGCTGATTGAAGCGATTCAGGATGACGATGTGGATCTCGTACGAAGAATCATAGAACGTTACCTCGAGACAGGTAACATCAATGAGCTGAGAAGGCTATGTGATGGTGACAGCAGTCCCCTCTATAAGGCTGTTATGAGGCCAATCCCTAATAACAGCCTTATAGAAAAATTCTTCGATTTGGGTGTATTTCCGAATATGGAGAAGAGCGAAGATGTCACGTTCATTTCCTTGTACATCTCCCGGCTGTATATATACAGCTACAAGATGTACGGGACAGAAGGTGCCAATGCAATCTTAAAGGAGAAGATGGATCGACTCCCCGACATTATCAGGTCCCAGGTCCAGAGGCATGTAGACCGTATCAAACTGAAGACTGATATTTTGGAGTACCTCCATCAGAAGGCACTATTGTCTTGTAAAATGAGCCAGGAGATTGGTCCAGGGCACCATCCTGTAAGGATGTCGAGTAAACGACCTCTTCGGTGGTCGGCTTGATGTAGAAAAAAAAGTAGATAGTAATCCTAGTAGGATTACTATCCTCATGTCTACTACAGTTGGTAGACCGACTCATTGATTTTGGTCGACGATCATAATGTCAAATGGACTGGTTGGAATTTTCTTTCGGTCAATGTTCTTAATCGTGCGACTATAGTATTCTTCATGATCTCCTTGATTAATCGATATAGAATATAATTCATTCTTGATCACTCCACATTCCCAACGGGCCACATATTTTCTGACCAAACCGACCATTATAATACCAGGATATTGTGCATCGCTGTATTTGTTGCGGTCGACATGACAGTGAGTTACGAAAACAAGCTGTCTATCAGGTGTCATGTAGATATTTGCACCGGACTGTTCAGCCACCATCCTGGAGTAAAATCCGTACAATTGAACTGACATATTCGTTATTAGTAAAGATTTATTATTGACAAGAATACCTAAGAATTGCCTTTTTATCATCTTAAAAATTAAATAAGATGATTATTTTTTCACTATTAGCAGTCTGTTCATTAACTACTAGTAGTGACTGATCTATGGATTATAGTTACCAAAATAGATCCTGATTTCAATCAATGGCCTTTCACAGTGTCTCTAAAGTGTGGACACTTTGTCAAACAATTTATCAAAAATATCACCAATCGCTGCCGTGTTAACTTTGTCGGCTTCAGTATCCAGGAAAACATGGCAGACAACTAATTATCTCTTGTGAGAGCACTTTTGACTAGTGTATCAACAATCAATATCTTCAGATGAGAAATAATCAGCATTGATCACCATAATACATAGCCCAACAAGAATCTGATAATCCATTTCAACATCAATTGGTGACATTTTAACTCTGGATGCTCCGTATATATTACTAGGAGCATCCTCGGTATCTACATTCTCTGTTTGACCATCTTTTCATTTTAAAAGTTTGCTATTTAATTCATAGGTCTTCAGGATCACCTGAGGTGATTTATATTGTTTATCTATTAAGATATGTAATATGATTATTTATATGGCTAAATTCATGTGATTATCCAGCCATACTCTTAGCTGATTTACTATTTCATTTTGATCGGTGTTCATCATCTCGTGGGCGGCTCTGTCGACATCGGTCCAAATGTAATTCTTTTGAATGTTAGTCGGAATAGACTTGTATTTAACTGGATTATTTATGTAGCTATCAAATGACCTAAGAAGGTTTCTTACCATCGATGAATTTTTGTTTTTAGCTGCGATTATTAGTAAATTAATAGTTGGACCAACTACGTAACCCTTCCAACCAACTGCACGATGATTTAACAACAAGTTGACCATCTCATTATTATTTGTTTCAACTGCTGTAACTAACGATTGTGCTTTATTCACGTTCACATTAGCTCCTTTGTCTATGGCTATTTTGATTAGCCTTAAATCATTTTAGCGACAGCGTACAATAAAACCTCATCAGCTTCGCTAATAATATTAATTTCAGTTTTTGGACGGACTTGCCAACCAAATATATTTGCTAGTTCTGCAATATTTCTAGCTTCATTTATGTCTTTTTGGATTGCCCGAGGTTTGAGTTGAGGATTTACCTTGAAAAGATAACGTATATAATCATAAGGATGTTGATTATAATATAGTTTCCAGAACTGATAACTAGGATTTAATTTCATTAAAGATTTATCAGGTATAGTTAATTCTGACTTTTGTATCTTAATAATGGATTCAATCGGGAGACACAAATAAATTCGATTTTTGATAATGGGAGGGAGATAGAAGAACCGACTCATTTTAGTTTTAGATCGTAAAAAATATTAAAGGATAAAAATATTAAAGGATAAGAATATAGGTCAAAATTGGAGTATCGAACAATTTATAATCTCAACACCGACGTGTCAAAGCAGACAATCTGGTGGCACAAATCGACCAACCGTGGCCAGTTTCAATCCTCGACGCTACTCTGGACTGTGATATGAAGCTGCCCGATACGACAATCTGTATTTTGAGAAAGGTTGCACAACTGCCACCGCTGAATATCAGTATCAAGCCGATGGGAGTATCAGTCTGTTGAACACGTGTTATATAGGCGACAAAGTTGCTGTGAATATGCAGGGAGAAGAGCGTAAGGATGTAGGGGTTGCACGAATAGCTAACCCCCGTCAACCCC
>Ga0114931_10010944_pt1 | contig 10750 bp, 11 predicted proteins | sample 2SBtaG_FD_89579 | JGI IMG/M metagenome (GOLD analysis project Ga0114931, IMG submission 89579) | Deep subsurface microbial communities from Kolumbo volcano to uncover new lineages of life (NeLLi) - 2SBTROV14_V59a metaG | ecosystem: Environmental > Aquatic > Marine > Volcanic | place: Kolumbo...
TTGCGGTGTAATCGAACCTCACGTCCGTGCCCATATTGCCGACGACCGCCTCTCCGGTGTTAATCCCTATTCCGACGCCGATTCCAGGCAGGCCCTCCCGCTCCCATGCGCTGTTTAGCGCCCGGAGCTCTGTTACCATCTCAACCGCCGCCCTGCACGCCCACTTGGCGTGTCCGGGAAGCTCTATCGGGGCACCGAATATTCCCATTAGCGCATCGCCGATATATTTGTCGAGAGTGCCCTGCTTACTCATCACGATTTTGGTCATCGGCCCCAGGTACTCGTTAAGAAGCCTTACGAGCTCGGCGGGGCGGAGGGTTTCTGCGATAGAGGTGAAGTCGCGTATGTCTGCAAAGAGGATTGAGACCGCTCTGCTCTCCCCTCCGAGTGAGAGCCGGGCGGGGTCTTCTATGATTTTTGATACCAGCTCGGGCGAGACGTAGCTGCTGAACGCCTTCCTCAGATATCTCGCTCTCCTCTCCGCGGCGATGTTTCTCCACCCCTCAAACGTGATGAATGCGAGGCTTAAGGAGATGGCCGGATAGAGAAGGCTCGTTACGGTGTGGAAGAGAGAAAATAAGAGGTAGTTTAGCGAGGCCAGCACCAAGAGCGCCATGACCCATATCGCCCCTCCCGTGAGTGTGGCGCTTACCGAGGCGAGAAGAAGAACGAGCAGAATGGGCGGGGCTGCAATCAATAAGTAATCTATCGCTCTCGTGAGGCTGTTTTCTAAGAGCGTCGCGCCGTCGAGGGCGTTTGCAGCAATTGTCGCGTGTATCTCGACCCCGGGGAAGAAGGGGTCAAAAGGGGTCGCCCTGGCGTCGTAGATGCCCGTCTCCGTGGCGCCGATAAAGACGAGCTTGTCCCGCAGCGCTTCGCTCGGCACTTTCCCCTTGAGAATATCCACCACGGAGTAAGTTTTAAAGCTCCCGCTCGGGCCGTAGTAGTTGACCGGGAGACGGCCGCTCTCGTCGGTGGGTATGAAGAGGCCTCCGATGACGAGACCCTCGATTCCGTATTCCGGGTAGGACTTGATGGCAATCTCCTTTCCCCGGAAGACGCTCAGCCCCTCCACGCCGAGCGAGGGATAGTTTTTTCCTTCATACGACATCACGAGCTGCGCGCGTCTGAGGATGCCGTCGCTGTCAGCCGTGGGGAAGTTGAAGAACCCGAACCCCGCCGCGCCGTTCGCGATTATAGGCAAGTTCGGCTCTACATACCTGAAACCAAGCACCGGGTGCTTCAGCGCTCCGATAGTCGCCTTGATGCTAGAGCGCGAGAGCTCACTCGCCCCCTCACGCTCCTCTCCATACGCCCCCCCTCCATGTGCCCTCCCTCCGTCTGCCGCCGATTCTTCCCTGAAGAAGTAGCCCAGGACGACGTTCCTCCCCTCCCTGATGGATTCCCCCAGCATGGCGTCCCGCTCTCGCGACTCAGGCTCTGAGAACACGACGTCGAGGACGACGGCTCTTGGGCCCTCCGCCTCTACTGTTTTTATAATCCGCGCCAGGGTAGACCTCGGCCAGGGCCATCTGCCCAGCTCGTTTACGCTCTTCTCGTCTATGGCCGCTATGACGACGTTCGGGTTGGGCTCAAGTGGGCCCCTGAGGACGAATCTGTTGTCGCCCAATCTGAGGTCTATCTCCCTGAGAGGCGGGATGTCGGAGCGGTAGAGGGCAAATCCCAAAACGGCGGAGAGTACCCCTATCCCTATTGAGACGAGTGTTGATGAGGTCAGGCCTGCGCGGGCGCGTTTCTTTCCTTTTTCCATATAAGGCCACGTGGGAACGGATTATACGGCTTAAATTCTATCTTACCGGGGGTTGCGCGGTCAACGCCGGGGTTCCTTTTGGCGAAGGGCGGGCTGTAAGAGGAAGCAGGCATGAGGTATGGGGGATGTGAGCCGCGCATTCATATTTCGATTGTCATTCCGTCCTGTAATATCTTAAGGGGGATTCTCGACGAGAGCTCAAGTAGCTCCGAGATTACCTCCCCTCTGTGCCGTGGCTTAATGTGGGTTACGTAGACCTCTATGCCGGTGCGGTCGAACTTGTTCAGCTCGGTTTCGAGGAGTTCGGGGGTGAGGTGGCCAGAGGTTGCCGCTAGGGGCTTGAGCCTGTTCGGAAAGGACGCCTCCACTATGAGCGCCTTCACTCCGCCTCGATTCTCGACCGCCTCCCAGAAGAGCTCGGTCGAGGTGGTGTCCGCGGCAAATGCGAGGACGCTGTGTCCGTCGTCCACTAGATAGCCCACCGTTGGGACTGAGTGGTTCACGGGTACTGGGGTAATCGTGTATTCGCCCGCCTCGAACGGGCCGGGCGCGTTGATTTTGTTGAAACTCATGTTGTCGCTCAGCTTCGTGATGTCGAGCCAGAGGACGTCGTTAAAGACGTTGTTCCGAAGGGCGTCGATGGTAGCTTCTGTCGAGTGGATATTGAAGGTGCCCTCGAGCGTCTCGTGGGCAAGCTCTGCAATAAAGACGAGGTTATAGATGTGGTCTAAGTGGGGGTGAGTCAAGACGATGTCCCTGATATGGGAGCACCGCTCTGGGGTCAATACTTCTGTGGCGGTGCCGGCGTCGAGCAGGAGGTTGCCGTTTATGAGGAAGGCGGTGGTGTTGCCCCTATTCCATCTCGACCCGCTACAGCCCAGAATCTCTATCTTCATCTCCGTGTCTCCCCAATACTCGAATGCTTGAATGGCCGGGCATGGCCGGCCGCTGCGACCAGTACAATATAAAGATTCAGAGCCTCAATTGCAATCGCCGGTTTGGTTGAGCGGTTGGGGGGGGGGCATAGCCATAAATAGGCATTAGGGGAAGGGGCTCTGCATAGTTCCATTTTGTCCTCCCCGCGTCACCCCTAAGCTTATGGTCATTTGAATCTTATTGCCGCGTACTATAGAATTTTCATCATGCCTGGAAACACCTTTGGAAGATTCTTTAGATTGACTACATGGGGCGAATCCCACGGCGAGGCGCTCGGCGTTGTCATTGACGGCTGTCCCGCCGGCCTGCCCCTCAGCGATGGGGACATTCAGATTGAGCTCGACAGGCGTCGGCCCGGGCAGAGCGCGCTTACCTCTCAGCGCAAGGAGCCGGATAAGATTGCGATACTCTCCGGTGTTTTTGAGGGCAAAACCCTCGGCACCCCCATCTCTCTTATGGTGGAGAACGCGGACGTCATCTCAAAGTCATATGAAGATATCAAAGACACCTACAGGCCGGGCCACGCCGACTTCACTTACGACGAGAAGTACGGGGTCAGGGATTACAGGGGAGGGGGAAGGGCTTCGGCGAGAGAGACGGTGGGCAGGGTCGCGGCGGGGGCGATAGCGAAAAAGATTCTCGCCCTTGAGGGTGTGAGAACGACGGGGTTCGTAAGGCAGGTGGGCGACATCGTGGCGGAAGAGGTCGACTACGACCAGATAGAGAAGAATCCGGTAAGGTGTCCCGATGCCAAGAAGGCCTGTGAGATGGCTCGGCTCATCGAGAAGGTGAGGAGCGAGGGGGATTCTATAGGAGGGGTGGTGGAGGTCGTCACCTCCGGTCTCCCCACGGGGTTGGGCGATCCGGTTTTTCACAAGCTCGACGCCGACCTCGCGGCGTCCCTAATGAGCATTGGTGGTATCAGGGGGTTCGAGGTGGGGATGGGTTTCGAGGTGGCGAGGAGAAGGGGTTCCGAGGCCAACGACGTAATGTACATGGACGATGATGGAAGGCTCAGGTTCAGAACCAACAATGCGGGCGGCCTGCTGGGTGGTATCTCGAATGGGGAGGACTTGGTCGTGAGGATAGCCGTGAAGCCCACGTCGTCTATCTCGAAGACTCAAGAGACCGTCGATAGGCAAGGAAGCCCGAAGGAGCTGCAAGTTAAGGGGCGTCACGACCCGTGCCTGTGCCCCAGGGCGGTGCCGATTGCAGAGGCGATGGTAAACCTCGTCCTCGTCGACCACCTGCTCATCTCCAGGCTTTCGAGGATTGATTCCCTCGGCTCCGGCTGATTCGGGCTGATTCGCAAAATCCCGTTCGAGCACCCGTTGCAAGAGTTGGTTTCACCCGCTTTATAGTTGCATTGGTTCACGACACGCGCGTGAAGAGCTTTCCCTTGTGAGGGCTGAGGGAGCGGTAGGGAGGCGGGGCGTTTAATAAAACGTCTTGGCGTGTCTGGTTATCTTAATCCGCTTATATACTTTTTCCAGCTTGGGGTGGTTTTTCGTGATTGTTACCTTTGTTTTATAGGCCCTTGTTCTGGAGTCCTGCACCGACCAGCTTGCCTCGCCTTCTATTAATATGAATTCGTTCTGCAGCAGTATTTCTATCACGAGAATTTTCCCCTTGTCTACCGGGTTCTCCGTGTAGATGCCTATGCCGTCCTCGTCAAGCTCGTATGCGTAGCCGAAATTGGTCGGCTTGCCCACGCCGTATTTTATCGTCCGCTTGAAGCGAACTCTCCGTGACTTTCCCCTTTCACTCATGGAAGCGACTCCGAGCCGTTTGGGTTGAACTTAGCTGTGAAATGGTTAGACCGCACAACGGATCGATTTACTACAATATAAAGATATATCATGTCGGAGGATTTCAAAGAGTTATTCTATAATAAAAGGCGGTTAAGGTAAATAGATTATGCTGATTCTCAAGAAAAACCACTCCTGATAGGATTAGGCTGCAATATCGCGGGAGATGCGTTACATAGTTTATATTGCACATTATATTCTGTTGCTATCTCTCTTATATATAAAGCTTATTTTAATACCTCTAGGGTTCTAGCCCGTTCAGTATATTAGGTTTAAAAAGGCTGATGCCGGGTTATACGCTATTGCCCGTGCTTACGGGGTATAAGGTGGTATAATAATAAGGATTTGCCGGGGGATTACTCGAATCCTCCCACATCTTTAATGCTGCGAATGAGAGTTATAGGATGGGAACGGTGTTCAAGTTTTACGTCGGCCAAGACGAGATATATTCGGGCGAGCTCAGAGAGGTTCCCGAGCGATACGGGGCCGCTATGAAGGAGGATATAGCGAATTGGGCGGATTCTTTGGGCAAAGGGGGATTGAATGAACTCGTCTACTCCCATTTGGCTTGGTATGCGGGGAAAGAGGTATTCTGCACTTCGTGCGACTATAGGGGTGATGGGAATGAGGTGAGCTGCCCTGAGTGCAGGGCGGAGCTTCGCTATGAGTACCACCACGAGCGCAACCCCAAACTCGATTTGATAATAGACTGCATAGGAATGATAACGCGGATAGTGGTCATAGATTAGGCGTTGTGAGAGGGATTAGGATGAAGATTGAGATAAAAGGTCAGGTTTTCCCAAAGGTCTGGGACATCGCATACAGCGTTAAAAAGCTCAGGGAAGAGAGGAGCCGTGTGAACATCGGCGGGGGCACTATGGGGATAAGTGTTTATGAGGTAACGTTGCCCGACAGCACGGAGAGGAATGGGGCTTATCTCGTCACTCCTCAGGGGATAAGGCTCTTTTACAATCGGCACACACAATACGAGGTGGGATATCTCATTTCGGAGCTCGATGACGACCCGCTCGCAAAGAGGCATTTTAACGGATCAAATGCGTAATTCTGCTGTAGCACTGGCACTCTCCATCTTGTATGTACTCGCCTCCGTCCCGGGCTCGATAGGCAAGGTGCCCGCCCACAAGATTGTCCTTCCCAACGGCATCGTGATAGCGGCCGAGCTTCCGGAGTCGAATAGAAAGGGGCTCATGGGCAGGAAGAGCCTGTGCGATAACTGCGGCATGATTTTCAAGTTTCAAAAGGAGTGGTATCACCCATTTTGGATGAAGGACACCCTGATACCGCTTGCAATGATATGGATTGACGGAGAGGGGAGGATAGTGCACATCGTGAAGAGGGCAAAGCCGTGCGTGAATCCAAAGAACCCCCGAGTGGACTGTGAGGTCTATAGACCTCGCAAGCCCGGCAAATACGTGCTCGAAGTGAACCCGGACGCCGCAGTGGGTCTTGAGACTGGAATGGTGATTAAGTCGACTCCACCGCTCGATTAAGGACAATCTCCGTCCGTTTCGCGCTCCCAACGGGGGCGTGGGGGGGGAGGGGGAGAGATTTGAAAGTGGCGGCCCCTTAATCTTGTGAAAGGAATTTGACCCTTGCACGCCGCCTCGGCTGATACACAAGATAATTGCTGTGCTCCGCTTCATGGAGAGAACCTTTTTGTCGTAAATGCCGTCATGATATTATTAGGGGGAGGGAGTGCGTGAGTTTGGGTCGGCAGCGCTTTCTTTCGCTGTGCTTGCTTCCAGCTTCTAGAAGCGGTTTTCCGCGCGCCAAATACATCCTTTTCGAGGTGAGGTTCCATGAAGGTTGCAGAGCTCGTTGTTAAGTGTCTTGAGAATGAGGGAGTGAAATACATTTTTGGGATTCCGGGCGAGGAGAACCTCGACCTCATGGATGCTCTCATAGATTCCGAGATTGAATTTATTCTTACGCGCCACGAGCAGGGTGCGGCGTTTATGGCCGACGTATACGGAAGGTTGACCGGGAAAGCCGGGGTTTGTCTTTCGACGCTGGGCCCCGGGGCGTCTAACCTCGTCACCGGCGTGGCCGACGCGAACATGGACCGCGCTCCGGTCGTCGCGATAACCGGTCAGGCCTCCCTCGACAGGATGCACAAGGAGTCCCACCAGTCGATGGATATCGTCGGGCTTTTCAGCTATATAACGAAATGGAACACGCAGATAAAGATACCGGGCATAACTGCTGAGGCTGTGAGGAAGGCGTTCAAGGTGGCCGAGACCGAGAAGCCGGGCGCCACTCACATCGATCTTCCTGAGGATGTGGCGTCTATGAACGTGGACGGCCATGAGCCACTCCTCGCACAGTTCCCATACGAGACGGAGCCCCTTCACACCCAAGTCGAAAGGGCGGTGAAGATAATCTCAGAGGCTAAGTACCCCATTATCCTCGCTGGAAACGGCGCCATCAGGGGGAAGGCTTCTGAGGCTATAAGGGATTTCGCGCAGAAGCTGAACATTCCGGTGGCCGAGACGTTCATGGGGAAGGGGCTTATCTCCGACGACCATGAGCTTTCCCTTCGCACCGTGGGGCTTCAGGCCAAGGACTACGTATCCGGGGGGTTCGACAAGGCGGATGTCGTTATAACCGTGGGCTACGACCTGGTCGAATACGACCCCGCGAGGTGGAATCCCGATAGGGACAAGAAGATAGTGCACATCGACATGACGCCCGCGGAGGTGGACGAGCACTACATAGTGGCGGTGGGGGTTCTCGGGGACATATCAATATCCCTGAGCGAGATAGTGGCGAAGGCGAGGCCCAGCCAGGCGGACTACACCCGTACGCTGAGAGAGCTGATAGTAAAGGAATTTGAGGACTATCGCTGCGACGGCTCCTTTCCCCTAAAGCCGCAGAGGATACTCTACGATCTCCGAGAGACGCTCCGTCCCGAAGACATCGTGATATCGGACGTCGGAGTGCACAAGATTTGGGTGGCGCGTGTCTTTGCGTGCTACGAGCCTAATACGTGCATCATCTCTAACGGGTTCGCTTCGATGGGCATAGGGCTTCCGGGGGCTATTGCCGCGAAGATGATATATCCGGAGAAAAGGTGGTATCGGTAATGGGGGACGGCGGCTTCTTGATGAATCTCCAAGAGCTCGAGACCGCCGTAAGGTACAACATCCCCGCCGTAGCGCTCGTCTTTACGGACAAGACTCTCAGCCTGATAGAGCTTAAGCAGATGCTTCACTTTAACAGGAGCACTCAGGTGAATTTTAATAACCCGGATTTCATCAAATTGGCTGAGAGCTTCGGTGCCGTGGGGTACAGAGTAGGAGGAGCGGATGAGTTGAAGCCTATATTGGAAGATGCGTTCGCGAGCTCAAAGCCCGCGGTCATAGATTGCCCTGTGGACTATAGTGAGAACATGAGGCTCATGGAGAAGCTTGGAAGTCTCATACTGCCCGTGTAGAGGACTACAGACGCGAGAGGCCGGTGGGCCGGGAGAGTGGTGAACGCGGAATGCGGAATCAGTTTTCGCCCTCGACCTCTTTTATGAGCCTCCGGGCGCATTGAATCATCTCTTTTGATATGTTTTTGAGCTCGGGCTTGTGTTGGATGTACTTCTCAAGGGCCGAGACGGGGTCGAGTTCCTTCGTAAGCTCCACGGCGCGAGTGGCCCTGCCGGCACTATCTAATATCCTCTCGACCCTAACCGAGAAGGCCCCCTTGAGAGCGTTGCGTATCCCCTTTTCGTTTATGCTGACGTCCACTTCCCTCACCGTGCATCTCACCTTGACGACCGCCCCTTCCACCCCTTTGTCTCCGAGGGCCGCCGCTATGTCCTCCTCCGGAATCCCGCCGTCCCCGGCCTCAAGTTCGATGGTGACGAACCTCCTGGCCGGTGTCTTCACGAAGTCGTATTTGCACTTCCAACCCCCATCCTCGTGGTATATCTCTGATGACGAACCCCTTCTCATCCATCTCTTCGGAGAAGTCCACCCTCTCGATACTGCCCGTATAGACCACCGGGGTGCCTTTCCCGCGGTTCATGTCCTGGAACCTGTGGATGTGACCGAGCGCCGCGTAGGCGAGCTCCCCCTGCGTGAGCTCACTCAGTGGCATCGTGGGATCCGAAATATCGAGTGTACTCCTCTCCGTGCCGGAGTAGGAGGCGTTCCTCACGGCCATGTGGCCCACGAGCACCGCAGGATTGGAGGCGTCGAGCTCCTCGATGAAACCTCTCAACAGAGAGACCATCCTGTCCTCGGTCTCCCTTTGGACGTCGAGGGCGGAGAGCGGCTTGGTGGATTCATTCGCGGTGACTGCGCTCTTCCTCGTCCAGGGCATGCAGACCACCTGAACCGTCGTGTCCTTTATAGGGAGCAGGAGGGTCTCCGGACTCTTTGCGACGTGGATTTTCTCTATGTTAAGCGCCGGGAATATCTCGACCGCAGCCGCCCTTCCAGACGCGGACGGGTAGTCGTGGTTTCCGAGAACTATTATCACCTCCGCCCCGGTTTCCTGCACCAGGCCGTTCAGCCTCATTGCAAACTCGGTCTCTTCGGTAGGGTGGGGGTTTTCTCTGTGGAACACATCGCCCGGTATGAGCGCTAGGTCGACTGACTCGTCTATGGCTCTCTCCACTATGGAGTCGAGGCATCGAAGTATGTCTTCGAGCCGGGTGCTTCTCCCGGTTTTGGGGTTGACTCTGCCGTGGGTCTCAAGACCGAGGTGCGTGTCGGAGAAATGAACGAATTTGATGCTGCTATCCATATGCTTAGGCAAACCGTCCGGCATGGCGCACTCATAACCCGCGGGTAGCGTGGAGGAGGAGAAGGAGGGGGGATGGGGGGATCATGACTTGGACAGTATCTCTCCGGCCATTCTCGACCCTGCGCCGAACTCGAATTCATATCCTATCTCTCTCAGCACGGCCTCCACCGCGCCCACCGCCGCGAGGATGTCGGCTTTGTCTATATTGCCCATGTGAGATATTCTGAATATCTTCCCTTTTGCCTGATTCTGCCCGCCTGCGACCGTCATTCCGAACTTATCCTTAAGTCCTTTTATGATTAGCTTCGCGTCTATATCCGCGGGGGAGAAGGCGGCGGTAAGCGCTGGGCTCGGGGAGTTCTTTGCGAACATCTCTAGCCCTATTGCGGTGAGCCCCTCTCTTGTGGCCTCGGCCAGCACCGCGGCGCGAGCGTACACGCCCTCAAGCCCCTCGGCTTGAACCCTCCTCAGCACCGAGGCGAGTCCGATAACGAGGGTCACGGCCGGGGTGTAGGGAGTGGAGTTCTTCTCCGCGCTTTTTTTATACGCGCCGAAGTCCAGATAGAACTTGGGGAGGTTTGATTTTTCGTAAAACTTCCAGGCCTTCTCGCTCATCGCGGCGAAGGAGAGCCCGGGGGGGAGCATAAACGCCTTCTGCGAACCCCCGACCAAGACGTCGATTCCCCATTCGTCGAAAAGCACCGGAAAGACGCCGACTGCGGTGATGCCGTCTACGATGAGCAGAACGTCGTCCCTTTCTTTGGTAATCCCGGCAAGCTCCTTTGTGGGGTGCATCACCCCTGTGGACGTTTCGCTAGCCTGGACGAGCACCGCCCTTATTGAAGGGTCATTGTCCAATGCGTCCTTCACTATCGCCGGGTCTACGGCACTGCCCCATTCGACCTTAATCTCCTCGACTTCGAGGCCGTATGCCCTGGATATCTTCCCCCACCTCTCACCGAACTTCCCCCCGTTTACGACTAGGACTCTGTCGCCCGAGGAGAGTGTGTTGGCCACTGCTCCCTCCATTGCGCCGGTGCCGGAGCTGGCGAGGACGAGTACCTCTTGGTCTGTGTGAAATACGGATTTAAGCCCCTCGCGCACCTCGGAGAATATGGTTTCAAACTCCAAAGTCCTGTGGTGGATTATGGGCCTCGCCATCTCGAGAAGGACGTCTTCCGGGACTGCTACGGGGCCTGGGGTGAAGAGGTGATTTTTCATAAAAAGATGCTCCAATTCCTCTATTTATAGTAGTTAGGTAATGAATCTACCCTATAATTTGGATTATTCAACAGAGTGCCCGGAGGGGATGCCTGGGGGCTCGGCGCTCACTTGAATTTATCCCAGTCGCTCTTATATTTCGTTTGTGTTATTTGTCTGGATAATAATGGTATATGATAGCTGAGATGAGAGAGAGAATAGAGAATCTTAGGAAAAGGCTCGAGACCTTGGGCGCCTTCTTTGACCTGTCCACAAA
>Ga0114931_10010945_pt1 | contig 10750 bp, 13 predicted proteins | sample 2SBtaG_FD_89579 | JGI IMG/M metagenome (GOLD analysis project Ga0114931, IMG submission 89579) | Deep subsurface microbial communities from Kolumbo volcano to uncover new lineages of life (NeLLi) - 2SBTROV14_V59a metaG | ecosystem: Environmental > Aquatic > Marine > Volcanic | place: Kolumbo...
CTCAGGTTGACGGTCTTCAATCCTGCCGGCACCTTTTCTGCTGCAGCTCAACCTCTTGATCCTGATTTCAGCCGTTATGCAGCTGGTGAAATGACGGAAGAAGAAGTGTTGGAAAGTAAAATAAAGGATTACCTGCCGGTACTTGAAATTTTGAATGCCGACAGCAATCTCACTTATAAGATTCTGCGATTTGGCACTTTTATGCAGTATTTTATTCGGAAAAACAATGAACGTGTAATCATTGACAATCAACTCAATGTATTTAAATTCATGTATGACGAGGCCAATGGCAATGCCTCCGAGGTTTATCAGATGATGAAAGCTGCCAGTATACGATTTATCATCTTCTCGGCCCATATCGGAGGCTATACAGAGGAAAATCTGATGATGGAAAAAGGCAAGGCATTTCAAGACTTTGTGAGACAGATGTATCGCATGGAGAATCGACCTATACGCCTCATTTATCCTCAAAAAATAGAAAAGGGTATGCAGGCTGAATATTTTGCTTACGAATTGCTTTTCGACAAATTATGAGCCCTCAAAAACATGATAAAACCCTCATCGTCATTCCGGCCTACAATGAAGCTGTGCATATCGAAAGTCTGATAAAGAAGATTCGCCAGCAGGGATTTAATCAGGTTTTGATTGTAGACGATGCCTCGGAAGACCACACTGCAGCCATTGCCCGGGCCAATGGGGCACGCGTGATACGGCACATCATCAACCGGGGTCCGGGTGCGGCCACGCAAAGTGGCATTGAATATGCCCGCATGCACAATTACTCGCGTATGCTGACCATCGATGCGGATAATCAGCATGATCCTGAAGATATCCGGGTACTCCTGGAGCGCTTGGATCGGGGCGATGTCGACCTGGTCATCGGAAACCGATTTATGAGGGGCGACAACTTCATTCCGCGCAGCCGCGTTATTTATAATGGCATTGCCAATCTTATTACTTTTCTTTTTTCACGTCACTGGATCAGCGATACACAATCGGGAATGAAAGCCCTGAACCGAAAAGCCATTGAAAACACGCAATTGAGCACCGATGGTTTTGAATTTTGCAGTGAGTGGGTCATCAAAGCCGGGCTCATGCACCTTCGCATTGCGGAAGTACCCATAAAAGTGTATTATACCGAAGAATCGAGAAAGAAAGGCCAGGGATTTTTAACGGGAATACGCACCCTGAGCAGTCTTTTTCACCAGCTATTGCTACGCCATTAAAGGATATTGCCCATGGAAACTTATCAAATACTTGTTCCTATTGTTGCTCTCGCATTTTGGACCTACACAATCTTCCAGTTTGTAAAAGGCCGCAGTTCCATTATTGAGTTGCTCTTTTGGTCGATTTTTTGGCTACTCACCATGGCACTGGCGCTTTTTCCCGACAGCATAACCGATCGCCTGGCACGCTGGCTCGGTATGAAAAGCAATATCAATGCTTTGGTATTTTTGGCATTGGGCATTCTCTTTTTTCTTCAGTTTCGTTTATATTTTCTCATCAAACGGCAAAACAGCATCATCAGTGAGCTGGTCAGAAAATTGGCCCTGAAAGAAGATGAGAAAGACAAAGCATGAGAATTTTATATGTACTGGAACATTATTATCCGCATATCGGAGGTGTGGAAAAACTCTTTCAGGGGCTGGCCGAAGCCCTGGCAAAGGAAGGGCATAATGTAACGGTAGTCACAACACGGCACCGCAAAGGCCTGCCTGAACTCCAGCGCCTAAACGGAGTCAAGGTAATCCGCTTGCGCGTGAAAGACCGCTTTGGCTTTACCCTCCTGGGCATTCCGGCCATCGTTCGTCTCGCCCAACGGGCCGATCTCATTCACACTACAAGTTACAATGCCGCTGTCCCGGCATATATTGCCGCCCGCCTGCGGAAGAAGAAAATTATCATTACCTTTCATGAAGTCTGGGGCCAGCTATGGAATAAATTGCCCTTTATCGAATGGTGGCAGCGACAAGCTTACTCTGCCTTCGAACGCTTCATACTTCGCTTCCGATTCGATAAGGTCATTGCCGTTTCAGACTATACGGCCAAATGTCTGAAAGATGTCGGCACCGATCCCCAAAAAATAAGTACCATTTACAACGGCATCGACTACCAACTCTTCGATAAAATTCACCACAGCCCTCCTTCATCCCATTTCGCATTTACTTATTACGGAAGGCTGGGCATTTCAAAGGGGCTCGATATGATCATTCCGGCCTTTGCCTCGCTTACTACGCTGCACCGAAATATTCGGCTGAAACTGATCATCCCTCGGCAACCTGAAAACCTTCTGCATGAAATCAATACAATGATCAAAAGATATGGCATAGCCGAGTTTATAGAAATTTTACATGAATTGAACAAAGAACGGCTTTTTAGAGAAGTCAGCCATTCATCTTGTGTGCTGTTGCCCTCGTACAGCGAAGGTTTCTGTTTTGTAGCAGCCGAGTGTGCTGCCATGTCCGTACCGGTTATTAGCAGTGGCAGGGGTTCCCTTAGCGAGGTCGTTGGCGGACCCTATATTGAGATGCCGGCTTTAAACGTACTTCAGCTGCAAAAAGCAATGATTGCTGCCATAGAAGGAAAGTGGGCACAACGACCATTGCGTAGTTTTTCACTCGACAACACGATCCGGAAGTATATAGAACTTTACCGCCAGCTATAAAAAAAGCCATCCTGCAAGCAGGATGGCTTTCACTTTTGTTTTTTTTATATTTCCCTAATCCAAATCAATTTTCCGGGTAGCAGCCACTTCCTTCACTTTCTCCCATTGCTTAGCCGTAAGATTAGGCTTCATTTCATTAATGGCTTGAACCAGCAATTCTTTTCTGTATCGTCTCAGTGATTTGATATCCGTGTACTTGCTTTTGTTTTGCTTGTAGATATCCATGTATTTGTTTGCAATTGCCCGGGCTTGTTTTTCCTGTGTTTCAGTGTATTCCATCATTTGGGAATAGTACTGGGCACGTTCTTGAAACATTTGCTTTTCCTGTTCAAAGGTGGGAATGCCATTTGAATTGCCTGTAGTCGATTGGGCAAAAGCAAAAGAGCCGAAAGTAAGACTGAGAACGAAAAGTAAGATCACTTTTTTCATGGTATGAATTTGTTTTTATTTTTTGGCATATAACTGAAGTTCAAATTTAGGCATTTTAGGTAAAAAACAAAATGCAATTTCTTTTAATGTCCGGTATTGTCCACATTTAACCCCACTTGTCCACATTATTTCCTTTGTTTTCCTACTCTTTCACGAGAATAATCGATTTTTGCTCCTTGCACAATGCTATTTAATTCCTTTGAATATCTGCTTTTTCTGCCGGCAATTACCCTTGCCTACTTTCTACTGCCCAGTCGCTATCGTTGGATACTCCTTCTGGCAGGAAGTTACTTCTTTTATATGTATTGGCGCCCCGAGTTCGGACTTCTTTTGCTTGCTTCTACAGGCATCGATTATGTGGCAGCCATCAGAATGTCAAAATCAAACGGGAATAAGCGAAAACGCTGGCTTTGGCTCAGCATCAGCAGCAACCTCGGCCTGCTGATTGCCTTCAAATACCTGGGTTTTCTCAACGAAGCCTTCCGCGAGCTCTTCCAGGTTTTCGATTTCAATCTCTCGGAGCCCAAATACAGTCTCCTCTTGCCCATTGGTATCTCATTTTACACTTTTCAGACCCTCAGCTACACCATTGATGTTTATCGCAAGCGGAGAGATCCCGAAAAACATTTTGGAATTTTTGCGCTCTATGTATCCTTTTTTCCACAATTGATAGCGGGCCCCATCGAACGTTCCACCCATCTGCTGCCCCAGTTTCGGATCCCTCATAGTTTCAGCTTGCAACGATTGGCAGACGGGGGGCGCCTCATTGCCTGGGGACTATTCAAAAAAGTGCTCATTGCCGACACCATAGCCCACTATACCAATACAGTTTTCTTCGACCTTCATAATCACAGCGGTGGAGTGCTGCTGGCTTCGGTCTATGCCTTTGGATTTCAACAATACATGGATTTTTCGGGTTATACCGACATTGCCATTGGCTCGGCACTGATATTGGGCTACGACTTGATGAGCAATTTCGAACGACCCTGGAAGGCACACAATGCCCGTGATTTCTGGGGCCGTTGGCATATATCGCTTACCTCCTGGCTCTTCGACTATCTCTACAAACCCCTCGCGCGCACATTTCGCCAAAACTGGCTTGCCAACATTTTGATCCTCTTTCTGGTGATGGGCCTGTGGCACGGTGCCGGCACCGGATTCATTCTCTTCGGCCTTTTCAATGCTCTTTTCTATATTTTCAGCTATTTCACCATCGAAAACTACTTTGGGCTGCCTTATCATCGCATCACGCCCCGTGTCGAAAGGTATATTCACCGGGCAGGCAATTTCCTTACCCTTGCTTTCATTGGATTCAGTGTCGGCTTTCAACGCCTCATTACAGGCGATCAGATCATTCTCTTTTTTCGCAAACTTTTTACGGAGTTTAACTTCAATTTCAGCAGCCTCTTTTTTATGACACAGGATATCTTTCTGCTGGCCACCACCATTCCATTGATTTTTTATGTTGAATCGCGCAGGGGTTTTCGCGCAAAGCGCCCTTTTCACAGCATCCCGCATGCCTGGGTTAGGTGGATTATCTACTTCTTTCTCATATTTTATTTACTTATGTTTGGAGACAAAACCGCTCAGGAGTTTTATTACTATCAATTTTAACTTATGCAGGAATGGGCGTTTATATTGGGGGGAAGTGGTGGTATGGGCCTGGCTGCCGCCAAAAAACTGGCCGAAAAAGGGTTTAACCTTTTTATTGTCCATCGTGACAGGCGCGCCCGGCTAAAGCTTGTCCTTCCCGAATTTGAAGCCTTGCGACAAAAAGGACACGAGATCATATCGCTCAATGAAAATGCACTGCTGGAAGAGGGTATTCAAACGATTCTGGAGGAGATGAAAGCCAGGGTACCCAGGCAAAGCATCAAAATTTACCTGCACGCCATCGCCATGGGAAACGTAAAACCACTTTATCGCCCTGATGAAGGGCCGGTGCTCAGCAGCGATGACCTCATGCAGACCATCCATGCCATGGGGGTCAGCTTTTTCGAGTGGGCCCGCTTGCTGATTGATCACGGATTTTTTGCCCCGAAGGCCCGCATCCTCGGCCTTACAAGCGAGGGCAGCCACCTGGTAGGCAAAGGTTATGCAGCTGTCGGCAGTGCCAAAGCAGTTTTGGAAAACCTCTGTCGTTATATGGCGGTAGAACTGGCTCCGCTGGGAATCACAAGCAACCTCCTCAATGCCGGAGTGACGGACACCCCGGCCCTTCGGATGATTCCCGGTGCCGAACAGTATCTTCAAAAGGCTGCAGAACGCAACCCTTCGGGGCGCCTTACCACCCCCGAAGATGTGGCCAATGTGATCAGTTTATTTACTCAAAATGAAAGCGACTGGATCAATGGAGCCATCATCCGCGTAGATGGTGGCGAGCAGATTTCCGGTTGGTCCGTAGCAACAGAACGATGAAATCCCTTGATCAAAAAACCATACACGATATTCTAAAAAGTGTGCCCCACCGCCCGCCATTTCTCTTTATTGATGAAATCACCTTTTTAAATGACGAAAAAGTCGAAGGGCATTACACTTTTCGCGAAAACGAATATTTTTATCGAGGACACTTCCCCGGCAAAGCTATGACACCCGGTGTGATTTTGATAGAAGCCATGGCACAGCTCGGGCCCATGCCGCTAGGCATTTATCTCCACGAGTATCATCTTCAGAGGAAAAAAATTTTTGGTGTTCTTTCCCACCTTGATGTCGATATTTTACGTCCCGTCTACCCGGACACCAAAGTTTATGCCGAGGCACATAAAAAGGCACATCGCAGAAATACGCTCAAATGCTTTTGTGAGTTGAAAAGCGAAGCGGGTGAAGTGTATGCCGAAGGAAACCTCGGACTGACATTAATAAAAGAATCGATATGATTGAAACAAAAAGGGTAGTCGTTACAGGGATGGGAGTCGTGGCTCCGGAAGCCGAAACCTTGCAAGAATTTAACGAAATACTCTACAGCGGGCGCTCTCTTATACGTCATATAGACGAACTCGAGGAATATGGATTCGATGCACAAAACGGAGCCATTGCCAATCCCGAAATTGATGAAAAGAACGAACTTTTGCGTCTTTTCGAAATAGATCTGACCAGTGATTTTATCAAATTGGCGGTAAAGGCAGCATACAATGCATGGCTTGATGCCGGCCTTCCCCTACCGGACCCTGACTCGGATGAAGTAGATTTCCATACCGGTGTGATGATTGGTGGAGTAATTAGCGGTATAGAGATGTTGGTAAAAAAAGTAATTCCGATCGTGGACCAAAAACGCCCCAAACGGCTGGGCAGCATGATCGTACAAAACACCATGCCCAGCGGAGCCTCAGCTTATATCAGCTCTATTTTCGCACTCGGCAATCATGCCTTGTCGCTCAACAGTGCCTGCAGCACCGGTGTCGATTCCATTAATTGGGGCTACCACTCCATAGCATCGGGATGGGCCGAACGCATGGTAGTAGGTGCCGCGGATGCTTACAACCCCTACTCATGGGCAGGTTTTGAAGGTATGCGGGTTTTGAACCGCAGCAGCAACGATGCACCGGAAAAGGCTTCGCGGCCCATGAGTGCAAGTGCAAAGGGATTTGTCCCGGGCAGTGGTGCAGGTGTCCTGATACTCGAAGAACTAAATGTAGCCCGTGCGCGTGGTGCCCGCATCTATGCCGAGGTTTTGGGCGGGTTTAGCAACTGCGGTGCATTGCGAGGAGGCGGGAGCATGACCTTCCCCAATCGTGAGGGAGTTATCAGGGCACTTAAGTCCACCTTTGAAGTATGTCGGATTCGTGCCGAAGAGATTGACTACATCAATGGCCATCTCAGTGGTACCATGGCAGACCCATTCGAAGTGCAGAACTGGTACGATGCCATGCAGCTCAAAGACAAAGCCTTTCCTTATATCAATTCCACCAAATCCATTCTCGGACACAGCCTCGGAGCAGCCGGTTCCATCGAGATTATAGCTACCCTATTGCAATTGCAGCACGGATATGTACACGCATCACTCAATACCGAAGATCTTCATCCCCAAATCGAAAAACTGATTGGACGGGACTCGGTGCCCCTCAAAAGGGTTGATTTCCCTGATATGCGCATTGCTGCCAAGGCCAATTTCGGCTTCGGAGATGTGAATAGCGCCATCATCTTAAAAAAATATGAGGAATAAAAACATTTGGATATCCGTACTTTTATTGCAAAATTCGCAAGCTGTTAAAAATAGTTAAGAGAAATGAATAAAGAGGAAATCAAAGAGAAAGTAATCTCAATCTTAAAAAAATACACCCGGAGAGAAGAGGTCTGGGAAAATTTTAATGACAACTCGGATATACTCAATGATCTAAAGATCAACTCAGCCCGGCTGGTGGATATCATTCTGGATATTGAAGATGAGTTTGACCTGGAAGTGGATGATGAAGCCATGGACCACATACACACGATTAATGACGTGGTGGAAATCATAGCCGAAAAGAAAGCTGAAAAAAAGGACTGAATTGCCCGGCAATGATTTGATCTGGCTGGCATTGGCCCGGGATGTGGCATGGGAACAGCGAACGAAAGTGCTTGCCAAAGTACTGACATCTGCTGAGCGGGAAATATTTGAGCAAGCAGGGGATCCTTTTCGCTGTATTTGGGCCTTTTGGGCTTGCAAAGAAGCTGCCTATAAGGCCTGGCTACAGATGGGAGGATGGGCCTTCAACAATCCCAAACGCATAGAAATTAAATTCGAAACAAACTGTAGCTACGGTTCTTTTCATTCAAGCGCCCGCATTTCCGGTCAACCATTTGAAATCAGCGGATTTATCGGCCGGCACCTTCTCTTCGCTTCGGCTCAACGCCCCGGAGAAAGGGCTCTTCGCCATTTCTTTTTTCCCACAGGTAGCGAAAAAGCCTTCGAAAAAGCGGCAAGCTGCTATTACGGTAGCCCGCTCATCCTGCGAAAAAATAAAAGAAATCATCCCGTATTGGTGGATGAAGCCGGGAAAATCATTGAAATTAGCAAAAGCCATGACGGCCCTCTCCTCGCGTTCACGGTACCAGAAAGATGAAAATGATACAACGCAAGTTTCTATTTCTTATCGGAACCTTCATTCTGCTCGCACTGCTATTTAATGCAACGGCCGAACCCCTGGTAAGAATAGTAAACAACAAACAATTCAGGCAAGATGAAGCTTTGGCAACACGTGACAGCATTCCCTTTCTTTTTATCGGTTCTTCACGGCTTAACAAAGACATCAATGAAAAATTGATACCCGGTGCATTCAAATATTCGGGTGCCACCGAAACCGCTCCTTATCATTATTACCGCCTGAAATATGCACTCGAAGAGAATGGCGAAAATATCGAGTTCATCATTCTCCCTGCCGAAATCGGAGTCATGGCTTTCAATGATCTGCCCATCCTTTACCTAGGCAGTTACTGGCGCAAGCATATGAATTTCTGGGAATTTGCCCGGCACAGCGCTCATCCGAATCACTACATAGGAATCGGATTAAAAATAGCATTGATACCTTTTTACCAGCTTCCCAATGCCGCCCTTTTCCTCTATGACGTGATGCGACAGCGCAATGCCTGGAAAGCATATCAAAAGGAATCGTGGGATCGCTACACACTTTACGAGCAGTTTCTTTTGCTCAATTACATCATCGGCCGGCACCTCAGCTACGAGAAACTCGTGACCCCATCGGGCAAGTACTATTTCCGGAAAATGCTCGTGCTGGCCCGCCAATCGGGCAAGCCTGTGATTTTTATCAAATACCCCCTTAGCCATGACTATTATGAGGCCATCACAGGGCTCGAGCCCGATGTAGTGGCAGCCGACCGGCTCAGCGATTCGCTTATACGCAGTACGAAAAACACATATCTTCTGGATTATACACATCTCTACGACAAACACGATGAACTTTTTTTGGATATTCATCATCTCAATAAAAAAGGCCGGGCCGACTTCACACTGCGCATAAGGGATACATTGCAGGCCCTTCGCAAAGATTGGCATGGGCGTAGCAAAGGAAATCTTTAAATTTATGGCCACGAAGTGCCATGAACAGCCTCAAAGACATATACGCCTATCGCTACCTTTTGCGTAAGCTCACGCTTACCGCACTGACCATCCAGTTCAAGAAATCATTTTTGGGTATCTCCTGGCTTGTGATCCAGCCGCTCATAACCATTGTGGCCTGGGTCTTGCTTCACGGTGCCGGAGTTTTCAATCCGGGGAATACAGGCATTCCCTATCCGGCCTATGTATTGCTGAGTACTTCTCTCTGGGCTTTATTTGCCAATCTTTATTCTCTGGTCAGCAATGCCCTGGTCATGAATAGTCAATTGCTGATGCAGCACAATTTTCCAAGAGAAATCCTTCTGCTGGAACGGGGAGCCGTAGCGATCTTCAATGCTTTTATTCCCATTCTCCTCTCGTTGGGTGTACTTCTGCTTTACGGAGTATCCATCCGCTGGACGATTGTTTTTTTCCCATTGGCGATCCTTCCCTCATGCTTTTCGGCTTTTCCATTGCCGTGCTTTTTGCACTGGTAAAAGCCATAGCCAATGATCTCAACAACTTTTTCGACAAAGCCATCGTCTTGCTCATGTACATCACTCCGGTAGTCTATGCCAGCGATCCTGGCAGCCCTCTTCTTCGCTCCATCATTCGTTGGAATCCCCTCACCTACCTGCTGAGCTTCCCCCGTAGTCTTCTGCTGGATCCTGTTCCCTTTGCTCCTCTTGAGTTTTTCTGGGTGAGTGCCGGGGTCTTGCTTTTTGCGCTGCTTGTGTGGCGCTATTTCCATCATGTGCAGGCCCGCATCATTGAACGACTGATTGCATGAAAGAGGCATATCCCGATATCATCATAAAGGCCGAAAGGCTTTATAAGCGTTTTTGCCGCGACATGAAATGGAGCATGTGGTATGGAATGCAGGATTTGCTGCGCAAGGAAAAAATCAAAGATCCGGACTCGCTTTCCCTGCGCAATCACGAGTTTTGGGCTGTGCATGACTTGAGTCTCCAAATCCGCAGGGGGCAAGCCATCGGTCTCATCGGCCGCAACGGGTCGGGAAAGACCACCCTCATGCGCCTGATTGCAGACATCATTCCGGCCAGCATTGGACAGATAGAACGGAAAGGACGTATTACACCTATTTTTCGCCTGCGCAGCGGGATGCACCCCCACTATACGGGTCGGGATTATATTTATATTCAGGCGGCTATGCATGGTATGCAGAAGAAGGAAATTGATGAGAAAGTGGTTGAAGTCATTCATTTTGCTGAGCTGGAAGACTTTATCGATGCGCCCATCGGCACCTATTCTTCGGGGATGAAAGCCCGCCTGGGATATTCTATTGCCCTTGCTTCTGATTTCGACCTCCTCATCATCGATGAGGCCCTGGCTGTAGGAGACACGGAATTCAGGGCCAAGTGCCTGGCCAACCTGAAGGAAATATCTCAGCAAAAAGCCATCGTCTTTGTATCCCACAATATGGACATGGTACGGGAAGTGAGCAATACCATTGTGGTGATGGACAAAGGGAAGAAAATTCTGGAAAGCAGTGATGTGGAGGCCGGTATCGATTATTACCACCGGCAGTTGGCAGAAGGCGAAGAAAAAAGAACAAAGCCCCGTACCCGGATATTTATCGACAAAGCCGCTCCGTTGCCGCC